>WNFL01134700.1_pt2 | contig 16342 bp, 16 predicted proteins | sample 5400361 | NCBI WGS metagenome assembly WNFL01 (sample SAMN13153351, study PRJNA577476) | soil metagenome | isolation source: 40 cm soil on Douglas fir-dominated hillslope | place: USA:California | collected 2013-09-17 | reverse complement strand
CGGTGGACTTTTTAAAATTGGATGTTTTAATGATTGAACAATTTTGTATTGAAGAATGTCAGTAGCGTCGGAAAGCTTCAGAAGAAGGCTAGAGTTTTTGGTACTTAAAGTTTGATGCAAGCCCTCGATCTGTCTTTTGAGGTAGTCGGCCTTTTCGTATTCTTGTTTTTTGATGGCAACTTTTATTTCTTGATGAAGGGAGCGATTTAAAAGGACGAACTGACCGGAAAGAAATTTCTTGATGCGGCCAAGGTGGCGTTGATACTTCTCTCTACTGATTAATTCTAAACAAGCACCAGGACAGTGACCAAGATGATAATTGAAACAAGCGAGATTCCGGGGATTGTATGGAGCCAGACAAAAACCAAAGATGTTGCGAATTTGTTTAACCAAAACTTGGGCGGTGCTGGCGCTGGTATAAGGTCCGTAGACTTGTTTTTGGTAATTATCTAAATCTAGAGTTTGGATGTCGGTGGCGTGAATAATTTTTATTTTGCTATCTGGCGGATTGGTAAAGATGATGTAAATATTGGACTTATCATCTTTGGTAATGGCGTTATAACGCGGATGGTAAGACTTGATGTAGTTGGCCTCAGTAATGACGGCTTCAATATCATTACGAACGATTTTGAGATAAATAGTTTTGGTTTGGGGAATGAATTGAAGGGCTTTGGTAGTACCTTCGGTGTAGCCTTCGTAATGCTGTTTGAGGCGAGTCTTAAGATTGATGGATTTACCGATATAGAGCGGTTTTTTGCTTGCGTCTTCGAAGAGATAAACTCCAGGCAAGGAGGGTACTAAGTCCCAAAAATCCGCCGACTGCGGTGAGAAGGATAATCTGATTGGGGGTTGAACCGATGGAAACTGATTGTTCGTATCTTTGTCCATTGAGATAGATTATAACTTTTACGTTGTCCTGACTGATAAAAGGTTGTTTTTTGAGAGCGACGCTGAAAGTCCCGGAAGAAAAGGGAACAATATTAATATTTTGTTCAGATTTTTTGAGGTAATCACTATCTTCAATTAAGATGGTCCCATTGAAGGAGACCCCGGAAGAATTAGCGATTTTGAAAAAGAGCTGTCCCCTTTCCTGTTTATTGAATTGAAGAGTAAGGCTGGGTTCGGGAAAATTCATTTCTTCAATCGGTTCGATAGAAACATCTTTGGTTTTGTTTTCGCCGTCTTTGTAGCCGCCTCCAGGGATGGGATAATCTGGATTTTCGCCATGAATGACAAAGACAAGATGATTAAAATCGAGTTTATTGAAATAGTCGATACCCCGAGTAGTGTTCGCCCAGGTGGGATCAATTTGGATCCAAGTATTTTTTTCTTTATCGAAAAATTCTGGCCAAGCGTGGAGAATATCCTGGGTTAAGGAGGTCGGTTTTAGGTTAGGGTTTTCGGAAATAGCGTAGCCTTCAAGTTCACGGGCAGGAATACCTGCTTTTCGGCTGAGAGCGACAAAAACATTGGTGAAATCGGTGCAAATAGCGCTTTGATTATTAAGAAGCGACTCGGCTGCTGGAGTTCGTTGTTGGTTTTGACGGTTGATTTTTTCATAGTCGTACTTTAATTTATCAACCACAAAATCATAAATTGATTTAGGGGAAGAGAGATCTTTAAGTTCGGGGACAGTAAAAACACCATTGTCAAAGTTCCAGATGCGATTATTGGTTAAGTATTTTTCGGGAGGGAAAGGAGTGGTAGGTTGGGGATTAAAATTAAGCTTGACATAAAAATGGAGATCGATGTTGATTTTTTCTTGAGGACTGACGATATAGTGGGCCAAAATATTACCATCGGTGTCGCGAGTGACCTCTTCTGGTTTAGGATTTAAACTTTCAAAGTAAACAGTTTGATAAGCCGTGTCTGGAGGAAGAGCGATCTCAGTGCGGATTTTATTTTTTTCATCGTTACCTAAATGAAAGGTAATTTTTCCTTTGTAGAACTGGGTTTTGCCAAAAATGGCGCTGATAGGCTTATTGGCCGTTTTTTTACCACTGAAATAGTAAACATGACCGTTGCTGACATCGGGTTTCGGATCAATATAGGCGGGGTTAGGAAAAGTTTCAGGGACGGTTAGAATGACTGTTTGGTTGGTCACGTTTTCATCAACTTCCAGACGAGGAATATTAATTTGCCAAGTATTACCAAACTTGGTGGTGATATCGGCTGTGTCGTAATCAATAGTAAAAGTATGGACTTTGTCCTTACCGACTACTTTGCTGACGAAAGGAAAAGAAATGGAGGTTTGATTGAGACTTTTGACGACATCGGGTTTAACCAAAACACCACCATCGTTGATCTTGATATTGCTGACTTTGGTTTCGTTGATACTCAGACCGTAATCGGTAGCGTAGATAACGGAGAGATTGTTTTTTTGGCTGATGATAAAACTGACATGAGTATTACCGGAGGACTCGACGCGATAAGAAATTTGATAAGTAGTGTCGAATTTGGCGATAGCTTCGGCTGGTTGGGGACGTTCTAAGAAAAATAAACTAAGTAGTAAAGTAATTAAGACTAAGGCAGGTCGATGAATCATTAATTTATCTTCAAGTAAGTATTTTCTTTAATTCTAAGGCGGTTGGCGTGTCGTATCTTTCGGCTACTTTGGTTGGTGTGCCACTGGCAATCAGTTCTCCCCCACCATCTCCACCTTCCGGACCGATATCAATAATATGGTCGGCATTCTTGATAACATCTAGATTGTGTTCGATAACGATGACGGTGTTGTTTTGACTCACTAGATCAACTAGGGTTTGGACCAGTTTGTTTAAATCCTCAAAATGAAGACCAGTGGTCGGTTCGTCCAAAATATAAATAGTATGACCACTGCCGGTTTTGCTCAGTTCGGTGGCTAACTTGACTCTTTGAGCTTCACCGCCGGACAAAGTGGGGGCGCTTTGGCCCAGTTTGATATAACCGAGTCCGACTTTGCGGATGGTCTCTAATTTTTTGCTGATGGTGGGAACATTTTTGAAAAAATCAGTGGCTTCATCCATGGTCATGGCCAGGACTTCAGAAATGTTTTTGCCTTTGTAATCAATTTCTAAAGTGGGATCGTTGAAACGAGTGCCTTTGCAAGTTTCGCAGGTGATGTAAATGTCACCTAAAAACTGCATTTCAATTTTGATCTGACCATCACCTTCACAAGTTTCACAACGTCCGCCTTTGACGTTAAAACTAAAGCGGCCCGGGCCGTAACCGCGGTATCTGGCCTCTTGGGTGTTGGAAAATAATTGACGGACATAATCAAAAACTTTGGTATAGGTCGCCGGATTACTGCGAGGAGTTTTGCCGATGGGACTTTGATCAATTAAAGAGACGCGGCGGACAGCATCAGGAATAAGAATGCTGCCGTAATGAATGTCCTGCTTACGATGCATGGGGTTGAGTTTTTGGGAAAGCGATTCGTAAAGAGTGTCAACTACTAAAGAGGATTTGCCCGAACCCGAAACACCGGTAACAGCAATAAATTTGTTGAGAGGAAAATCGACATCGATATTTTTTAGATTATGGTGAGTGCAACCGGTGAGGCGAACAGAGCCGGCGCTTTCGGCTGGGTTTTTAGGTTTTTTGGCAATAATTTCTTTTTTACCGGAGAGATACTGGCCAGTCAGACAGTTAGATTTTTTCATCTCGGCCATGGTGCCTTGAAAAGTAATTTGACCACCCAGATAACCGGCATGGGGACCAAATTCCACCAAGTGATCAGCGCTTTCCATGGTTTGCTGATCGTGTTCGACAACGACCAGTGAGTTGCCAAGAGAAACGAGATCTTGAAGAGTGTTGATTAATTTGGCATTGTCTCTTTGGTGCAGCCCAATGGTGGGTTCGTCCAAAACATAAAGAATACCGGTGAGGCGGGAGCCAATTTGACTGGCCAAACGGATGCGTTGGAGTTCTCCCCCGGAGAGTGTGCCGGATTCACGACCCAGAGTGAGATAGTCCAAACCAACGGAAACCAAAAATTTCAAACGGTCTTCAATTTCTTTAATGATCGTTTCGCTAATTTGTTGCTCAGTGGAAGTGAGTTTAGGGGGTAGATCTTTAAAAAAGCTAACTGTTTTGCCGGTAGACCAGGAAGTAATATCGCTGATGGAGTTGTTATCAACGTGAACGGCCAGAACTTCTACGAGTGCCTAAACAAACGGGACAAGTTTTACGAATTAAATATTTTTCGATTTCTTCCTTAAATGATTCGGAAGCGGACTCTTCATAACGGCGTTCGAACTCTTTGGATAGCCCGCCATAAGTAGACTTGCGAATAACTTTTTTACCATGACGATTGAGACCTTTGATAGCATAAACCTTGTCGCCGGTACCAAAAAACAAAATTTTCTTTTGTTCCTCGGTCATGTCTCTTAAAGGCATGGCGCCATTAAAACCAACCGAACTCATGGCTTCTAAAATGAGCTTAGCCAGCCAAGTACGAGATTCAAATTGCGAAGCGAGAGGAATAATGGCACCTTCGAGAAGGTTAAGGGAAGGTGAGATGACAGTATCGGTATCCAGAACCATTTTGGTGCCCAGTCCGGTACACTCAGTACAGGCGCCGTCCGGAGCGTTAAAGGAAAAGTAACGGGGTTCGATTTCGGGAATAGAGATATTACAGATAGGACAGGCCAGCTTTTGGGAAAAAAGATGATCCTCCATTTTTTCGGGATCGCTAGGAAAAGAAAGTGAAGGATCCGTGATAATGCTGATATAAACTTCACCATCAGAAATTTTTAAAGCTTGTTCTAAGGAATCAACAAGTCTTTGTTTTTCGTACTCCGGACTGCCACCTACTTGACCGATCACCAATTTGTCCATAACGGCTTCGACATTATGGCGATTGTTTTTGAATAGAGTCAGAGTTGATTGAGTGCTAAGGATCTTACCGTCCACGCGAACCTCGGCAATCCCCTGCTTCACCAAACCAGGAAAGAGGTCTTTGAATTCGCCTTTTTGATTTTTGACCAAAGGTGCCAGGATGAGAAGACGTGTCCCCTTTTGCTTTTGGTATGAGGGATGAGCGATAGCCAGATCGACGACAGCTTTGTAAATCTGATTGATGTCTTGGGGCATAATCTCGCGGCCGCAGTTGGGACAATGAGGGTGGCCTATACGGGCAAAAAGAAGACGAAGATAGTCATAGATTTCCGTAACAGTGCCAACCGTACTGCGGGGATTGTGACTGCCTTGTTTTTGATCGATAAGAATAGCGGGTGAAAGCCCTTCGATCTGGTCGACGTCCGGTTTATCCATGACGCCTAAAAATTGGCGAGCGTAAGAGCTAAGGGACTCGACATAACGGCGTTGGCCTTCGGCATAAATGGTGTCGTGGGCCATGCTGGATTTGCCCGAACCCGAAACACCGGTAAAAACGACGAGTTTGTTTTTAGGTAAGGTCAGGTCAATATTTTTTAAATTATGTTGACGAGCTCCTTTGATGATTAAGTGGGTGGTGGGTGAAATATCAGACATGAAGGTCTATTTTACCATTTGTCACCTTAAAATACCCGAATGGGTTGAGAAGATATAATAAGTCTTATGACTGATTTGGAGTTACAGCAATATTCATTAGAACAGAAATCAACGGCCACGGAGATTATGTCCAAGTCGGATCTGATGACCATCTTGTCGAAATATGGTGAGTGTTCGGTAGTAGGTAGCTATTCATATGACTTAATGTATGGCCCCGATATTGATATTGTAGTGATAACCAAAAATCCACGGGAAATGTCTGTAAAAACAATTAAAGAGTTAATTGATGCAAGACAATTTCAAAAATATCAGTATGGTGATTTTGAAAAATTTCCAAAGGTTGGTCGACCGGATAGTTTTATTATTGTTTTAATATCTGAAGTAAACGGTGTTAAATGGGAAACAGAAATTTGGTTTCACAAGCAATATCCAGAAGGTGTTTTGGTAACCGATGCACTAATAAGAGATAAATTGGATGCCGAATCAAAGCTGGCCATTTTAAAATTGAAAGAAGAGAGAAGTAGAAATGGAGATAATAAACATCACGTTTCAAGTGTGGATATTTATAAAGCAGTCTTGGTTGATGGAATTACAGAATACAAAAAGATTTTAAAATGAGGACGAACAAAAGAGTGGGGGCGTTATTATGGCGAGGCGAGGAAGTGCTCCTGATTCACCGTTTTAGAGACGGCGAAGAATATTGGGTTTTGCCTGGTGGCGGAGTGGAGGATGAAGAAACCTTGGAAGAAGCCTTGCTTAGAGAGGTGATGGAGGAAACCTCTTTGGTGCCGTCAGAGTTTACTTTAATCGGTGAACATGATCGAGAGGATGGAAGCAAACATATTTTTTATGAAATTGTGGCTGAGGGTAAACCGGTTTTGGGTGGTCCAGAAAAAGAAAGCATGAATGAAAGGAATGTTTATATTTTGGAATGGGTTAAAAAAGATGCGGCGAAAATTTTAGACACTCTTTATCCCAGAGAGATACAGGAATATTTTTGATTTTCCTTCAGTAGAATTTTTATAGATTCCCCCCGGAATACCGAGGACAGGCGGATCTTAAGGCCGGAATGACAGGATTATTATGCGAGAGAGGATTCGAGAGTGAAGATTCGTTTTTCGTGATTTCTGACGATTAGAGAGGTGTCAATAAGGCCATCGAGTTTCTTTTCTACGACACCAAGTCTCATTTTGACACCACCCATATCGGAATCTAGAATTTCGACGGCCTGAGTAAGATTGTCGACTTTTTCATTTAAATGATTAAATCCGTCTTTCAGTTCGTTGATATCTGACTCGAGTTTTTCGAAATGTTCATCTATTTTTTCGAATTGGGGAAAGACTTTTTCATCTAAAGCGTCGGCTACAGCACCAAAAACCAAGGCTTTCATTTCCTTTTTGTCGGAATCGGTCATAAATTTAGTATAGCATCGGTAAAAAACTTAATGACGGGGATTGCCGCGTCATCCGCCAGCTGGCGGACCTCCTCGCAATGACAGATATAGGGCAGTGGCTTGGGAGAAGATAGCGTCGCCTATTTTGCCCCATTTGACGTAGTTTGTGATTTCTGATGGTGAAATGAAGTCTCTTTCGCGCATAACTCCCCCGTCAGGGTCAGGTGTTTGGGGTAGAATTTCATCTGTCTCACAGTAAAAACGTAACTGGTAATAATCATTCCCTTCTGAAGTGTTTGGATTGGGCTTGTCTAGAAACTGGACTCTTTGAGCTCCGAGCATTTGGATATTTTTTAAGGTAACATCTGATTCTTCGATAACTTCGCGTCGAAGTGTTTGCTCGGGAGTTTCTTCTCCTTCAGGAGTGCCGCCAGGAAGGGACCAGTTGGTTCCTGGAATTCTTTGGACTAGAATTTCTCCTTGGTCATTAAAACAAATGGCGTAGACTTGGGTAAAAGGAATGTAATTTTTTAGTTCTCCATTTGGATACCAAGTAAGTTTGCTTTGGAGGTCTTTCCAATTTAAGATGTCGCTAACTAAATTTGTTTCGTCCATGTGCTAATTATAGGTGATTGTCATATAATGCCAATATGGATCAAAATAATGTTGAATATCAGTCCCATACTGAAGAAAAAGTTCCTGAGTGGTTTGCAAAATATGGAGATGATTTGAGAGAAAAACAACTTGATCCATTGGTAGAAGTAGAAAATTTAGCTAATATGGACTTGGGTAAGTTGAAAAAACATATGGGTGGCGATATTAATGAGTTGCCCTATGAATTTTTAGAAACTTTATTTATTGATGGTTCAGATAGTCAAGAAGTGGCTAATGTATTAAGAACTAAAAGACAAGAATACTTGCGGAATCATCCAGAGAAACAAGTGGCGAAGGGTGCTGGTGAAGGAATCATTACTTATGATGGAAGGTTTATTTCAAGAGAAATGTGGAACAGCGCAACAGATTCAGAAAAAAGAGGAGCTCTCGTTGGCTCAACCTGTTTTCATTACAACTCCGACACGCCCGGAATGGGGTCTGATCCAAAAGATAGGTTCTGAGTTATTGCAATTTCTTGATGGTGTCGCGATAGCGAGCGGCGAGTTCGAAGTTCCAAGAATTGGCGGCTTGGTTCATCATTTTTTTGAGCTTGACAACAAGAACCTTTTTCTTTTGAGGCGTTAGAGCTTCGGGGTTGATATCGTCAATTTCGGACCAGCCATGTTCGGCCAGTTCTTTGATTTTGGGAACAGGTGTACCAATTTGGCGGTGCATTAATTTTTCCCGAATTGGTTTGTTGATACCCACGGGAGTGATGCCATGTTCTTGGTTGTAGGCCAGTTGAGTATTACGGCGGCGCTCTGTTTCGCTAATAGCAATTCTCATTGAATCGGACATTTTGTCGGCGTAAAGATAAACTTCGCCATTAACGTGGCGGGCGGCTCGGCCCATGGTTTGAATGAGCGCTGTTGGAGTGCGGAGGAAACCCTCTTTGTCGGCATCGAGAATAGCGACGAGGGAAACTTCCGGCAGGTCTAACCCTTCACGCAGAAGATTAATACCAACAAGACAATCAAAATCTCCCAGACGAAGACTTTCCAGAATATCAGCTCGATCAAGAGTGTGAATGTCAGAATGAAGATACTCAACTTTCAAGTGATATTTTTCTTTGAGATGTTCGGATAAATCTTCGGCCATGCGTTTGGTCATGGTCAAAATTAAAACGCGCTCCCCTTTGGCTTTTCTTTTAATGACCTCTTGAGTTAGGTGATCGATTTGGCCAACAGTGGAAAATACTTGAATAACAGGATCGACTAAACCGGTGGGACGAATTAATTGTTCGGCAATGGTAGGGATGGCACTGCTTTTGGAAAGGGAGAGTTCGTGTTCGCCGGGAGTGGCCGAACAATATAATTTAATCGGAGTACGGCTTTGGAATTCGGTGTAGGTTAAGGGGCGATTATCCTTGGCACTGGGCAAACGAAAACCGTAGTTAATTAAATTTTCTTTACGGGCCTGGTCGCCGTTGTACATGCCGCGGACTTGAGGCAGACTAATATGTGATTCGTCGACCACGGTGAGAAAGCCGGGCTTGTTAAATTTTTTGGCATTGTAATGAAAGTATTCAAATAAAGAATAGGGGGCGTCGCCGGGTTGCCGGCCATCAAAATAACGGGAATAATTTTCGATACCGCTAACGTAACCAACTTCTTCGAGCATGGATAAATCATAATTAACTTTTTGCTCCAGACGATAAGCTTCAATCATTTTGCCATTCTTTTTAAAATCGGCAATTTGGAGGGCGAGGTCGGCTCGGATGTGGTCGATGGCATCACCTTGGGTTTTGGGATTAGTGATAAATAATTTAGCTGGGTGAATGGTAAGAAAACCAGTGTTCTCTAAATCCGCATCATCGGTTTTGGTAAAATTGTAAGGGTCAAGAATTTCGATATTGGCTAAAACATTGCCTTCAAAATTCATCGAAATGACGCAGTCGCGATAGGAAGGATAAAGCTGAACGGTACTGCCGACAGCCCGGTAAGTGCCGCGGACAAGCTCGGTGCTGGTTCTTTGGTATTGCAAGTCGGAAAGACGCATGAGAACCGTTTCGCGGGCGATTACTTGCCCCTGAGCTAAAGTTAAAAGATTTTTTTCTTGGTCAAAGGGAGAGCCGATATTATAAATACAGGAGACAGAAGCGATGACGATAGTATCGGGACGGGATAATAAGTTAGCGGTGGTGCTTAAACGAAATTTATCGATTTCAGGATTGATATCAGCTTCTTTTTCGATATAAGTGTCGGTTTGCGGAATGTAGGCTTCGGGTTGATAGTAATCATAGTAGGAAACGAAATAGGAAACGGCATTGTCAGGAAAAAAGTCGCGGAACTCTTGATAGAGTTGAGAGGCCAGCGTTTTGTTATGACACATAACTAGTGTCGGAAGTTGAGTTTTTTGGATGACATTGGCGATCGTAAAAGTTTTACCACTACCGGTGACCCCCAATAAAGTTTGGTGAGGGTTTAACTGAGAAACAGAAGATGATAATTTTTCAATGGCATCCGGTTGATCACCGGTTGGTTTGAAAGTTGATTGAAGTTTGAATTCCACAAATATATTTTAACTGATACTTGAAATTTTGACCCAACTTGACATTGTGTCTTAATAAGAATAGCATTCGCCTACTCCTGTCGTTCCTTTACTGTACTTTAACAAATTCAAGAAAGAGGTAAAAATGAATAGGAAATTGCCTGTTGGTAGTGATGGAAAACGAAAGTCACCTAACTATCTACCCCATTTCATTATTTTTTCAGTTTTGTATTTTGTAATGGCGATTGGTTGGTTGTTGTTTCAAAGTGTTCCGATCTTGTTGGCCATTGCCGTCTCGTTTATATTTTATCTTTTCATGTCAGGGGCCATTTTTTTTCTGGCCCCCTTTTTGCTAGGAATTGAAGCGAGACCAGACTCCGATCTACTAAAAACGACGCTCTTTGGAAAAGACTCCCCATCAAACGAAAAAGAAAATTCGGAAGGTGATGGGACTGATAAACAAAAAGAGTACCGTCATAAAATGTGGATTGAGGGGTTGAAACGCGAAGCCATCAAAAAGCAAGATTCGGTTATCAGAATGTACGCTGTTATCAGCGTTGGAACTTTCTTTTTTGGAATGGTGATGCATCTGGTTTTTAATTTAGACATTGGTGAAATCTTTTTTGCACCTTTGTGGGCTGTGGCCCTCATCTGGTATTTGCAAATTGCTTTACTACCCCGCTCGCTGACCTACACGTCCTTCTTGACGATGGCAGTCATACGCTTTGGCATCCAAATGTTTGGTCTAGGGCTTCTTGCTGTTTTGCCGAACTTTATTATGTTGCCGGTGTTTTATTTACTCATGATGGTGTTCATGTACGGTAGCATCATGCTACCGCAACTGGCCCAAATCAAGTACTTCAAACCCGGACAAGGCAGCTGGGAAACTCAAAAAGGCTCTACGCGTGGACAATTTGGGGCTCGGGGAATGGTCGAAACACAAATCGATCGTTTTGTCCGTTATGCCACTGGCCAGTCTAATCGCAAACCGTCACGAGGTATGGTTTTTACCGGCCCTCCAGGAACGGGAAAGACACTACTAGCTAATGAAATTGCTTCTGGTCTTCGACTCCCCTTCGTTCAAGCGGACGCCAGTGCCTTCACCTCTCCGTTTATGGGATTCGGCCCTTTGATCCCCTTGATTGTTAAGGCCAGAACAGAAGCGCTTGCTCGCGAGTTTGGTGGGGCAATTTTCTTTATCGATGAAGGTGAAATCCTCTTCGGTGCTCGATCTGGCATGCAGCAGCCGAGCCAATACAAAAGAGAAGTCGATCTTTTTGATGTGCTGGATAAATCCGGCACGCTAACTTTTGACAACCCGGAGATTCGTACCCGGGTGTGGAATGAGCAACAAATGGCTCTAGCCGCGGCCAAAGCACCGCCTACCGAAGGCAAACACAATGTCTTCATGATGCCCGGGGGCATGGGTGGCGGCAATGCCGCTATCTACCCATTTTTGACTTGGATGAGCGGTACCAATTCCGCCCCCTTGATGCAACGAACGCTCAGAAGCCTGGCCAATACCATGCTTGATTCCCTGTTTTTTGTCCCGGTAACCGCTTTTGATAAAGTTTGGCGGCTTGCCCCGGCTAAACCAGTGGAATCCAACGTCATGTTCATAACCGCCACGAATCGTTTTTGGATGTTTGATCCAGCGATGATTCGCCCTGGTCGCTTTGCAATCACGGTTGAATTCGTCATTCCTGACGAAGACGAACGCTATGACACCGCACACCATTACCTGATCCAGTGGCACAAAATGGGCTACTATCAGGATGATTTGATTCGTCCGGAGCGTATCCGTGAGTTTGCCCAAGCGACTCCAAATACATCACAGGCGGAGATCGAACAAATGATTGTCGAAGCTGTCGACATTCGTGTTCAATTTGTGGCTGAACTACGTCGTCTCAAGCGACTGGTTGATGAAGGCAAACTGGACAGTTTACTCGAAGACGACCGTAAGTTTTGGTCTCGCTTTAAGAACACTGTTTATGACGGCGATGGTAAAGAAATTGCCGGCTGGGATGACGAGCGTGTCGATTGGGCCGCCCTGATGGAAACGAAAAGTTCCATTAGCTTTGGTAGGGCTAATCGTAATGCCGTTAATGAAACTACCAAACGGAAAGTGGAAATCCATGAGTTTGGTCACTTCATGGCCTTGAACAGTTTTAATGGCCGAAGGATCAAGCCGGTTTTGCTGACAGTGGTTCCACGCCGAGGTAATTTGGGTATGGTCGCTCACATTCCGCATGACACCCGCGAGCAACACCCCCAAGATTTTTATGAGGGTTTGATTCGAACATCTTTGGCTTCATGGGTGGCAGAGCACTACTTCTTCGGACAGAACTTGCCCGGGGTAAGCGGTGATTTGAAGAACGCGACCAACATCGCCTGTCTAATGATTGCCAAATTTGGTATGTCGAGGTTTACTTCGACCAAGAAGGATCTGAATTACTTTGCCGGTATCGGTAATGTTCTCATCTCCGAACCCGAGACAAGCATGTTTGACCCAATGGCCACGGCTCTTCTCGAGTCGGTGCTTAAGAGTCCGGAATCTCGACGGCAGGTTGCCATAATTCTTGGCGCTGCCGCTGTCGATGACTACAGATTGATTCGGAGAAACCAAAATATTTTCCTCGATGTTATTCCCGAATTCCATCGATTGGATGAGTTTTCAGGGAATAAACTAACTGAGCTTTGGCAAAAACTCGATCAAGAGCTAGTGCCTTTGAGCAAGATGGATAAAGTTGATCGAGCCGCTTTGCCAGTGGAGGCCTTTGCGGTACATAACCCCTTTTATGGGGATCTGAAACCGGAAGGTCAAAGCATCTACGACCAGATTACCGCCCGGATTGTCGGAGGTTATCATGAAAACGCAAAGTAAAAAGAAAAGATTTTTAATTAATTTGATGGCTATCTTGGTAATTTTGGCTGTGGGAGTGACTGCAGCTAAGGTGTCCACTGATAGTGAAGTGTCTTTTGATCCCACGGATACACCTTCTCTCAAGGTTATGAAGATTATTGATTTAAAGATCAGACATGATCCTCAGGGGGATGCTATCAGAGTGGCTTTGGTACCCTCAAGCGATAGCGTTAATTTTCCGGACTTAGTTAAAGATGTGGTAACTACTTATGAATGGGGAAACAAACATTTTGCACCGGCCAAATGTGGAGAAATTTATCCCAAAGACCTGTGTAAAGTCGGAATTGTCGAAGTTTGGCTTCTGGCCCCCCTCAAAAATGTTCCTAAAGAAGGGGTTGGAAAAGTAACTGTTTATCAGGTAATGATTAAATTTGGCCTGGATCAGATCCAAATCGAACAAAAACTGATGCAAGCTGATCTCATGACTGTCGATGATCTGGTTAACTTCCACAAAGCAGTGGTACAAGAAACCGAAGGAACGGGAGGAATGATTAAATCTTCTGATTCGCTGGAAGTATTTGTGGGTTTTAAATAAAACGATAGGAGTGTAAGTCTGAGCCGGGAAAATTACCCGGCTCTTTTTTTTGGCTTGACTTTAGATAATTGCAGGATTAGGATTCGTCTAAGTTCTTTGACAGTAAGTTCTCACAAAAGGAGTGAGTAATGAAAAAGATTTTTATGGTTTTGGTATTGATTGTTTTGCTTACCAATACGGCTTGTTCAGCGGTGGCTACCTCAACTCTTGATCAATCCGATTGTGAAAGTATTAAAACGAACACCTATTTAAATAAAAAGGGCGGATTGGGAGCGCAGTTTGAAGACTTTCATCAAAATTCAGCGATAGCGGGAAATAAAGGCGATGCGGGTACAGTGTCAGAAAACTACAAAAAGATGTTGCTCATTATTGAAAAAATGGAAGCCCTGGAACCACCGCGGCTTTATGAAAGCTATCATCAGTTATACTTGGGTTACCAACAAGCAATTGCCAATGCTACCAAGGCAATTTCAGAAGGGGACAAGGCGACCACGAAAGCGGAAGTGAGTAAAGCCAATGACTTTACGCAAAAAGCACGAACTGAGCAAATGCGTATTACCAGTTTGTGTTATCCAGATTTACTGATTGTTGAAACGCCGTCAACTACGGCAATGGCAACAGAGATGCCGCTGCCCACAGAAACTCCTTTGCCGCAACCGACAACTATGCCAAAGCCGACAGAGGTAATGACACCACTGCCTACCCTGAAACCAGCTGATTGCCCAAGTAAAGATGAAGATAATAACTATGAGAATGTGACATTGCCTATACTTAACAACTTTGAGAGTTTATTTCTAAGTCTGGCAAAAGATGTTTCTGCGGGGAATCATGCAAATTTAGAAGAATACAAAAAACATCTCGATGAAGATATAAGTGCCATGGCTACCATCACCCCCCCCGAGGCATACAGAAAACACCATGAGTTTCTTATTCAAGAAATGTATTTAACTAAAGGGGTAATGATTGCTTTCCAAAATGGTGATGAAGCCGTAGCTAATGCAAAAGCGGCTCGAGTTTTATTTTTGGACAATCACCGTAGGTTGGAAGCTAGTAACATAAGCGTCAGCTGTGGTGTTTAATTTCTCAAAAGATTTAAGGGGCTATCTGAAACAGATGGTCCTTTTTTTGTGGCTTTGGGTTTTATTAGTTGACATTTGGGTATTGTTTGGTAATAATGATTCTTATGACGGTAACACTTTATAAAAGACAAAGGCAAATTGTCGAATTTATTTCCCAATTTATTCAGAAGAATGGTTACTCCCCCACTCTTTCGGAAATTGCGGTGGCCATTGGAGTATCGTCTCTAGCCACTATTCATGAACATTTGCAGGCATTGGAAAAAAAAGGTGTGATTCGAAAATTTGATGGGGCCATTCGAGGGATTGAGATTGTCGATAGTACGGGAGTGGAGTCTAATACAGTGGAGTTACCCATTTTGGGTTTTATTGCTGCTGGTAGGCCAATTGAACCTTTGACAGACCCCAACGCCTCAATGAAGATTGCTTCATCGATGATTAGTGGTAAAAAAAGAGCTTTTGTACTGCAAGTTAAAGGGGACTCAATGATTGAAGAAGGTATTTTTGATCACGATTATGTGATTATTGAAGAATGCGACGCTCTAGCTGTCAAAGATGGTGATATTGTAGTGGCCCTTTTGGAAAATGGCTTGGCGACACTCAAGAGATTTTTCAGGGAGAGAACTAGGGTGCGTTTGGAGCCAGCAAATTCGTCTATGTCCCCTATTTTTGCTATTAATGTAAAAGTTCAAGGAAAGTGTGTGGGAGTGATTCGGAAGTTCACGTAAAATAGAGATAATGAATTTAACTATTGTGGGATTACCGATCGGAAATGTGGAAGATATTTCGGCGCGTGCGCTGAGAATTTTACAAACTGCCCCATTAATTATCTGTGAAGATACGCGCATGTTTAGTAATTTGTGGAGCAAGCTTACTTCTTTGGGACTAGTCACAAAATTTGAAGGAAGGTTGAAATTTGTAAATGATTTTAATGAGCACCGAGTACTCCCCAAACTGCTTGAAGAAATGAATGGTATGGATGAAGTGGTACTGGTGAGCGATGCAGGTATGCCTTTGATTTCCGATCCGGGGTATAAATTAGTAAGAAGTGGATTAGATTTGGGCTGGGAAGTGACGGTAGTGCCGGGGCCGACGGCCGAAAGCGCGGCTTTGGCGGTGTCAGGTTTACCAACGGATAAGTATCTGTTTGTAGGATTTTTACCGAAGAAAAGCGGTAAAAGAACCGAGATGATGAAAACCGTTAAAACCATGTCTGAGAAGATGAAGTTTACGGCCGTGTTTTACGAATCCCCTCTTCGGCTCGAAAAAATCATGAAAGAAATGGCGGAAATATTTGGCCATGAAGCGCAGATTTGTTTGGCACTGGACTTAACCAAAGTATCTCAGAAAATATTACGAGGAAGTTTCCAGGAAGTGTTTAAGATGATTGAAGGAAAAAATCTGAAAGGTGAAGCGACGTTGGTGGTTTCGTTAGCGGAGTAATTTGATGGATTCCCGCCTACGCGGGAATGACAAGATAGGACGAATCAGGTCCGGAATGACAGATGAAATTATTATTCTCGTAGGAGGAGGTTTTTGCCGTTCATTTCCGGTGGTTGAGGAAGCTCCAGAAGACTGAGAATGGTGGGAGCGATGTCCCCAAGCTTGCCTCTTTGAAGCTGAAAGTGGTAGTCTGAAGGGTGATAAACAATGAGAGGAACGGGCAGGGTGGAGTGTTCAGTATTGACGTTGCCCGTTTCGAGGTCAATCAACTCTTCAGCGTTGCCGTGATCAGCCGTGATGAGGAGAAAACTGTCGGTTTGTTTGGCCAGACTCACGAGCTTGGCTAGAGCGTTATC
>WNFL01410489.1_pt1 | contig 16343 bp, 17 predicted proteins | sample 5400361 | NCBI WGS metagenome assembly WNFL01 (sample SAMN13153351, study PRJNA577476) | soil metagenome | isolation source: 40 cm soil on Douglas fir-dominated hillslope | place: USA:California | collected 2013-09-17 | reverse complement strand
ACGCGCGCGCAGCGCCGCCGAGCGCGTGCGCGAGGAGGCCAAGCGCGCCGCGGATCAGGAGATCGAACGCGCGCGCGCCGAGCTGCAGAGCGAAGCGGCACGCCTGGCGATCTCACTCGCGGGCGAGATCGTGCGCACGAATCTGACCCCCGACGACGAGCGCCGCATGACTGCAGAGTTCGTCGAGCGCATCGGGAGGCCCACGTGATCGGCGCCGGCGAAATCGCCCGGCGCTACGCGCGCGCCGTCTTCGGCCTCGCCGAGGGCGCGAAGGAGCACGCGCGGCTGCTCGAAGAGGTGCAGTCACTCAATGCCGCGATCACCGGCAGCGCGGACCTCACGCGCGTCCTGCTGACACCCATCCCCCCGCGCGCCGAGCGCAAGAAGCTGATCCACGAGCTCGCCGATCGCCTCGGCCTCTCGGTCGAGGTGCGCGCGTCGGCCGAGATCCTGGTCGACGAGAACCGGCTGCAGCTGCTGCCGGCGCTGGCCGCGGCGCTGCAAGAGCTCGTCGACCTCGAGGCCGGCCGCGTCGCCGCGCGCGTCGTCTCCGCGCATCCGCTCGACGCGCCCGCACGGGAGCAGATCCGCGCCGCGCTCTCGCGCCGCGTGAGCCAGCAGGTGGCCGTCGAGTTCGCCGTCGATCCCGAGCTGATCGGTGGAGTCGTCGCGCGCATCGGCGACCTCTTGCTCGACGGCAGCATTCGCACCCAGCTCCAGCAGCTCGGGGAAGTTCTGAAGAGGGGACCCGCGACATGAAGATCAAAGCAGCGGAGATCAGCGAGATCATCCGGCGCCAAATCCGCGACTACGACCGCGAGATCGACGTCGCCGAAACCGGCACGGTGCTCTCCGTCGGCGACGGCATCGCGCGCGTGTACGGCCTCGCCAACGCCATGGCCGGCGAGCTGGTCGAGTTCGCGGGGGGGCTGCGCGGGCTGGTGCTGAACCTCGAAGACGACAACGTCGGCATCGCGATCATGGGCACCGGCGAGCACATTCGCGAAGGCCACGTCGTGAAGCGCCTGGGCGAGATCATCCAGGTGCCCGTCGGCCCGGAGCTCTGCGGCCGCGTCGTGAACGCGCTCGGCGAGCCGATCGACGGCAAGGGCGCGATCCGCTCCAAGGAGCAGCGCCGCGTCGAGCTGAAGGCGCCCGGCATCGTGAAGCGGCAGCCGGTTAAGGAGCCGCTGCAGACCGGCCTCAAGTGCATCGACGCCATGACTGCGATCGGGCGCGGCCAGCGCGAGCTGATCATCGGCGACCGCCAGACGGGCAAGACCGCGATCGCGCTCGACACGATCATCAATCAGAAGACGACCGACGTGAAGTGCATCTACGTCGCGATCGGCCAGAAGCAGTCGACCGTCGCGCAAGTGGTGCAGAAGCTCACCGAGCTCGGCGCGATGGACTACACCATCGTCGTCGCCGCCACCGCCGCCGAGTCCGCGCCGCTGCAGTACATCGCGCCCTACACCGGCTGCACCATGGGCGAGTATTTCCGCGACAGCAAGCAGCATGCGGTGATCATCTACGACGATCTCTCCAAGCACGCGACCGCGTACCGCCAGCTGTCACTCCTGTTGCGCCGCCCGCCCGGACGCCAGGCGTACCCGGGCGACGTCTTCTATCTCCACTCGCGCTTGCTCGAGCGCGCGGCGAAGATGAGCGACGCCGAGGGCGGCGGGAGTCTCACGGCGCTGCCGATCATCGAGACACAGGCGAACGACGTCTCGGACTACATCCCGACGAACGTCATCTCGATCACCGACGGCCAGATCTTCCTCGAGACGAGCCTCTTCAACTCCGGCCAGCGACCCGCGATGAACGCGGGTGTCTCGGTGTCTCGCGTCGGCTCGAACGCGCAGGTGAAGGCGATGAAGGCGGTCGCGGGCTCGCTGCGCATCACACTGGCGCAGTACCGCGAGGTCGAGGCGTTCGCGCAGTTCGGCAGTGACCTCGACCGCGCCACCCAGGAGCAGCTCGCGAACGGCCAGCGACTCACGATGATCCTGCGCCAGCCGCAGTATCAGCCGCTGCCGGTCGAGGAGCAGGTCGTGCAGATTTACGCGGCGTCACCGCGCGCCGGGGGCAAGCCGTCGTGGCTGCGCCACTACCCCGTCGAGGACGTGACTCGCTACGCGGACGAGCTGTCCGCGTTCATGCGCGCGCGCCATCCGGAGATCCTCGGCGAGATCCGCTCGACCGGCGCACTCGCCGATCCGCTGCGCCGCAAGCTCGACGAAGCGCTCGACGCGTTCGCGCGGGTGTTCCAGCCGAGCGGCAGCGCGGCGTAGCCAGGCATGGCCCGCATCCGCGAGATCCGCGCCCGCGTGGTCGCGATCAAGAAGACGCAGAAGATCACGAGCGCCATGAAGATGATCTCCGCGGCCCGCCTCGCGCGCGCGCAGCAGGCCGCCGAGGCCTCGCGCGCGTACGGCCGGAAGCTGGCCGAGGTCTTCGCCTCCGTCGCGAGCGGCATCGAGGCCGACGCGCACCCGCTGCTCGCGCGGCGCGAGGGCGCGCGCAAGCTCGACATCGTGCTGTTCACGAGTGACCGCGGTCTGTGCGGCGCGTTCAACGCCAATCTGATCAAGGCGGCACAGGCGGTCATCGAGGCGCGCAAGGCGGAGTTCAGCGCGATCTCGGTGGTCTGCGTCGGCCGCCGCGGGCGCGACCACGCGCGCCGCCGCCGCCTCGAGAGCCCGCGCGCCTGGACGGGAATCTCGCTGCCGAACGCCGAGAACGCGCGCGAGATCGCGGAGTATCTGATCGAGCGCTTCCTGTCCGGCGCGAGCGACGAAGTCGTGCTGGTCTACGCGCGCTTCGTCTCGGCCATGAGTCAGGTCCCGACGGTGACGACGGTCGTGCCGGTGCTGGCGGCCGGCGACGCGAACGCGGCGCCCGCGCTGCCGTACGAGATCGAGCCCGATCCACAGTCACTGCTCGCCGCGCTGCTGCCGAGCGTGGTTCAGTTCGCGGTGCTGCGCGCGCTGCTCGAGAACTCTGCCAGCGAGCACGGTGCGCGCATGAGCGCGATGGAGAGCGCGACCGAGAACACGCGCGAGCTGATTCGCAGCTTGACGCTCGACATGAACAAGGCGCGGCAGACGCAGATCACGACCGAGTTGACCGAGATCGTGGCCGGCGCCGAGGCGCTCTAGGGAGACCGAGATGACGGACGGGAAAGTGCTTCAAGTTCTGGGCGCGGTCGTGGACGTCGAGTTCCCGCCGGGCAAGCTGCCGGAGATCTTCACGGCGCTCACGATCTCGAACCCCGCCATCGACGCGCGCGCGGACAACCTCGTCGTCGAGGTCGCGCAGCACCTCGGCGAGAACGCGGTCCGCTGCATCGCGATGGACACCACCGACGGCCTGGTGCGCGGCATGGGCGTGCGCAACACGGGTTCCCCGATCACGATGCCCGTCGGCGCGGGCACGCTCGGCCGGATCATGAACGTCGTCGGCGAGCCGGTCGACGAGGGCGGCCCGATCGTGACCGAGAAGCGCCTGCCGATCCACCGCGATCCGCCGCCGCTCTCCGAGCAATCGACCTCGATCAAGCAGTTCGAGACGGGCCTCAAGGTCATCGACTTGCTCTGCCCGTTCCCGCTCGGCGGCAAGATCGGCTTGTTCGGCGGCGCGGGCGTCGGCAAGACCGTGCTCATGCAGGAGCTGATCCGCAACATCGCGACCGAGCACTCGGGCTACTCGGTGTTCGCCGGCGTCGGCGAGCGCACGCGCGAGGGCAACGACCTCTGGCTCGAGTTCAAGGAGTCCGGAGTCATCGAGAAAGCGGCGCTGATCTACGGCCAGATGAACGAGCCGCCGGGAGCGCGCGCGCGCGTCGGGCTCTCGGCGCTCACCGTCGCCGAGTATTTCCGCGACGACGAAGGCCGCGACGTGCTGCTCTTCATCGACAACATCTTCCGCTTCACGCAGGCGGGCTCCGAGGTCTCGGCGCCGCTCGGGCGCATTCCTAGCGCGGTCGGCTACCAGCCGACTCTGGGCACCGACATGGGCGCGCTGCAGGAGCGAATCACTTCGACGCGCAAGGGCGCGATCACGTCGGTGCAGGCGGTCTACGTGCCCGCGGACGATCTGACCGACCCCGCGCCCGCGACCACGTTCTCGCACCTCGACGCTACCATCACGCTGTCGCGGCAGATCGCCTCGCTCGGCATCTACCCCGCGGTCGATCCGCTCGACTCGACCAGCCGCATCCTCGATCCGCTCGTCGTCGGCGAGGAGCACTACAAGGTGGCGCGCGGCGTCCAGCAGGTGCTGCAGAAGTACAAGGAGCTCCAGGACATCATCGCGATCCTGGGCATGGACGAGCTGTCCGACGACGACAAGCTCACCGTGTCGCGCGCGCGCAAGATCCGGAACTTCCTCGGCCAGCCGAACTTCGTCGCCGAGCAGTTCACCGGCATCCCGGGGAAGTACGTGCGCATCGCGGACACGATCAAGAGCTTCCGCGAGATCATCGAGGGCAAGGTGGACGAGGTGCCCGAGCAGGCGTTCGTGAACGTCGGCGGCGTCGACGACGCGCGCGAGAAGGGCGAGCAGATGAAGGCGCAGAGCTGAAATGGAGCTCCAGCTTTCGATCGTGACTCCCAGCCGCTCGTTCATCGAGACCGAGGCGGAGTACGTCGTCGCGCCCGGCAGCGAGGGTGAGCTCGGCATCCTGCCGGGTCACGCGCCGCTGCTGGTCGCGCTGAAGCCCGGCATCGTGCGCTACACCGAAAAGGGTCGCACGAGCCGCGTGGCGATCGGCGGCGGCTTCGCCGAGGTGACCCAGGAGCGGGTCACCGTGCTCGCGCCGTCCGCGGAGTCCCCGGAGCAGATCGATGCGGCCGAGGCCGAGGCGCGCCGCGCGCGCGCCGCCGGCGCGCTGTCCGAAGCCGGCATCGCCGCCCCGCCCGGGGAGGTCGCGAAGCTGCGCGAGGCGCTCGAGCGCGCCGAGGCCCGCGTCGACGTCCTCCGGGGGTAGCGTGGCCCACGACCCGATCACGGCGCCGACGGTCGACGTCGCGCCGCACCGCGAGCCGGTGTTCCGCCGCCTGGAGCAGCTCGCGGCCGCTGCCGCGAAGCTCGTCCCCGGCCGCTTCATCATGCGCGCGTTCGCGCGCCGCCGGGCCACGTTTCAGAAGTGGCCGAACCGTCCGCCGCAAGTCACGGCGCGCGACCGCTAGCGCAGCGCGGCAGCGAGGAGCCGCCCGATCTCCGCGGCGTCGGCGTTCGAGAGCTCGGGGAAGATCGGCAGTGACAGCACCTCGCGCGCGGCGCAGTCGGTCTCGGGGAGCTTCGGCGCGGCCTTCGCGTACATCGGCAGCGCGTGATTCGGGATCGGGTAGTACACCTGCGTCGAGATTCCTGCCGCCTCGAGTGACTTCTGCGCGGCCGCGCGCTTCTCCGCCGGGACGCGCACGGTGTACTGGTGGAAGACGTGCGTGCAACCGGGGGCGACGCGCGGGATGCGCAGACCGGTGACGCCGAAGAGCGCCGCGTCGTAGGCCGCGGCGACGCGCCGCCGCTCGTCGTTCCAGCCCGCCACGTGCGGCAGCTTCACGCGCAACAGCGCCGCCTGGATCTCGTCGAGGCGCGCGTTGTAGCCGATCTCGGTGTGCATGTAGCGCTCGCGCGAGCCGTGCGCGCGCAGACTTCGCACCGCGTCGGCGACCGCCGCGTCGTCGGTCGCGACCAGACCCGCCTCGCCGAACGCGCCGAGATTCTTCGACGGGAAGAAGGAGAACGCCGCCGCGTTCCCGAGCCCGCCGACCTTGCGTCCGCGGTACACCGCGCCGAAGCTCTGCGCCGCGTCCTCGAGCAGCGCGAGCCCGCGACCGCGCGCGAGCTCGCCGATCGCGTCCATCTCGGCGGGATGGCCGAACAGGTGCACCGGCACGATCGCGCGCGTGCGCAGGCTGATCGCCTTCGCGACCGCGTCGGGCTCGAGACAGAACGTGGTCGGCTCGATCTCCGCGAACACGGGAGTCGCGCCGACCAGGCTCACCGACTCCGCCGTCGCGAAGAAGGTGAACGACGGCACGATCACCTCGTCGCCGGGGCCGACGCCGAGCGCGCGCAGGCCGAGCACGAGCGCGTCCGTGCCCGAGCCGACGCCGACCGCGTAGCGCGTGCCCAGGAAGCTCGCCGCCTCGCGCTCGAACGCCTCGACGTTCGGCCCGAGAATGAAGCGGCCCGAGCGCAGCACGTCGTGCAGCGCTTTCTCGAGCTCGGGCCAGAGGCGATCGGTCTGCGCGCCGAGGTCGACCATCGGGATCTTGCGAGTCGTCACTGCATCACCTCGTCGACCGCGCGCGCGATGGCGGCGCGGAAGGTCGGGAGCGAGAAGCGCGCGGCGTTCGCGCGGATCGCGCGCGGATCGAGCTTGGGCTCGAGCTTCTCGAATGCGCCGAGCGCCGCGGCGAGTGACTCCGGCGTCGGCTGCGCGAAGAACACGCCGCTCGGCGGCCGGCCCGCGGGGTCGTCCGGGCCGACGACGGTCTCGGTCGCCCCGCCCTGCCCGAAAGCGATCACGGGCTTGCCCGCGGCCTGCGCCTCGACCGCGATCATGCCGAAGTCCTCGAGCTGCGGATACACGAGCGCCCGACAGCGCGCGTACAGGTCCTCGAGCTCGGCGTCCGAAACGCCGCCCAGAAAGCGCACGTTTGCGGGCGCGCGCCGCTCGAGCGCTGCCCGGGTCGGCCCGTCGCCGGCGATCACGAGTGACTGGCCCGAACGGCGGAAGGCCTCCACCGCCAACCCCTCCGCCTTGTACGGCACGAAGCCACCGAGCATGAAGTAGAAGTCACCGGACTTCGCTTCGAGCTTGTGAAAGCGCGCGACGTCGACCCCGGGATACACCACGCGGGCGTCGCGTCCCCAGGCGCGGCGCACGCGGTCCGCGATCGCGCGCGAGATCGCCACCACCTCGCTGACTCGCGCCGGCGAGCTCGTGCGGCGGTCCCAGCCGCGCAGGTACGCGAGCAGCGGCGCCGCCAGCGCGCGCCGCGGGCCGCGCCCGAGATACTCGTCCGCGAGATCCCAGGCGTAGCGGATCGGCGTCATGCAGTAACACAGATGGGGCGTACCCCGCGGCACGCGCGCGCCCTTCGCGAACGAGTGGCTGTTCGAGATCACCAGGTCGTAGCCCTCGAGCCGGAAGCGCTCGATCGCCCAGGGAAACAGCGGCAACAGCTTGCGGTAGTGGCGCGCGGCGCCGGGCAGGCGCGAGAGCGGGGAAGCGACGATGCGCAGCCGTTCGATCTCGCGGCTCACGCTGCCAGGGACGTGGATCAGCGTGTACAGATCCGCATCCGGATACATGAGTGCGAACTCGTGGAGGACTTTCTCCCCTCCGCGGTAACCCGTGAGCCAGTCGTGCACCAGCGCGACGCGCATGCGCGCGCAGCTTAGCGCAGGGTCCCGCTCAGGACTTCACGACGGAGGCGACCAGCTTGGCCTTGTTGCCCTCGATCGCGACGCGGAACTTCACCTTCGCCCCCGGGTGCTTCTCCTTCAGTGCGGCGGTCTGCTTCTTCACGATCTCGGACAGCTTCGCGCGATCCGGCGCCGGGCCGGAATCACCGGCGCGCTTGCGCGCGGCGACGAGCGCGTCGAACAGCTTGTCGATGGCGCCGGGGCGCGCCGTCGGCTCGGGCGCGGCCTTCTGCGGCGCCGGTCGCGGCGTCTCGTCCGAGATCCCGCGCTCGCGCTCGTGGAGCCGCGCGCGGAACAAATGTCCCTTGTAGGTCCCCTGGTCGATCTCGCGCATCACCCGGCCCCACTGCTGCCTGTAGATCTGGAACTTCGAGTTGAGCTGGTTGAAGCGAAATTTGTGGTGCGTCTTCCGCAGCGTCTGATTCGCGTACTTGACGATCACCTTGAGCACGCGGCCCTGGAGCACCTCCGGCGGGCGCTTGAGAATTCCGAGGAAGAACTGGTCGTACTCGACGCGCAGGCGCTTCAAGCTGTGGTCGAGCTCGTCGAGTTCCTCGTCGATCTCGTCCTGATGACCGCGGCGGCCCATTCGGAATCGATTCGGCGAACGGCCTCGGCTGCTTGAGTCAGACGCTGCCGGCCAGTGTCAGGAACGCCAGGGGATCGAGCCCGGCGATGCGCTGGGCACCGTGCGCGAGCTCGCCGAGAAAGCGCGCGGGAAGACGCGCCAGAAGCAGGTCCAGGTTCCGCCGATCTGCGTCCGGGTGGACCTTCGCCGTATGACTCACGACCACGCCGAGCACGCGCAGGTCGCGGGCCCGGGCGGCCTCGAGCGTGAGCAGCGTGTGATTGAGGGTGCCGAGCGACGCCCGGGCGGCGACCACGATCGGCAGGTCGAAGCGAGCAGCCAGGCCCGCCATGTCGAGGCCGGGCGCGATCGGCACGAGCAGCCCGCCGGCGCCCTCCACGAGCACGAGGTCCGCGTCCTTGGCCGCGAGCGCGAGCGCGGCGGCGATGGGCTCGAGCGCGATCGACGCGCCCTCCGCGGCAGCGGCGACCTCGGGCGCGGCGGGCAGCGCGAAGCGATGGGGACAGAGACGCGCGAGCGGCGCGTCGTCGCCCGCCGCCTCGGCGAGCGCGAGCGCGTCGGCCGGCACGAGCTCGCCGTCCGCGCCGCGCGCGCAGCCGGTCTCGATCGGCTTCAACACACGAACATGTAGCCCCGCGGCGCGCGCGGCGCGCGCGAGCGCACAGGCCACCGCGGTCTTGCCGGCGCCTGTATCCGTGCCGGTCACGAACACGGCGCTCACGTGCCGGTCACCTCCGCGATGCTCTGCGAGAGCGCGTCGACGATCGCGTCGATCTCGGCTTCGTCGACGGAGAGCGGTGGCATCACCACCACAGTGTCGGCGAGCGGCCGCAGGATGATGCCGTGTCGGCGGATCGCCATGCACACGAGATGGCCGATCCGGTCGCGGGGATCGAAGGCCGCGCGCGTCGCCCGGTCGCGCACCAGCTCGATCCCCGCCATCAAGCCGCGCCGCCTGATGTCGCCCACCGCGGCGTGCTTGCGCAGATCCTCGAGCCGCCGGCCGAGGTGCGCGCCGGTGCGCTCGACGCGCTCGAGCACCTGCTCCTTCTCGAAGATCTCCAGGTTCGCGAGCGCCGCGGCGCAGCCGAGCGCGTTGCCCGTGAACGAGTGACCGTGGAAGAACTGGCGCGAGGCGTGAGTGGGCGCCAGGAAGCTCGAAAAGATCTCCTCGCTCGCGAGCGTGGCGCCCAGCGGCAGGAACCCGCCGGTCATCCCCTTCGCGATCGCGAGCAGGTCGGGCGACACATTCTCGTGTTGGCACGCGAACATCTTGCCCGTGCGCCCGAAGCCGGTCGCGACCTCGTCGAGGATCAAGAGCGTGCCGTGGCGGTCGCACAGCTCGCGCACGCGGCGCAGCCAGCCGTCGGGCAAGAGCAGCATCCCCGCCGCCGCCTGCAGCAGCGGCTCGACGACGACCGCGGCCGTCTCGTGGCCGTGCTTCGCGAGCAGCGTCTCGAGTGACTCCAGGCAGTGGATGCCGCAGGTCGCGAGCTCGAGACCGTACGGGCAGCGGTAGCAGTAGGCGTTCTGCGCGCGCAGCACGTCGAAGACGAGCGGGCGGAACGCCTCGTGAAAGCGCTCGATGCCGCCCACCGCCACCGCGCCGAGGGTGTCTCCGTGGTAGGCGTCGCGCAGCGCAACGAAGCGCGTGCGCACTCGGGTCTCTTCGCTCTTCTGCTGCCAGTGCTGGAACGCGATCTTCAGCGCGACCTCGACCGCGGTCGAGCCGTTGTCGCTGAAGAACACGCGCGTGAGTCCGGGCGGAGCGATCTGGACGAGCTTCGCCGCCAGCTCGATCGACGGCACGCCCGCGAGCCCGAGCAAGGTCGAGTGCGCGATGCGATCGAGCTGCTCGTGAATGCGCGCGCGCAGGATCGGGTGGTCGTGGCCGTGCAGATTCACCCAGAGCGACGAGACGCCGTCGAGGTAGCGATTTCCCTCGGTGTCGATCAGGTAGTTGCCTTCGCCGCGCTCGATCACGACCGGGTGGCCGTCGAGCCAGTCGCTCATCTGCGTGAACGGGTGCCAGAGCGCGCGCTGGTCGCCCTCCTGCAGCTCGCGGGTGCGCGCGCTCAAGGGACGATTTCCGCGAAGGCCGCGACGACGCGCGCGACGTCGTCCAGCGAGTGCGCGCACGTCGGCGTGAGTCGTATGCGCGCGCTGCCGTGCGGCACCGACGGATGGCGGATGCCCTGCGCGTAGATGCCGCGCGCGAGCAGCTGGTCGCTGACGCGCAGGGTAGCCGCGTTCTCGCCGACCAGCGCGGGCACGATCTGCGTCGTCGAGCGCAGTGTGTTCCAGCCGAGCGATTGCAGTCCTGCGCGCAGCTGCTCCGCGCGCTCGAGCAGGAGCTTGCGCCGCTCCGGCTCGGCGCGCGCGACGGCCAGCGCCGCGCGCGCCGCGCCGAGCGCCGGCGGCGCGAGCGCGCAGGTGAAGATGAAGCTGCGCGCCGTGTTCACGAGATACTCGCGCAGCAGGAGCGAGCCCGCGACGAAGGCGCCGAAGCTGCCGAGGGACTTGCCGAGATTCCCGATCAGCACGTCGACCGTGACTCCCGTAAGTGAAGCCACGCCGCGCCCGTGCGCGCCGAGCACCCCGAGCCCGTGGGCGTCGTCGAGCACCACTACCATGTCGTGCGCGCGCGCGATCGGCACGAGCTCCGCCAGGCGCGCGACGTCGCCGTCCATGCTGTACACGCCGTCGACGACGAGCACGCGCCGCCGAAAGCCCGCGAGCCCGCCCGCGACGCGCGCGAAGTCCGCGGGGTCGTTGTGCGCGAACACGCGCGTCTCGGCGCGCGCCAGGCGACACGCGTCGACGATGCTCGCGTGATTCAGCGCGTCCGAGACGATCACGTCACCGGGTCCGCAGAGGGCGGTCAGCACGCCGAGGTTCGCCATGTAGCCGGTGCTGAAGACCAGCGCGGCCTCGTGACCCGCAAACGCGGCGAGCTCGCGCTCGAGCGCCTCGTGGAGATCCAGGTTTCCGTTGATCAGCCGCGACCCGCCCGCGGCCGCGCCGTACGCCTGCGCGGCGTCCCTCGCCGCGTCCACCACGCGCGCGTCAGCGGCGAGGTCGAGATAGTTCGAGCCCGCGAGCATCAGACACTCTCGGCCGTCGACCGTCATGCGCGCGGCCTGGCGCCCCGAGACGCTCCGCAGGCGCCGGTGAAGCGTGCGACGACGCAGCTCTTCGAGCTCCGCCGCGAGCGCGTCGTCCAGCTGTGTACGAACGGCAACTGGCTGAAATGACAGGGGATTTTCCATTTGCGCCTTTTGACATTGACCCGGGGCGCGGGTAGACTCGCCGAGCCTATCAGGGGACGCAAGCGAGTTGAACGAGACACGCGACCTCGACTGCATCATTGGCTTCCTGCACGACGACCTCGAGCAGGTGGAGCGCGTCATGCGCGAGGCGCTGCGCTCCGTGGCGCCGGTCGTGCCGGCGATCGGCGAGCACACCTTCGGCGGCGGCGGGAAGCGCATTCGCCCGGTCGTCGTGTTGCTCGCGTCACGGCTGTGCGGCTACCGCGGTCCGCGCGCGATCCAGATCGCCACGGCGGCCGAGTATCTCCACAGCGCGTCGCTGCTCCACGACGACGTCGTCGACGGCGCCGAGACGCGCCGCGGGCGGCCCAGCGTGAACGCGCGCTTCGGCAGCAAGCTCGCGATCCTCGTCGGCGACTTCATGTTCGCGCGCGCCTGCCAGACGCTGGTCGAGGACGGCGACCAGGACATCCTCGCGAGCTTCGCCGAGAGCATCCGTGCGATGGCGGAGGGCGAAGTGCTCCAGCTCACGCGCAGCTTCGATCCGGAGATCACCGAGTCGACGTACATCGAGGTGATCGGCGGGAAGACCTCGAGCCTGCTCGCCGCGTCGGCCGAGTCCGGCGCGATCCTCGGCGGCGTGACTCGCGCCGAGCGCCGCGCGGTGCGCGACTACGGCGCGCAGCTGGGCCTCGCGTTCCAGCTCGTCGACGACGCGCTCGACTACGTGGGTCAGGAGCTCGACCTGGGCAAGGCGCCGCTCGCCGACGTCGCCGAGGGGAAGCTGACCTTGCCGCTCATCGCCACCTTGAAGCGCTGCTCGACGGGCGAGCGCGAGGCGGTCTCCGCCATGCTGAAGAGCTTCGCCCTGCAGAGCGCGGCCGGAGCCGTGCCCGATCGCGACGAGGTGCGCCAGGTCGCCGAGTGCGTGGCGCGCCATCACGGCGTCGAGAGCACCTTCGAGCGCGCGCGCCAGGTCGTCTCACAGGCGCGCGCGCGCATCGAGCCCTTCGTCGACTGCGAGGCGAAGCGCGCCATGCAGTCGCTCGCCGACTTCGTCGTCGAGCGGAGTCACTGAGCAGAGTTCCCCGCCTCACCCCGCGAGCCTCGCCCCAAGAAACGAAGAGGAGGATGCGCACCATGCGTCATCCAATCGCGGCGGCCGCACGGGCGCTCGCGCTGGCACTGCTCCTGTCCACGACGGCCCTCGCGGCCGGCAACGAGTCCGGAGCGCGGGGCTCCGGACCCGCGCTCTCCGGGGTCGTGAACGTGAACGCCGCCACGGCCGAGGAGCTGTCGCTCCTGCCGGGGGTCGGCCCGGCGAAGGCGCAGGCGATCATTCGCTATCGCACCGAGCACGGCGCGTTCAAGCGAGTCGAGGACCTGTCGCAAGTGAAGGGCATCGGCGAGAAGCAGCTGGAGAAGATCCGGCCGCACGTCTCGCTCGAAGGCAAGACGACCGCGCAGCCCGTGAAGTGAGGGCGGCGGAGGCGCGGCCGGCGCTCGGCTGCGCCTCCGCCATGTGCGCGGGCGTGATAGAAAGCCAGCGTGCGCGCACCGCTCCGCGTCGTGTTTCTCGCGCTGGCGCTCGCCGCGGCGTGTCGGGAGGACGCGCAGCGCGGGATATCTCCGTCTCGCGAGCCGCGCATCGTCTCGCTCTCGCCGTCCCTGACCGAGGTGTTGCTGGCGCTCGGGCTGCGCGAGCGGATCGTCGGGATCGACCGCTTCTCGCGCGATCTGCCGGGCTGCGAGGGGATTCCCTCGCTCGGGAATCTGTTCGCGCCGGATCTCGAGCGCACGCTCGAGCTGCGGCCGACCTTGGTCGTGGGCGTGCGAAGTGAGTCGCAGGCGGGCTTCTTCGCGCAGCTCCAGGCGCGCGGCATCGCGGTGCACGAGATCGATACCGGTGGCTCGCTCGACGCCGTGCTCGCGAGCTACGAGAAGCTCGGGGCGCTCGTCGGCCAGGCCGCGGAAGGGCGGGCGCTGGCGTCACGGGTGCGCGCCGAGCTGGCGTCGGTGGCGAGCTCCGTCGCGGGCCGGCCGCGGCCCAGCGTGGCGCTGGTCGTCGAGCGCGAGCCGCTCTACATCGCGGCGGGCGGGAGCTTCGCAAGCGCGCTGATCGAGGCCGCAGGCGGCCGCAACGTGTTCGCGGACCTCGCCCGCAGCTATCCGCAGGTCTCGCTCGAGCTGCTCGCCGAGCGCGCGCCGGACGTGCTGATCGACTCCACGCAGAGCGAGCGCGGCCCGGAGGCGGAGCGCGCCGCGCGCGCTTACTGGGGGCGCTTTACGTGGCTGAAGCGCGTGGAGCTCGTGCCCCCGGGGGTCGCAACCTTGCCGGGCGCGCAGCTCGCGCGCGGCGCCGAGCTGCTGCGCGCGCGCATTCACCCGGAGCTCGGCTCGTGACTCGCGGCTCGCGCGGCTCGGTGCTCGCGATCCTCGCGCTGGCGCTCGCCGGCGCGCTCGCGGCGAGTCTGCTGGTCGGCTCGGCCGAGAATCCCACGCGCGAGATCGTGGTCGAGATCCGGCTGCCGCGCGCGCTGCTCGCGGCGCTCGTCGGTGCGGGGCTCGCGACCGCGGGGGCGCTCTTGCAGGCGCTGCTGCAGAACCCGCTGGCCGATCCGTACGTGCTCGGCATCTCGGGTGGGGCCGCGCTGGGCGGGGTCGCGGCGCTCGCGCTCGGCGGCGGGCTTTGGCTCGGCGCCGCGGCGGTTCCGGTCGTCGCGTTTGCCGGCGCACTCGGCGCGAGCTTGCTCCTGTATGCCGTCGCCCCCGCGGGCGGACGCGCGCCCGCGCACAGCCTCCTGCTCACCGGGGTCGTATTCAACGCGTTCGCGAGCTCGCTGATCGTGTTCGCGACCAGCGCCGCCGATCTCGCGCGCGTGGCCGGCGTGTTCCTGTGGCTGATCGGCTCGATCCGCCTGGTCGAGCCGGGGCTGCTCGCGGCCGTCGCCGCGCTGTTCGCGCTCGGGCTCGCGATCGCGCTCCGCCATGCCTACGCGCTGAACCTGATCGCGCAGGGCGACGAGACGGCGTCACATCTCGGTGTAGACGTGCCGGCGGTGCGGCGCTGGATCCTCGCCGGCACCGCGCTGATGATCGGCGCCTCGGTCTCGGTCTCGGGCCTGATCGGCTTCGTCGGCCTGATCGTCCCGCACGTGCTGCGCCTCTGGATCGGCTCGGATCACCGCACGCTCGTGCCGGCGTCGGCGCTGGCCGGCGCGGTGTTTCTGGTCGTCGCGGACACGCTGGCGCGCATCGTGCTCGCGCCCACGGAGCTTCCGGTCGGGGCACTGACGGCGCTGGTCGGCGGCCCGGTCTTTCTCGTCCTGTTGCGCCGCGACCTCGCGCGCATGCCGTCGTGAGCGCGCCGCTCTTCGAGGCCCGCGGCGTCGCGCACGCGTTCGGCGCGGCGCAGGTGCTGCGCGGCGTCGACCTCGCGCTCGAGCGGGGCAAGCTCGTCGTCGTCGCGGGGCCCAATGGAGCGGGCAAGACGACCTTGCTGCGGGCGCTCGCGGGCGTTCTTCGGCCGGACTCGGGCGAGGTCGCGCTGGCCGGCCGCCCGATCGCTTCGTTCTCGCGGCGCGAGATCGCGCAGCGACTCGCGGTCGTGCCCCAGGAGAGCGCGATGGCCTTCCCATTCAGCGTGCGCGAGATGGTCGCGCTCGGGCGCGCGCCGTTTCTCGGCCCGCTGGGCCGCGAGTCGGCGGCCGACGTCGCGCGCACGAGCGAAGCCCTGGCCGCGCTGGAGCTGGCGGCGCTCGCGGAGCGCGCGTACCCGACGCTCTCTGGCGGCGAGAAGCGCCGCGTCCTGCTCGCCCGCGCGCTCGTGCAGGGCGTGGACGCTTGGCTGCTCGACGAGCCGACCGCGCACATGGATCTCGGCCACGGCCTGTACTGCTTCGAGTGGCTGCGCGCCTGGCTCGGTGCCGCGCCGGGCCGCGGGCTGCTGCTCGTGACTCACGATCTCGTGCTCGCCGCGCGCTTCGCCGACGAGCTGATCCTGCTCGCGCGCGGCGCGGTCGCCGCGCGCGGCGTGCCCGGCGACGTGCTGACGGCGGAGCGCATCGCCGCGGTGTACGGCGTCGAGGCGCGTGTCGAGCGCGACCCGGCCGGCGGCGTGCTCGTGTCGCCGTTGCGGGCGATCCGATAGACTGCGCCGCCATGAGTCGCATCGCCTCCGTTCGCGCGCGCGAGATCCTCGACTCGCGCGGCAACCCGACGCTCGAGGTGGACCTCCGTCTCGACTCCGGCGCGCGCGGCCGCGCGGCCGTGCCGTCCGGCGCGTCGACCGGCAGCCGCGAGGCGCTCGAGCTGCGCGACGGCGGCAAGCGCTATCGCGGCAAGGGCGTGACTCGCGCGGTCGAGAACGCGAACGGCGAGCTGGCGCGCGCCGTCACCGGCCTCGCGCTCGGCGGCCTGCCCGAACAGGCGGCGCTCGACCGCCGCATGTGCGAGCTCGACGGCACGGACGCGAAGTCACGTCTCGGGGCGAACGCGATCCTCGGTGTCTCGCTGGCCGCCGCGCACGCAGCGTCCGCGGACGCCGGCGTCGGTCTCTACCAGTGGGTCGGGGCGGGACGCGAGCCGCTCCTTCCGCTGCCGATGATGAACGTGTTGAACGGCGGCGCCCACGCCGAGAACAAGGTCGACTTCCAGGAGTTCATGCTCCTGCCGACGGGCGCGCCGACCTACGCGGAGTGTCTGCGCATGGGCGCCGAGATCTTTCACGCGCTGCGCGAAGTGCTGCATGGGGCGGGATTCGCGACCGGCGTCGGCGACGAGGGCGGCTTCGCGCCCGACCTCGACTCGAACCAAGCGGCGGTGGAGATGCTGCTGCGCGCCGTCGAGCGCGCCGGCTACCGGGCGGGGGTCGACGTACACCTCGGGCTCGACGTCGCCGCGAGCGAGTTCTTCGACGGCGAGCGCTACGTGCTCGAGGGCGAGGGAGTGACTCGCACGCGCGACGAGATGGTGCGCCTGTATCAGGACTGGGTCGCGCGCTACCCGATCGTGTCGATCGAGGACGGACTCGCGGAAGG
>WNFL01400481.1_pt4 | contig 16343 bp, 20 predicted proteins | sample 5400361 | NCBI WGS metagenome assembly WNFL01 (sample SAMN13153351, study PRJNA577476) | soil metagenome | isolation source: 40 cm soil on Douglas fir-dominated hillslope | place: USA:California | collected 2013-09-17 | reverse complement strand
CCCGCCGAGATGGCGTGGTCCCAATCCTGAATCGAATAGTAGGCCCGGCAAAGCAGGTGATAAGCTTCGGCGTCGTTGGGCGAAGACGCCACGCGGGCCTTCAGAACGGCAATCGCCACATCGGCTTTCCCCTCGGCCAGCAAAGTCTCCGGCGACTGCGCGGCAGCGAAGGCAACCAGCCCGCAGTTCAAGATCAGGGACAAAGCTATGCCGTGAAGTCTCATTTGTACGCCATTCTAATTCACCACTTTGACGGTCGCGCCATCCACCAGTGGCTTGCCGTTGGTGGTTCCCAGGGCAACCTGCGTCTTCTCGGGAATACCCTGAACCTCCATCTGCGTCAGCGTGGCAATGGCGGTGGTGACGTCGCGCCGGGTGAGCGAGCCGCCGGCGACGTCAAACACGTAGGGCCTACCTTCCTTGTCTTCCCGCAAAGCCTCCCGCGGGACATAGAGCGCGTCTCGATGTTCCGCCGTCACGATGGCCACGCCCACATTTACATTGGGCAGCAACGCTAAATCCCCATTTTCTGTGACGCTGGTGAGCTCTCCCACATTTCGTGTGCCGAGCAAATGTAACGACGCCGGCACCATCGTCACCGTCCCTTGCCAGGTTCGGCCCGGCAGGGCATCCCAGGTAATCTCAATTCTTTGTCCTGGGTGGAGACGCCCCACATCGGGTTCATCCACAAAAGCGCGGATCAGCACCTTCGAGAGATCCGCTTCTTCCAGGAGAAGATCGCCCGCACTGACATACGTCCCCTCGCGAACCGGCAGCGCGTAGATGATCCCGCTTTGCGGTGCGCGAATATTGGATTTCGCGAGCAGGTTATGCGCCGCCGCCAGGGAGGCGCGCGCCTCCAATGCCTGCGCTTGGACCCGCGCCACTTCCAGCGTCGAATACCGATTCTTGCGCTTTGCTTCCAGTAAGGTAACTTGAGCGGCGGCCCGCGTAAGCTGAGTTTCCGCGTCGTGCACCTCTCCCAACGATGCCGCGCCCTTTTCGTTCAGCCGCCGGACCGCGTCGAGATTTCGTTGTGCCGTTTCGCGATCGCTGCGCGCCTTTGCCAGTTCCGCTTCCATGGTCAGGACTTCCTCGTGCGTGCCACCGTTCCGCACGGCGTTCTCTTCAGCCTCGGCGGAACGGAGTTGCGCCATCGCGTGCGCGGCTTGCGTGCGGGCGTCGGCGTCCTCCAGCTCCAAAAGCAGCTGGCCTTTCTTCACGTGCTGCCCTTCGTGGACGAACACTCGCCGCACGGTGGCAGCGCTGAGAGCCCGTGCCTCGAAGTTCTTGACCGGTGCCACCTTGCCGTTGGTGGAAATTTGGCTGCGGATTGTTCCTCGCTCCACCGTGGCCGCTCGCACCGGCAGAGTGCCCTTGCGGCCGGAAAACATCCAAATCAGCGTGATCACGAGAAGCGCCGCGACGAGGAGTGGCCAGCGGCTACCGTTGCTTGTTTTCGCCTTTGTATTCAAATGGATTGATCCAAAATTGCAGCTCCTAACTTACCATTCCGCCGCGAAATCGAACATAGCAAACGCGGCCTTTCCTGTTGGATGCAGCTTTTCGGCCTCGGGTGCCTCTTGCGCCTTGGCGCGAGAACCACCTGCTGTTTAGAATAGCCCACGATGCCCAAGACTCCTCGCTACACCGCCGATCACGCAAAATCCGGGCTGGACGCAAACTTTCCCGAGATCGAAACCTGGCCCAATCAGTTTCCGAACTATGAGATTGTGGTGGACGTGCCCGAGTTCACGTCGGTTTGCCCCAAAACCGGTCTGCCGGATTTCGGTGAGCTGTGCATTCGTTACGTGCCCGACAAACTTTGCCTGGAGTTGAAGTCGTTCAAGGAGTATTTGCTCACCTACCGCAACCTCGGCATTTTTCAGGAGAACATCGTCAATCAAGTTCTGGAGGACGTTGTTCGCTATGCCAAGCCCGTGTCGGCGGAGGTAGAAGGGGATTTTCGTCCGCGCGGCGGCATTGCCACGCGTGTTGTTGCCCGCTGGCCGCGGCCCGGGGGAAAACGCCGAGCCAACTAGCGTGCTTCCGGCGTGCTATAGTCTCGGCAATTCATGATATCCAAAAGCTATTATCCCCGCACTGCACTTGTTCTTCTCACGGCGCTGAATCTGCTCAACTACATGGACCGCTCCGTTCTGGCAGCCGTGCAAACTCAAATTCAAGACGAGTTCCACCGCAGCAACGCCGATATGGGTTTGGTCACAACGGTGTTTTTCTGGTGCTACATGCTGGTCGCGCCGCTCATAGGGCCCCTGGCCGACCGCTTCTCGCGCAAATGGATCGTAGTGTCGGGCGCGGTGGTGTGGAGTCTGGCCACGCTGCTGACAGCGATAACCCGCGACTATTCGACGCTGCTGTTCCGCCACACGATCGTTGGAGTAGGGGAGGCCAGCTTCGGCATTCTTGCGCCAACGCTGATTGCGGATTTATTTCCCGAGGGAAAACGCGGACGAATTCTGGGCGTTTTCTACCTGGCGATTCCGGTGGGCACTGCGCTCGGCTACTTGGTGGGCGGTCCGGTTGGCCAGTCGCATGGGTGGCGCGCACCGTTTTATCTGGCCGGCGCTCCGGGACTGCTGTTGGCCCTGGCCATTGCATTCCTGCCGGAGCCTCCGCGCGGAATTCAAGACTCGATTCCTGAAACTCCAGAACGGAAATCCGTGGCTGGACTTATACGCAACAAGGCGTTTTGGACAGCAACACTGGGCATGGCGTTCATGACCTTCGCGTTGGGCGGAATTGCCGTGTGGATGCCGACCTTTCTCGTGCGCGAGCGCGGGTACTCGATCTCGGCAGCGGGGACCATGTTTGGACTCGTCCTCGCTTTTGACGGCATCGTCGCATCGCTGCTGGGGGGGTGGATTGGCGACAAGTTGCTGCCGCGCTTTAAAGGCGCATACTACCTGGTTTCAGCCATCAGCCTCGCGCTCGGCGTTCCGACCATGGCTTTTGCGCTCCACTCCTCGGGTCGCCCAATGGAGGGCGCAATTCTGATCGCCGGGTTTCTTCTCCTGCTGAATACCTCGCCGCTCAATACGGCCCTGATCAACGCCGTCGGGCCGCACATTCGAGCCTTCGCGTTAGCTGTGAACATCTTCGTCATTCACCTGTTGGGCGATGCGTTCTCTCCCTGGATCATTGGACGCCTGGCTGACCGCTGGCCCCTGCACCTGGCGCTCAGTAGCACGTCGGTGGCGCTCGCCTTGTCGGCTATCATCTTGTTTTACGGGATGAGGTTTGCACCACATATGGGATCCGGCAGCGCAGTGGCCTCGCTGGCCGGTCAGGGGTGAGCCAGTTCAGATGAGCCTGTTCCACTGCATTTCCGGCGGCTTGCTTGGAACCACCTGGTTCTCGCGCGTGGTGGGTGCGGGTCTGGGCATGCCCAAGGTTGCGGATATTGCCGAGCCGGAATGGGCTGAGGCGAACGCCAGTTTCCCGCGCGTCAGCATCATTGTTCCCGCCAAAAATGAAGAAGGCACCATCGCAGGCGTGTTGCGCGACCTGCTCGCGCTGGATTACCCGAATTACGAAGTCATCGCCGTGGACGACCGTTCCACTGACGAAACAGGCAAGCGCATGGACGAAGTCGCGTCGAACGAAGCAGCTGCGAACCAGGCTGCCGCCGGGCGTCTCAAGGTCCTGCACATCCAAGAGCTGCCGGAGTGCTGGCTGGGCAAAACCCACGCCATGTGGACCGCCGGCCAGCAGGCCACGGGCGATTGGCTGCTCTTCACCGACGCCGACGTATTCTTCCGTACCGACACCCTGCGCCGCGCCATGGCCTACGCAGAGTCCGAACATGCCGACCATCTCGTCGTTTTTCCAACTCTGGTTATGAAGTCCCCCGGCGAGCGCATGATGATCGCCTTCTTCCAAACCCTATTCGCCTTCGGCCATCGTCCGTGGAAAGTCGCCGATCCCAAGGCCAAGGATCACATGGGCGTCGGGGCCTTCAACCTCATCCGCCGCGGCGCCTACGAAAAAGTTGGTACCTACATGGCTCTCCGCATGGAAGTCCTGGACGACATGAAGCTGGGGAAGGTCGTGAAGAACGCGGGCCTCGCGCAACGCAACGTTTTCGGAGACGGCCTGCTTTCCATTCACTGGGCCAAGGGTGCATTAGGGGTGGTCAACAACTTCACCAAGAACTTCTTCGCCGTAATGTCGTTTCAGTGGTGGCGCACAGTGGCCATGGTGGTGGCTCTGCTGGCTCTCAATCTCATGCCGTTTGTTGGCGTCTGGTTCGCAGCCGGCTGGAGTCGTACGGGCTACGAGCTGGCATTGCTCTCGATGTTCGCAATCTATGCGGGCATGTCTGCGCGCTCGAAGATTGCGCCTTACTACTTCTTTCTGCATCCGGTCAGCACTCTGCTGTTCAATTACGCCCTGCTGCGGTCGATGTTCGTGACCCTCAGGGATGGCGGCGTGACCTGGCGGGGAACCAAGTACCCGCTGGATGAGCTTCGAAAGGGATTGGTCTAGTTCTCGCTCACTCGTCAGCCCGCTTACTCGTCGAACCCGCCTTCAACATCCAGTGTTGCCGGCAGCTTGGCTTTTTTGTGGCTTGCCTTGCGGCTCTTCGAGGCATGAAACGTGCCTGGAGAAAACCTGCCCCGCTGCTCTACGTCAAACTCCCTGGGCACTGGCGGAGCACTCCCCCGAGTTGCTCAGCATCCTGCAGAACAATCTCCGCCCGGCCATCGTAGTCTTTTACTTTTCCTCTGATTTCAATCGTGTGGCCAACCAGCGGTTCCAGGGATCCTACGTGGTGTAGATCCTCGGCAAATACCACCACGGTAAAAGGGCAAGCGCGCGCGTCCTCGCAGAAGTCCAGGAAACTCATGCCCTCCGGGGAACCCTCCACTCGAACGACTTGGCCGCGGATACACGATTTCTGCCCGATGTGTTTCATGGCTTCGGTAAACGACAAGCACGCGGCCGGTACTTCCACCGCCTTGGGACGCTCCGCCAGGGCAGGGCCGGCCAGCCCCAGACATAGCCACAACAGCCAGACCGGGGCCCATGTAACTTTGCCGCGATTCCGCATACCCGCCTCCTGAAAGGAGATTGGAGCCCGCGTTACTTGGTAGGTTCCATTTTCAAAACATCATTAAACCGGTTGAAGTAATTAAACAGTCCAATCGAAGCAGCCAGCTCGATAATCTCGCCCTCATCAAAGTGCCGCCGCAACTCCGCCCACTGCTCGTCGTCGAAGCCGTGAGGATCGCTGGTCATCTTCTCCGCCAGTCGCAGAGCGGCTTTCTCCGCTGCGTTGAAGTCATCCCGCTTTTCAAAGTCCGCCAGATGCTCAATCTGTTCGTCGCTCCAACCGTGCCGTCTTGCCAAGACGGTATGCGACGCCAGTCAATACTCACAGCGGTTGATCTGCGAAGTCCGCACAATTACCAGTTCCTTGAGCTTTGCCGGCACTGTTCCGGTTGACATCACCGCGCGAAAGTGCGCAACCATCGTCCGCAGAATCTCCGGACGGTGCGCCACTGTGCGAAACATGTTGGGCACGTTGCCGCGTTCTTTTTGATAGGTATCGAAAACTTCCGCCGTAGCGGAATCGACTTGGGACCGGTCTAAACGCGGAATGCGCATGGCGCTATTCTACGGCTAAACGATGCGAAGGGAAGTCAACGAAAGAGGGTATGCCACGGTGGGGGCAATGAGACTTCGCGAACCGTCCTGACGGACGGTCCGCGTGGTTAAACGGCCGAGACTAGCTGAACGATTTAATGGCGTTTGCTTCGTTGTCCTTCACGTCGAAGACGGTGTAGAGCTTGGTAATCTGCAGCAGATCGTGAACCTTCTTAGTCAGGTTCAGCAGCTTCAACTCGCCGCCCTGATTCTTGACCGTGGTGAAAGCGCTCACTAATTCGCCAATGCCCGAACTGTCAATGTAATTGACATCAGCAAGGTTCGCCAGGATCTTCTTGTTGCCCTTTGAGAGCAAATCGCGTACTGCGTCGCGCAGCACAACGCTGCCTTCGCCCAACGTGATTCGTCCGCTCAAATCCAATACCACTACCCCATCTATCTGCCGTGTACTGACCTTCATGCTCACTGAGAAGCCTCCTGTGAATCCCCGGCATCGCCGTGGAAATGCTTGATAAGTTTGACTTCGGTACCCGTCTCCGAGGGGCTGATTCGCACCTCGTCCATCAACGAACGCATTAAGAAAATTCCCCGTCCCGACTGCTTCAGCAAATTCTCCGGCGCCAAGGGATCGGGAATCGAATCCACATCCACGCCCTTGCCCTGATCGCGCACGACAATCGTCAAATCCTTGTCATCCTGCTCAAAAGCCAACGTGACTTTCTTGTCCGGGTCATATGCATTGCCGTGCAAAACCGCGTTCACCGCAGCCTCGCGGACCGCCATGCCAATGCTCATGACGTCATCTTCGTTGAAACCAGCCGCGGCAGCGATGCGGCTGGCCTGCTCCTCGGCATGGTTGATGGTCTCCAAAGTTGACTCGAACGTGTAGGAGACTTGTTTGACGGTCATGTGTTGGGTTTCGGATTTGAGCGCTTCCGTCTCGCCTGCCGTCGACCCCAAGACTGGCCGGGTGCCCCCGGGCCGGTCCCTCGTCCGGAGGGAGAAACCGTAAGTTTGCCTTTGACGCGCGGAAAAGTCAACGAAACTCGTGATTGCGCCGGGCCGCGACCCGCACGTACAACATAAAGTCGCGCATTTTCCAAGGTTTATATGGCTTCCTGCGCATCGCTTTCGGTATTCTGACCATCGGTATGGTGACCAGATGACTGGCATGACACTCACCGAGTTGCTGGGAGCGCCCGTTTACGACGCCAACGGGACCGCTAGCGGCCGTGTGCGCGAAGTCGCCATTGCTCCTCAGGACGATCTTTCGCGGGTGGCGGCCGTCATCGTCAAGACTCGCTCGGGCGATCGCCTGGTGCCGTATTCCTCCATCTCTGCTTTCAACGGGGGCGTCAAGACCTCGAAACCCTTTGCTGAATGGCAAATGCTGGAGGGAAGCGAAGGCATGCTTCTCCTCGAGCGCGACCTGCTCGACCAGCAGGTCATCGATGTTCATGGCCGTAAAGTTGTCCGCGTCAACGACGTGGACCTCTATCGCGACGTGCTCGACCAGCACCCCATCCTCAAGATCGCCTCTGTCGATGTCGGCGCCCGCGGCGCGGTCCGCCGTTTGCTCAAGGGCGCTGTTCCCAATGCCGCGCTGCGTTCGCTGCTGCGCCGCATTCCGCCCCGCGCCATCCCGTGGGAGTTCGTCGACCTGATTGAGTCCGACCCGGCCCGGCGCGTCAAGCTCAAGATTTCCAACGACCGTCTGGCCGAGCTCCACCCCGCCGATATCGCCGACATCGTCGAGGACCTGGCTCCCGACGACCGCGAAGCCGTTTTCGAAACCCTTGACCATGGCGTCGCGGCCGACGCGCTGGAAGAGGTCGATCCCAAGCTGCAGAAGTCGATCGTCGAGTCCCTCGATTCCGACCGCGTGGCCGACATCATGGAGGAGATGAACCCGGACGCTGCCGCCGATCTGCTGGGCGACCTCTCCGATGAGCATTCCGAAGCGATTTTGCAGGAGATGCAACCGGAAGAGCGCCAGGAGATGCGCGACCTACTGGAGTTCGACGAAGACACCGCCGCCGGGCGCATGACCACCTATTACCTCTCGGTCGAGTTTGGAGGCACGGTTGCCGACGCCATTGCCACTCTGCGCGCCTTTGAAGGCGGACCCGCGGCTGTCAGCACGATTTTCCTCACCGATTCCCACGGCACACTGGTAGGCGCTGTTCCGCTCGCCAATCTGGTCCTTTCGCCCTCTTCGCAACCACTCTTGTCGCTGGTGAGCGAACCCCTAATCTCCTGTCATCAGGAAACCAAGGAAAACGAGGTGGCCGAGTTGTTCGACAAATACAACTTGCTGGCGTTGCCCGTTGTGGACGACCAAAAGATGCTGGTCGGCATGATCACCGCCGATGACATCATCAGCTTCCTCCGCAGCAAAATCTGATTTTTTCGCTTTTGTAGCACTTTCCCTGTAGCCGAATCTGCTTGCGCCGTTTATCCTGACCGTTCGAGAACGCAACCTCTAATGTCCATAGACGGCGATCATGAAATGGCTCCGGCGCTGGAAAATCCAAATCCTGGTGCTCTTCTCGGTGCTCGGGCCGGGATTCATTACCGCCAACGTCGACAACGACCCGGGCGGCATTTTCACGTATTCGCAAACGGGAGCCCAGTTCGGCTACTCGCTGCTCTGGACCATGATTCCGATTACTGTGGCGCTCATCGTCGTCCAGGAAATGGTCGCTCGCATGGGGGCGGTCACGGGCAAGGGCCTGAGCGACCTGATTCGCGAAGAATACGGTTTGCGCACGACGGTTTTCGTGATGTTGGGATTGGTGATCACCAATTTCGGCAATATTGTCACTGAGTTTGCAGGTATTGCCGGCAGCATGGAGCTGTTCGGCCTCTCTAAGTACGTGACCGTTCCAGTTTGCGCCCTCATCGTGTGGCTCCTGGTGATCAAGGGCGCCCAGAAGAACGTGGAAAAGATATTCCTCGCGGGCTCGTTCTTCTACATCACCTATATCGCCGCAGGTGTGCTGGCGCATCCCGACTGGACGCATTCCCTCATTGCCACCGTAAAACCCCCGACTCTGGAATCTTTCAAAGAAAAGGGCGCGATCTTCACCGTGATTGGGCTGGTGGGAACCACCATCGCTCCGTGGATGCAGTTCTATCTCCAGGCGTCGATCGTGGAGAAGGGAGTGACGAAGCGTCAGTACAAAGCCTCCCGGCTGGATGTGATTGTAGGCTGCATTTTTACGGATGTGGTGGCGTGGTTCATCATCGTGGTGTGCGCGGCAACGTTGTTTGCCCATGGCTTCCACAACATCACGAGCGCGAAAGACGCTGCCGAGGCGCTGCGCCCGCTAGCGGGGCAGTACGCGTTCATCCTCTTTGCCCTGGGACTGTTTAACGCCGCTCTTTTTTCGGCCACGATCTTACCGCTTTCCACGGTCTACACCGTCTGTGAAGGTTTGGGCTTCGAGTCCGGTCTGGATAATAAATTTAGCGAAGCACCCGTTTTTTACTGGCTCTACACGCTGTTGATTGCCTTGGGAGCGGGGGTCATCCTGATTCCCAACCTTCCGTTGTTCAAGATTATTCTGGGGTCGCAGGTGGTCAATGGCATTGTTCTGCCATTTGTTCTGATCTTCATGCTCTTGCTCATCAACAAGAAAGATCTTATGGGGGAATACGTGAACTCCACGCTGATGAACGTGTTGGCGTGGACCACTACGGTAGTGTCGATTGTTCTGACCCTAATCTACGTAGTAGGCCTGGTCACCGGAAGCGGCGGCTAAAGAATTTTTCCCGCCGCCAGATCGTGAACGAGTTGCAGGTCCGCATCGAGGAAGTCATACTCCGGAAGCTTGGTGCGCTCCACCCACTGCACGTCACGGAAAATACGATTTTCGATCTCACCCTTGTATTCCGGTACCGCGAAGAAGCGCAACTCTACCGCGCTGCCAGTCTTGTAGACATGCTGGATGCGTGCCACCTCGTCGCCAATGCGGGCGTCAATTCCGATTTCTTCTTCCAATTCGCGCCGCAGGGCGTCGCGGGGCTGCTCGCCGGTTTCAATCTTGCCGCCGGGAAACTCCCACTTCAGCGGCATGGGCTGGTGCTGCGTGCGCTGGCAAACCAGGATCTTGCCGTCCCGCAAGATTAGCGCCGCCACCACTTGCCTCATCCGGCCCGTCATTTCCCGCATGAATGCTGCACTCTGCTCATAGATTCGGAACACGCGCCGTTAACGTTTACCGTTGGGCCGGACGAAGTGCTGCGGCAGGAGACCGCGTTCCATTAAACCATAGTGAAAAGCCTACAGGGAATTTTCGTGAAACTACGGTGAGGACGGAACGTCTCCAATCGCTCGAGGAAGGCGGGTTTCAGGGAAAAGGGAGGGGTGTAAAGCGGCCGCCAGCGCGTGCAGGCCCTGGAGCAACGTCGGCGCAGGCGTATTGAGGTACTCATCTGCTATGCAGTAAACACGCCCGTTGCGCACCGCCCGCAGGTCGCGCCAGCCGCGCTGGGCAATAATTTTCTCCAAGGGAACGCGATCCCCCGCTCCGCACCACGCCGCCACCAGGACGTCGGGATCGGCTACCCGAATTTCCTCAGGCGCGACCTGCTTCCCCGGCTCGCATACAAACTCGCCGCCAGCCGCTTCCACGAGCTCGGCGACCCATCCTTGCGAGGCAATCAGGGGCTTGCCCCATTCCTCACAGAAGACTGTTAGACGAGGCAGTTTGGCAGCCTCAAGGCGCCCGCGCACTTTGGCTATTTCCCGTTGCATGGCGGCGACGATCTCGTGCCCATCCGCTGAGCGACCCACCACGCCCGCGATCGTCAGAATGTCGGTATAGATGTCGTTTAACGAGTGCGGTGCCAGACCAAGAAATCGCACGCCCGCCTTCAGAATATCCGCCACCGCATCAAGTTGGTAGGGAACGGATGCCACCACAAAATCTGGCTGCGCCGCGAGAATCTGTTCCCGATCGGCGGTCCAGGAATCGGCCACAATCCTGCGCTCCGAATCGTGCAGCTCGGGCACGACATCCAGGCAATACTTGGTGCAGGCGACCACACGATCCAGGCACCCGAGCGCCGCCAGGGTCACGGTCGCGCTGGGTTGGAGGCTCACGATTCGGCGAGGGTAAAGGTCATCGGGCATGGTTGGGGCCGTCTAATGATCCCTATTGAACGCCGCCTGGCGATTTCAGAGCAGCGACTCCTTCGGCTCCGAGAAGTTTGGCATTGAGTGAGCCTCCAGCAAATAGCATCTCTTCGAGAGCCGAATTCATGTCGTCAACTTGCAATTTTCCGCTGCCGCCTTTTTGAATATAGAACTGAGCCGCCCGTCGCATGAGCTCCTTGATAAACGCGGCGCTGGCCCTTTCGGTTCTGTGAACGACGGTTTCCACGACGCTTTCGTCCAAGGGCAACCCGCAAGCGTAGAGCCGAACTAGCAGCCGTCGTCCGTGCTCGTCGGGTAGCGGGAACTCAATCGCTTGATCCACTCGGCCTGGTCTGGAGGCAAGCGCGGCCTCCAGCGTCTCGGGGCGATTTGTAGTAAGCACGAAGAGGACGGCAGCGTCCTCACGCAGCCCATCCATCTCATTCAACAATTTATTGAGAATGCTTTCATCGCAGGGACCGTACATGGTTTCGCGCGTGCGCGCGATGAGATCAACGTCTTCGATCACGATCATGGCTGGCTGAAGAAAACGCGCCAGCTGAAAATAGTGATCCAACAGCCCTACTTGCTCAGCGGAAACCAACAGAGTCGTGTGATCCGCAAGTCGGCCGGCAAGATAGTGAACCGTGTGAGTCTTGCCCGTGCCGGGCGGCCCGTAGAAAAGCAAGCCTTTCTTGATGGGCAAGCCTAGTTTCTTGAGTTGCTCACGCTGTTGGACGAAGTCGACGACATTGCGATCCAGGAGTTGCAGCGTCCTCGCCGGTAAGATCACTTCCTCGCGTCTGACGCTACGCAGCTTGTGGACACGCAGAGGACCACTATGGCCGGTATAACGGTCCGGTTGTTCCAGGGAAATTACTTTGCCGCGATAGGAGGAGGTACCTCGAACCAAGGATTCGAACTCATCCAACAGGCGGCGCGATAACACAGAAGCAGCTTCACCCGCGGGCACGGCGATTTCGACGTGGCTCCCTTCAGGTCGACCAAAGTGTCCCGCGGCACTCAGCAAAATGGCATACGGGATCGTACCCTCCCGGGCTAGCCAGAGGCCCTGTCGCAAGCAGCGTGCAGGCAACGTTTCACCGATATCGATCTCTTCGCTCTGTAAGGGGCCAATAACCACGGGGTAGTGTTCATTCCTCAACAAATGTGCAATGGTCATGGTCTCGTGCTGGAACGAGCTGTGAACACCAAGAAGCTTGGCGCTCCTTTGCTGCGAAAACATCTTGTCGAGGGCGAGCTGAACGTCCACCCGCGCCGTTAGTGGAAAAGTACGGCTCGCAGTAACCAGATCCTGCAGTGGCAGTTTGCCGAAATGGCGTTTCATGGCGGTCTCCGCCAAGGGAATCTTCGACTTCTTGGTTTTGGGCACTGTGGACCCTGCGATTGCGGGCATCGCTTGTCCCATGATCCGATCGGCAAACCACGATGTACTCAGCCCAGGTTCTCGACCACTTCCAGAATCCCCGCAACACAGGTGAAGTCCAAAACCCAGATACACTAGCACAGTTGGAAAATCCCGCCTGCGGCGATGTCCTGAGTTTCGCTTTACGCCTCGAAGGCGGGCGGATTGCGGAGATTCGTTTCCTGGCTCAAGGCTGCGTCGCAACGGTAGCCTGCGCATCAGCCTTGACTGAATTAGCGCTTCAGAAAACTGTGCACGAGGCGCGGTTGCTAAACCGCGAACTGTTGTTAGGAGCGGTGGGTGGTCTGCCGGCAGAATCCAGCCACGCCAGTCATTTGGCCATCGATACCCTTCACGCTGTGTTGCGGCAGTTGCCGAGTGCAGTTGCCGACTAAAAAGAACGGTAACTACTCCGGGAAATACACCGGCCACCCATTCTCACGTGCCATTGTTTCCAAGTCCGGGTTCGGATTCACCGCAAATCCAGACCGAGCCATCGCCAGCATGTCCGCATCCCACTTGGAATTGCCAAATGCCGCGTCAGGGGTTCTCCCCACGACATCGCGAAGAGCCTGCGGCTTGCCCGGGCCGCTGGGAACGCGAACAAGACGGTCTACAACCCGTCCGTTCTCGATGAAGACTTCCGCGGAAAGCACCCGTTCGGGTGGGATTCCAAAATACCGCACGCCAGCGCGCACGACCCATTGATTGCTCGAGGAAACAGCCCAAATCTCGCATCCGCGCTCGTGGAGTTGCCGCACCAGTTCCTGCATCGCCGGAAAAAAGTTCGGCACAATCTCTTCGGCAATGAAGGTCTCAGCGGCGGCTTCGAGATCCGCATCGGCAAGGCCCTCATGCAGTGTTACCATCTCGCCGCACATTGTGTCCTCGTCCACCAGGCCTTTTCTGTAATCGTCGTGACGAGCCTGCACTTTCCGCGCAATCTCCTGTGAGATAAGTCCGCGTTCGATCTCCCAACGAAAGAACCCTTCGCCGGCGTCTTCGCTCCACAGGGTGCCGTCGCAGTCGAAGGCTGCCATCTTCAGGTCGAGGCGCAGCACGGCGTCGAGAAACTCGAGATCCTTTTGTCGCAGGGCGTTTTCGGTTTTCGAGGCAGGGATATCTTGCATGTGTAGCAGAGTCCTTTCAGGGATTCTAGCGCTGCGTGGAAATGGGCGTGGACCCGGCCAGTACCGCGTAATCCTCCGGCGTATCCACGTTCAGAGTTACAAACGGGTCGTCCACCGCGACGTACTCAATGAATTCCTGATGCGCATGCCTGACTTCACGAGCGTTCGCGCTGGCGGGCGCACGCAGGAACGCTTCTATCATCTCACGGCCTACGACGATGGGGTGGCCGTGTTTGCCGTTGAATTCAGGCACAACGGCCCATTTTCTCTGCGCGTTGCTCCTGTCGATCACTGCCTCAAATGCCAACAGCAACGTCTGCAAGGTCGCGGGTTGCACTGGGGGACGATCCACGAGAGTGACGATAGCCGCGTCCCGTCCTCGGCTTAACACATCCTGCAAGCCCACCCGCAGAGAACTGAACTGCCCTAACTCCGGTTTGGGGTTCTCAATGAGAAATGCGCCTTCGGCATAAACGACAGGTTCAAGCTGGGAGGTATTCGCGCCGGTGACCACGATGACGAGATCGGTGTGCGCGGTCAGCAACCGAATTGCCGCTGAAAGAAACGTGCCGCCCAGGGCTTCGTTAGGCGGCCAGGGAAGAAGAGCTTTATCCCGACCCATACGCGTCGAGGCCCCTGCCGCCAAGATCACTCCGCAGAGGCTCGGTGCGCGTGCCATATGGCGAAGATAGCAGAAAACATAGAGCCTCAGACGCCTTCGTCCTGGCGGACGAGCTTTCGCCTAAAGATTTTCTTCGTCAAGAACTGCGAGCGCGGAATCGTCCGTGTTCTCCGTGCGCCGCATGAACCAACTCATGTGCGGCAATTGGCTCTCACTGCGCCGCCGGACGGCGATCATTTCGGCGCAGACGGCTACGCCAATTTCCTCCGGCGTCAGCGCGCCAATGTCCAAACCAATCGGAGCATACACATGCTGAAATAGGCTCTCCGCCAGGCCTTCCTCACGCAGGCCGCGATGGATGGCAATGACCTTGCGGCGCGAGCCAATCATTCCGACGTACCGCGCCCCGGTCTGCACCGCCCAGCGCAGCAGGCGCATGTCGTCCTTATGGCCGCGCGTGACAATCACGATGTACGAGGATGAGCTCGGACTGAGGCGTCCAATCACGCCGTCGAAGTTTTCCGCCACCACTTCGTGGGCTTCAGGGAAGCGCTCGCGGCTGGCGTAGGCGGCGCGGTCATCGATAACGCAGACTTGGAAACCAGCAATATTGGCGATCTTATAAATATTCTGAGCAACGTGGCCTGCACCGAAAAGATAAAGTAATGCAAGAGGTAATACCGGCTCTACGAAGATCTCCAGCGTGCCTCCGCACACCAGCCCCGTATCCAGTCTCGGGTCGTGGTTCAAGTTGAACTTTAACGTGCGCGGCTTCTCTTCCTCCATCCCTTCTTTGGCCGCCTGCCACACCTCGCCCTCGACGCAGCCGCCGCCGATGGTCCCGGCAATCGATCCGTCGTCACGCACCAGCATCTTGGCGGTGCGGAACGAAGGCACCGAGCCTTGCACGCTGACGATGGTGGCAACCGCGCCCCGACGCCCCTCGCGTCTTAGCTTCACGATTTCTTCGTAGACATCCATTTGCTCGTTACTATCCGACGTCGATTATCCGGCCCTACAAAATCGAAGTCAAACGAGTGCCTATGCTAGCCTTGCGTGGGGATGGCCGCCCCGGCCGTCCGAGGGAGTCACCAGCTATGAAGGCAGTCCGTATCCACCACTTCGGCGGGCCGGAAGTTTTGCAATACGAGGACGTTCCCGATCCCCGTCCGCGCAAAGATCAAATCCTGATTCGTGTGCGCGCCTGCGCCATGAATCACCTCGATCTCTGGGTGCGAAAAGGCCTTCCTGGAATCCGTCTGCCCCATATTTCCGGCAGCGATGTCGCGGGCGAGATCGTCGAAGTCGGAGAATACGCCAAGGGCTTCCAAATCGGGCAACGCGTCCTGGTGGCACCGATGCACTTCTGCGGACAATGCCCGGCCTGCGCCGACGGCCGCCAAAACGAGTGCCCTCAATTCACCGTGCTGGGCAATGCCGTCGATGGCGGCGACTGCGAATTGTTGGCGGTGCCGCCGATCAACGTGGTCCCCATTCCGAACCACATGGGATTCAACGAGGCTGCCAGCGTTCCGCTGGTGTTTACAACCGCCTGGCACATGTTGATCACGAGGGCCCGTCTACGCCCGGGACAGACGGTAGTCGTTCTTGGAGCAAGTTCCGGGGTAGGTATTGCTGCCATCCAGATTGCAAAGCTGCTGAACGCCCGCGTGATCGCGACGGCTGGCGACGAACACAAAATGGCCAAAGGCCTCGAACTCGGCGCCGACCACGTTATCAACCACTACAAGCAGAAGATTTCCGAAGAAGTGAGAAAGATTACTTACAAGGTTGGCGCGGACATCGTGGTCGAGCACGTGGGCGCGGCCACCTGGGACGAAAGCATGCGCTCGCTCAGGCCGGGCGGAACGTTAGTGACCTGCGGCGCGACTACCGGACCGGAGGCTAAGATCGACCTCCGCTTCCTCTTCGCGCGGCAACTTTCGCTGCTCGGCTCCTACATGGGCACGCTCGGAGACTTTCACGAAGTGATGGGACACGTGTTTGCCGGACGGCTGAAGCCGGTGGTGGATCGGGTTTTCCCGCTGGCGGACATTCGCGCCGCCCATGAGTATCTGGCCACTGGGCAGATGTTTGGCAAGGTTGTGCTCAATCCTTAAAGGGAGCTCGGGCCGTTCTGACAGATGACAGAGCCCGTCCATCCCGTTAAAATAGAAGCATCATGAGCAGCCAGCAACTTCTCAGCTTCGGCAACTACGTCGTCACGGAAAATGGCCAAAAGAAGGTCAAAGAGTTGACCTTTGGCAACGCCGAGCCCGACGGCATTCTTTTGACATCCGTGGACACGGTGGTGAACTGGATGCGCAAGAGCTCCATCTGGCCCATGACCTTCGGCCTAGCCTGTTGCGCGATCGAGATGATGGCCATGGGCGC
>WNFL01151022.1_pt4 | contig 16347 bp, 15 predicted proteins | sample 5400361 | NCBI WGS metagenome assembly WNFL01 (sample SAMN13153351, study PRJNA577476) | soil metagenome | isolation source: 40 cm soil on Douglas fir-dominated hillslope | place: USA:California | collected 2013-09-17 | reverse complement strand
TGAATGCGGGTGTGAAGGCCTACAAAGACGCGAAGTATGAAGAGGCGATCGAGAAGTTCAAGAACGCCGTGGAGTTCGATCCAAACCTGCTGAACGCGCGCATGTACCTGGCGACCGCGTACACCCAGTTATATGTTCCCGGGTCCGAAGACACGGAGAACAAGCACACTGGCGAGCAGGCAATTGAACAGTACAAGAAGGTGATTGAAGCGGCCAACCCAAGCAAGGAACAGCTCATCAACAGCACCAAGGGTGTGGCTGGCTTGTATCTGCAGATGAAGCGGTTCGATGACGCACGCCAGTATTATGTAAAGGTCTCTGAGCTCGATCCGAACGATGCGGAGCCGTATTATTCGGTGGGCGTAATCGATTGGACGAAATCCTTCCAGCCGCGTGCGGAAGAGCGCGCCAAACTGGGTTTGAAGCCGACGGAACCCTTGAAAGACAAGAAGGTTTGCGCGGCGCTTCATGCCAAGAACTGGGACACGGTAGCCGACGGCATTGCCATGCTCGACAAAGCGTTGGCTTTGCGTCCCGACTACGACGACGCCATGGCGTATCTAAACCTGATGTACCGCGAGCGCGCGGACATCCAGTGCGGCGATCCAGCCGCGTATGCCGCCGACGAGAAGACGGCAGACGAGTGGGTGGACAAGAACCTGGCGACCAAGAAAGCGCGAGCCGAGAGAGAAGCGAACAAGCCGGGCGGCATCGTGTTGGACGAAAACAAGCAGTAGTTTTGACGGAAGAATTCAAAGGCCTCTTCCTTGCCGGAAGAGGCCTTTTGCTTTGGGTGAGATCGCACCGATGGCAATCTAAAATGCGATTGTAAACCGGCGATCCAGTTACAATGACTCGTTTCGCTGCTCGTAAAATTGATCCCAATGTTTAAAAAGATTCTGATCGCGAATCGCGGAGAGATCGCAGTGCGGGTGATTCGTGCCTGCCGCGAGCTGGGGATTCGGTCCGTCGCCGTGTACTCGGATGCCGATCGCGCGTCTCTGCATGTAATCAAGGCGGACGAGGCTTACTACTTGGGCTCGACTTTGGCCACCGAGTCGTACCTCAACATTTCCAGGATTCTGGAGGTTGCCAAGAGGGCCGGAGCGGATGCCATCCACCCCGGGTACGGCTTTCTTTCGGAAAACGCCAAGTTTGCGCGAGCCTGCGCGGAGGCGGGGATCAAGTTCATTGGCCCGAGCGGCGATGCAATGGAAATGATGGGATCGAAGACTGGCGCGCGGCGGGCGATGGAGAAGGCGGGAATTCCGTTTGTTCCAGGGTCGTTGCGCGGGCTGACATCGGTGGAAGAGGCAGAACGGGTCGCCCGGGCGATCGGCTATCCCGTGATGCTGAAGGCGGCTGCGGGCGGAGGTGGCAAAGGGATGCGGCTGGTACATGGGCCGGCGGAGTTGCCGTCGGCGCTGGCAGGCGCGAAGAGCGAAGCGGCGCGAGCGTTTGGCGACGATGAGGTCTACATCGAAAAAGCCATTGTGCGGCCGCGCCACATCGAGATGCAGATTCTGGCGGATGAGCGCGGGCATGTTGTGTACCTGGGCGAGCGCGAGTGCTCGATTCAGCGGCGGCATCAAAAAGTGCTGGAGGAAGCGCCTTCGGCGATCGTCGATGAAGAGATGCGCTGCCGCATGGGCGACGTCGCGGTGCGGGTGGCGCGTGCGGCGAACTATACCAATGCGGGCACGGTCGAATTTCTGGTGGACGGGGACAAGAACTTTTATTTTCTGGAAATGAATACGCGGCTGCAAGTAGAGCATCCGGTGACGGAGTTGGTGACGGGCCTGGACCTGGTGAATCTGCAGATACGGATTGGTTGCGGCGGGGAATTGCCGTTTCAACAGGAAGACATCAGTATTCGAGGCCATGCGATTGAATGCCGAATTTGTGCCGAAGATCCTGACAATCACTTTTTTCCGAGTCCGGGGAAAATCACGATGCTGCTGCCCCCGGCGGGGCCGGGCATTCGCTACGACAGCGGGAGCTATGAAGGTTGGACGGTGCCCATCGACTACGATCCCCTGCTGGCGAAGCTGATTGGGTACGGCAGCGACCGGGAACAGGCTACGCTGCGGTTGCAGCGGGCGCTGGGGGAGTACTTCGTCGGCGGGATCAAGACCAATATCCCATTGTTTCAGCGGATCTTGCGCGACTCGGATTTTCAGGCGGGCAAGTTGGATACGGGATATTTAGAGCGGCTGCTGGGGAAAGAACGGCGCAGAGATAGCGGCGATTGCGGAGGCGCTGTTTGCCGCGCTCGCGTTGCCGGGCGGGTTGACGGACGATGTGACAAGCGACGTGACGGGCGCGGCCCTGAATACGGCGAGCGGACCTGCTGCGCGGGGCTCTTCCAACTGGAAGCGGGCAGCGCTTCGGGATGGCCTGCGGTGAGGAATTCCGAAGCATGACCTATGATATTGCGATTGACGACCGGCAATATCGCGTCGAGCTCGTGCGTAAGGACGGCCACTGGCACTGCGCTGTGAATGGACGCGAGGTGCCGGTGGATCCGGTTCTGCTACGCGCCGACCTGCTTTCGCTGATTGTCGATGGCGTTTCGCACGAAGTGAAGCGGGAGATTGCGGGCGCTGAGACGCATCTGTGGGTCGGCAGCGAGCGCTACGGAGCGCAATTGTGCGATCCGCGGTCGCTGCGGAACCGCAGAGCGGCGGCGGGGGCCGCGGAAGGCGCGAAGAAAGTCCTCGCGTCCATGCCGGGGAAAGTGGTGCGCGTTCTTGTAAAAGAACACGATGCGGTGCTGGCCGGGCAAGGCGTCGTTGTCGTGGAGGCGATGAAGATGCAAAACGAGCTGAAGTCTCCCAAGCCGGGGACCGTGCAAAAAGTGTTGGTCACCCAGGGCGCAAGCGTGAACGCCGGCGACGTCCTATTCGTGATTGAGTAGCTTCTACGGCGTGCTATTTCCCGCTTTGGCTGCGACGTCCTGCGCATAGTAGTTCTCCACTTTCGCCTGATCGCGCAGGACTTCGTAGTAGGCGGCCTTCAGGAGTTGTTCACGCCGGTCGCGCAGTTGCTCACGAATGGCCTGCTGCACGCGGGGGTCGTTCCCTTCCCCAGTAGTTTCACGAAGCGGTAGCCGAAGACCTGCTTCGTCTGAGGATTGGTGACGGTAATCACCGGGCTGTTCTGGCTGACGCGCAGCTTCATCACCAGATCGCGCGTGGTGGGGTCGGTATTCTTGAGCGCGGATTCCGGAGTAAATCCCAGGTCGCCGCCGTTGCCCGCTGTTTCCGGGTCCTCCGAGTAGTTCATGGCCAGGGAGGCGAAGTCCTCGCCGCTATCGAGACGGTTCGAGAGCATTTGCACTTTCTTTTTCGCTTCGGCGTCGTTCTGGGCCTTGTCGTTCTTCAGATTGCGGATTTGCGGATTGGGTTGGCCCGTAACCAGAATCTGCGCCAGGTGGTATTGCGCTTCCACCAGATTGAACTCCGCCTTGTGGGCGTTGTAGTAGTTGGCGATGTCTTGATCGGTAACGCTGACTTTGGACGTGATTTCCTTGTTGATGACTTTTTCCACGGTGAGTGAACGCCGAATGTCGCGCTTGAAGTCTTCAAGGGTGATCTTCTTGTCTTTGAGACGCTGGTCGAACTGCTCCTGGGTGAAGGGAGACTTGACCTCGTTCAGCTTGCGGTCCACCTCTTCGTCCGTGGCCAGCAGTCCCAGTTTTTCCGCGCGGCGCATGATGATTTCGTTGTCGATGAGTTCGCGTAGGATGCTCAAACGCAGGCTGTCGGCCTGTTCTCCCACCGGCTGCTGTTCGGCGCCGGCGGTTTGGTTTTGGAAATACTTGTCCACGTCTGCCTTGAGAATATTGTGGCCGTTGACCCTTGCCATGACGTCAGCGCCGTGGGAATTGCAGGCGGTCAGGAGCGCAAAAGCTGCAAACGCCAGCAATAAAAGGGCACAACTGCGAATGAATCTAGGGGTGTTCATAAATGTGAAAGTCATTTGGAAGGCGGACCTGACGGTGCCAGCGGTGCCGCACCTGGGGCCGTTCCGCGCACGGGAGGAGGGACCCCGGCCTCCTTCAAGGCACGGTCAAAAATGGCCCGAAGCTGCTCCACGGGCACCGCACCATCCAATTTCATCCCATTCACGTACAGCGTTGGCGTCGATTCGATGCCTAAGTTCTCAGCCTCCCGCATGGAAAGCTTGACGGCGTCATCGTTCTGAGCCTTGACGCAGGCCAGCAATTTCGCGGAATCCAGGTGCTCTTTTTCGCCCTGGTGCAGGGCGATTTGGTCGAGCTTGGCAAACTGAGCGTCCTGCCCCTTTTCTGTACTGACCTCATGCTGATTCGCATGAAGGTAATCCGCGAAATCCCAGTAGGCTTCGTTTTTCTGGGTGAATAGGCAGTTGGCGTCGATCGAAGCGCGTCTGGACCAGGGATGAATCTCCTCGAGAGGAAAATCCTTGTATACGAACAGAACGCGGTCTCCGTATTCCGCGAATATTTGGGGAAACAGCGTCCGGTGCAGCATGGAGCAATAGGGGCACTGGAAATCGTCGTAGTTCACCGCCACAACCTTGGCGTTGGGGTTGCCGCGCGTGGGGCGGCCTTTGAGGTCCATCTTGCTCATGGTGTCGGCGTAGGGATCCTTCGACAAATCCAATTTGGTGAGCCGAATTAGAGTCTTCCCGTCTTTTGAGACCAGAAAATCATAATTCTTCCGGGTCCCGCCCTGGAGAAAAGTGACAGTGAGCGCGTCGTAGTTGGGAAAATCGCTGGTTCTAATCGCTGAAACCTGGAGCTGCACCTGTGGCGGAACCTGATAGTAAGCGCGAACGTGGCGCTCCACGCTGGCAGCTAGCTCCGGCGGCGCCGACTGGGCGGCACAACCCAGGCAGATAAGGAAAATCAGAGCAAAAACCCGTCGGAATAGCTGCACGAAGAACCGCCTCAACATGGAAAGAACCAATGCTAATTATCTCATACGAGACAGCTTAGCCCGGATGGTCAGAAGAGACGCTCTTGCCGCCGCAAGTTGCCAAAGGAGGCGATATTGGCCAGATTGAACTGGAAGAAGTATTCATTTTCAATCCGGTGAACGGAGAACAGGGCAAAGCGCCGGTATCCGAGACTCACGCCGCAGCAATCCCAATTGTAAGTGGATTGCAGGGAGCCATATTGCAGAAAAACGGCATTGGCGTCGAATCCGATGTTCGATACAGCGCTTAGCCCGCGTTTGCTGGAGGATCCGTATCCAAGGAGTACGCGAAACTGATGGAACTGGGAGAGTTCGGGTTTGCTGCCCAGATCCGGGATCACATCGGGCGTGTGCAAATAATTGTCACTTCCGCCAACGGTGACGTTGCCAAAGTGGTAGTTGACAATCGCCTCGCTGGAAGTAATGCGGCCTTTCTTGAAATCGTAGTCCAGGTTCCATTCCGCCTCGGACCGCGCTGTGGTCTGAACTCGCAAACGCGAGATCAAAGGTGACCAGCGGCGCTCGTCATTCAGGAACGCAATCCCGGTGAACGCTGCCGAGGTCTCCAGGACGTTGCGCTGCCCACTGACCAAGGCGCCGCCAAAGCGAGAATCCAAGAAGTACTTCTGGCCAATTCTCCAGGTGATGATCTCGCGAGTTGCGGGACCCTTGGGGCAGGGCTTTGTGCGGGCATCGTCCTTTTGCCAGGGATGCTTGGCAGAGCGGGTTTCACCCTGGACTCCAAACATCGGGAGACCCTCGGTATCGCGGCATTCCTCGTCCCCGGATTTTCCTCCCTTGGCGTAGAGCCGCTGCGTGATTCCGTACTCCACTTCGTTCGTGTTGCTCAAGATGTCTCGGGAGTCGAACCGCAAAACGCTGCCGAAATTGTTGACGCCGGTTACGTAGCGGTAGGTCAGGCTGGGTTCGATGACGTGCTTGAGTCTTCGGCCAAAAATCTCGTTCTTGAACGCGCGCTCGATGGCAGGAGGCCGCAAATCCAAAGAGGCTTCTAAAGCCCTGCGGTTCAAGGAGTCGTCGGTCGCCACGCTGACGCTCTTGCTGGGGAGCAACTGTTGCGTGTAAAACGTCTCGCGCATGCCGAGTGCCGGCCGCAATGACCACCCATGCCAGTGCAGCGGCAGGGCCACACTCGGGTGAAAATCGAAGCGCCCCACGAGGTTAGCGGTACGAAACGTGGGCTCGCTGCGGGACAGACCCTCGGCGGCGCCGTCCACAGAGAAGAGAAGGGGAGAGTTGCCGAGTTGGTGGTCCACGCCCGAGACTTCAAATCCTGGAGCATGAAGAATTGTGACCACATCCCCCGCGTCGGTGGATTGGAAGTTCTGGTAGCGCCCCACCTCCGCGTTGTAGGAAAAGCCGCCGCTGTTGCGAGAAAGAAAGATCTTAGATTTCACTTCCGAATCGACGGCCTGGCTGAACGTCGCGCTAAAAGCCGACCGAAAGGCGTAGTTGCTGAGGTACTCAATATCGGCCACGCCGCGAAAGCCCCAGGGCAATTGCCCTTCGCCATTCAGGTGGGAGTCTTCTCCGCCCTGGCCATTCTCGTCAATCACGCCGAAGTAAGCCAGATCGAGGAAAGCGGAGTCGCTGGGCCGCCAACGAAAGTTGGCGTTCTGCGACCCGCCGCGCTGCGAGTAGTATTCGCCGCCCAGGGTCAGGTCGGTGCTGCGGTTGATGGCCCAAAAGTAGCCCTCACCGATGACCGCCCCCTTGCGGGAGGAGCGACCAAAATGAGGGATCAATAAGCCGGACTCATGCGGTTCCTTCGTCAAAGGGTGGGTGGCGAAAGGGAGGTACAGCACGGGCACGCTGCGCACACGAAAAGTGCTGTTATAGATGCGGGCATCGCCTGCCACTTCGACGGTAACGCGTGCCGCATGGAACTGCCAGTTGGGTTGCGGCATTTGGCAGGTGGTTACGGTTCCGTCATGGACCACGAAACGCCCGGGTCCGTGCTTTTCCACCAACTTGCCTGTGAAAGCAAAGGGGTTATCGGAAATTAACTTGACGTTGCGTCCGCGGGGCCGACGCCCGGTGGTGCCCACTACGTTGTAGAAACTGCCGAATTCGGTCTGGACGTTGTACTCGCCGCGAGTCGCCTCAATGTGCTCGTCATTGGTTCCTCCGTCGAGGACAACATGCCCCTCCGCAGTAGCGGCACCGCTCTCGGAATTGAATGTCACTTCATCGGCTGCAAGAATCCATGAGTGATAGAAGATCTTGGCATTCCCGTGCAGCTTGTAGACCACGCCGTCTTTCTCCTGCTGCTGCGCACAGATGGTAGATTCTTCCTGCGATTCCGGAGCTGGACAGGGGGGAAGTGACTGGCTGGTAACTAGAGAATGAACCCCGAACAGGTGACAAGCGACGAGGGCCGTGATAATCCAATGAGAGCGGGAAATCATCGCATTGCGTTCAGATGCCCCGCGGGGCTGAATGGGTGGCCAACCGGGGATACGTGACGTTAGCACGCCCTTGCTGGTGAAACCAAATCGCTTCCGCTGGGTTCTTGTCGCGCAGCATGACCGTTTTCCGCGCTCTGGTTTCGACAGTCTCCCGGCCTCTTTCTCCCGCAACGGCGACGCGTGCCGCGATAGTTAACCTATGCCTGATGAAGCAATCCTAGCTCGAGGTTTGGAGCACGTTGGGCAGGACGCTGAGAAGATCACAGCAGCAGCTTCAAGTCTGGCCCAAGAATCTGGCGATCCCGCGCCAGTCGCCGACTCTGTGGACCAGGATTCGGCGAGTGGTGGGCGCGTCGCGGCGGATACCGTGCCGGTGCCTTTGGCTAAGGAGGGGTCTCCCTCCGATTGGCGCGGGGAACTTGCCATCAAAATGCAGCAGTACCGAACGCGCCGCAAACCACGCGGTCCGAAGTATCCTTCGCTCCAACTGCCATTTGAGTTGCCGCATAGTCCTGTTTCCGTGGAGGCCGCATCTGGGTCGTCTTTGGCACTGGAGCATCCGCTGGAGGATTCATTCGTTCCGGACGAATCGTCCTCGTCAGAATTGGTGGAAACCTCGCGATCCGCGGAGGCTGCGCCTGTGACGACGAACCTGATTGAATTTCCGCGTTACACAGAGACTTCGGCATGGGATGGGCTCGCGGAGCCTCTCACCGAGCAGCCGCGCATCCTCGACGCGCCAGAGTTGGCACCGCCCGAGCCAGCGCTGGGCGGAATTCTGCTGGAGCCACCGGAAGAGACCTTGCCGAGCGCGACTACGGAGCCGTTGCGACCCGCATCCATCGGCCGCCGCTGCGTTGCGTTGACGATCGACGTGCTCTTCGTTGGCGCAGCTGCAGTTCTGTGGGCATGGATTTTCTCGAAGATTGCGCGCGAGATTCCGCCGCAACCGCAGTTGCTGCTTTCCACCGTGGTCATCGCCGGGGCATTGTGGCTGGGTTATCAGTTCTTGCTGATGACCTGGAGTGGCACGACTCTGGGCTTGACCGTTTGCCGTATGGAACTTGTGTCCCTGGAGGGCGTGGTTCCAAGGAGAAAACAGCGCCGCTGGCGCTTGCTGACCTCGCTGCTGAGCGCGGCAGCGCTAATGCTGGGTTACGCCTGGGTCCTGCTCGATGAAAACGGGCTCTGCTGGCACGACCGCATCACTCGCACCTACCTGCGCATTCGGGAACGCCACTTCCTATAGGCACTGCGCGCTCCTGTTAACATCGAAGAGTGACTTCGGACTCCAAAAATTCTCACTCCGCTGTTCGTGTCCGCTTCGCACCCTCCCCCACCGGCCATCTCCACGTGGGCAATGCGCGCACAGCGCTCGTCAACTGGCTCTACGCCCGCAAAACCGGCGGCGCTATGATTTTGCGCATTGAAGACACCGATCTCGAGCGCAGCGAAGCCCGCTTTGAAGCGCAACTCATCGACGATCTGAAATGGCTGGGTCTCGATTGGGATGAAGGTCCCGACGCGGGCGGAGCTTTCGCGCCGTACCGCCAGTCCGATCGCATTCCTGTCTATCGCGAGTATGCCGAGCGATTGCTGGCCGAGGGCAAGGCGTATTTATGTTTTTGCACGGACGCCGAACTCCAGCGCCTGCGCGAGTTGGCTCAGGCGGAACATCGTCAGCCGATCTATCCGGGGACCTGCCGCAGCATTGACTCGGCGGAGGCTCTGCGGCGCCGCTCTGCGGGGGATGCGTGCGCCATCCGTCTGCATATTCCGGAGCGGCCGATCCGCTTTCACGACATTGTGCATGGCCAGGTCGAGTTCTCGAACGAGGTTGTCAGCGACCCGATCATCCTGCGATCTTCCGGGATGCCGGTATACAACTACGTGGTCGTGATTGATGACGCGCTGATGAAAATCACGCATGTGATCCGCGGCGACGATCATCTTTCCAACACGCCCAAGCAAGTTGCCGTGTACGAAGCGCTGAATTGGCCCGTGCCGGAGTTCGCGCATCTTTCCACCATTCTCGGCAGTGACCGCGAGCGGCTCTCCAAGCGCCACGGCGCGACTTCGATAGCGAACTTCCGCGAGATGGGTGTGCTGCCTGAAGCGCTGGCCAACTACCTCGCACTGCTGGGCTGGGCTCCGAGCGGCGGGACGCGCGAAATCTTTACCCCGCAGGAACTCATTCAGGAATTCACCCTGGAGCGGGTTACACCCTCGCCTGCTGTTTTTGATATGGAAAAATTGTATTGGCTCAACCGCCACTACATCAAGGAATCGCCGATTGGGCGAATCGCTACCCTGGCCGCGCCCTTTTTCGTTCAGGCGGGGCTGCTGCCGGCTGCGATGGGTGACGCCACCCGCGTTTGGTTCGAGCGAGTTATCAGCCTACTGGCGCCTTCGGTGGACCGTCTGGACCAGCTTCCCGAGCGCGCCACGGCCATCTTTGGCTTCGAAGCTGCGGCGGCTTTGGCTGCCCCGGACAACGCCGAAGTTCTTGCGTTGCCCAACACGAGCGCGGTGTTTTCCAGCTTTACCGCGAAGATTCTTGACTTGCAATCCTGCGGCGAGCTGCCGCTGACGGCCGAACGCTTTAAGGCTATTGTGAACGAGGTCAAAGCGGAAAGTTCCGCCAAAGGCAAAGAACTCTTCCACCCCATCCGCACCATGTTGACGGGTTCGCACTCCGGACCGGAATTCGACAAGCTAATTCCGGTTCTCGAAGAAGGCAGTACCCTGCCGCTGCCGAAGCACGTGCTGAGTGTTGTGGAAAGGGTGAAGGCCTTCGACAAAGCGCGCGGGAAGTAGCTACTCCTGTCTGCCGAGAATGTTAGCAAGAGCCGTGCTGAGCTCGCGAAACCGGAACTCATATCCACTCGCTAAAAGCCGCTCCGGTTGTACGCGCTGGCTGGCCAGCAAAGCCTCATCCGCCATCTCGCCCAGCGCCAGCCGCAGTGCGAATGCAGGGGCCGGAAGTATCGTCGGGCGCGACAATGCTTTTCCCAGCGCTACCGTAAACTCTGCATTCGTCACCGGATTCGGCGAAACCAGGTTCACAGGTCCGCGTACCGCGTCATGGCTGAGTGCGTGCTGTACTGCACCGACGACGTCATCGATATGAATCCAGCTCCACCATTGCCGCCCGCTGCCCAGCCTCCCACCCAGTCCGAGCCGATAGGGAAGCAGCATCTGCCCCAACGCGCCGCCGTGTTTGCTTAATACCACTCCGGTTCGGATGTGCACGACGCGAACGCCCGCCTGCTGGACCGGTCCCGCCGCCACCTCCCATTCACGGCAAACTTCAGCCAGAAATCCTGTTCCAGAAGTACTTTCTTCATTCAGCACTTCATCTCCGCGATCGCCATAATAACCAATCGCCGAAGCCGCGACCATCACCTGCGGCTTCATTTCCATGCGAGCCACTGCCACCGCCAGAGTCCGCGCCCCCAGCACGCGGCTGTCGCGAATGCACGCTTTCTTCGCCGTCGTCCACCGCCCCACCACGCTTTCACCTGCAAGGTGAATGACGGCATCCAAACTGGAAGTCAAAGTTAGCGGCTTACCCGGCCCCCAACCAATCTGGTTCTCACTGCGCGAGCCAGCGCGCACCAGCCGCGTCACCACGGCACCATTCGCCTCCAGGGCTCGCCCAATCGCCGTTCCCAGCAAGCCCGACGCCCCGCTCATGAGAACTCGCATGGCCCCACTCTATCAGCCCCAGCCTGCCTCCGCCGCTCCCCCTGAGCTCGAAAGCTATAATCAAAACAAGCGCTGCAAGGGCTTCCCCGAGCCCACTCGCGGTTCCGGACAACCAGCATTCATGAGCTTGCGCCAACAGCCCGCTACTTCTTCCCTCAGTGAGGCCAAATACCGCGAACTGATGAACCGGATGCGGGCCAACCGCCCCAACGATGACCTCGAAATCGTCCGCAAGGCCTATGAGTATTCTCTCCAGCACCACGAAGGTCAGACCCGCGCCTCCGGCGAACCTTACGTTGTTCACCCTTTGGAAACCGCTCTTGTTCTCGCGGAAATGAAGCTCGACCCCGTGGCTGTCGTCGCCGGGCTCCTCCATGATTCCGTCGAGGACACCTCCGTCACCACCGTCGATATCCGCAAGGAATTTGGCGAGCAGGTCGCGCACATCGTCGAGGGCGTCACCAAAATCGGAAAGATCGACTTCGCTTCCCGCGAAGAGCAGCAAGCCGAAAACCTGCGCAAGATGGTCCTCGCCATGGTCGACGACATTCGCGTCGTCCTCATCAAGCTGGCCGACCGCCTGCACAACATGCGCACTTTGGAGCACCTCTCACCGGACCGCCAACTCAAGATCGCGCGCGAGACTCTGGAAATCTACGCTCCCATCGCCCACCGCCTGGGCATGGGAAAAATACGCGGTGAACTTGAAGACCTCGGTTTCCGCTATGTTGACCCCGTCGGCTATGCCGACGTGCGCAAGTTGGTCGAAGCCCGCCGCGAGCAGGGCGAGCAATTCCTGGCCCGCGTCGTGCAAGTGCTGCGCGACAAGCTGCAGGAAGCCGGCATCACCGCGCGCGTTGAGAGCCGCATCAAGCGCTTCTTCAGCATTCACAACAAGCTCGTCAAGCAGGGGATCGGCGTCGATCAGGTCTACGACCTCTTTGCCATGCGCGTCATCACTCAGTCGATTCAGGATTGCTACGCCGTTTTCGGCATCGTTCACAACGTGTGGCGTCCGGTGCCCGGACGCATTAAAGATTTCATTGCCATGCCGCGGCCGAATTTCTACCAGTCGCTGCATACGTCGGTGATTGCCGAAAATGGCATGCCGTTTGAAATCCAGATCCGCACAGAAGAAATGCACAAGATGGCGGAAGAAGGCATCTCCGCCCACTGGAAATACAAAGACGGCCCCATCTCCGCCAAAGACGAGCAGCGTCTCGCCTGGCTCAGGCAAGTGGTGGAATGGCAGCGCGATGTTCCAGATCCGAATGAGTTTCTTTCTTCGCTGAAAATCGATCTCTACCCGGAAGAGGTCTATACCTTTACGCCCAAGGGCAAAGTCATCGTTCTCCCGCGTGATTCCACGCCCATTGATTTCGCCTACGCCGTTCACACCGATGTTGGCCACAGTTGCGTCGGCGCCCGGGTCAACGGCCGCATGGTGCCCATCCGGCACAAGCTTCACTCCGGCGATATCGTCGAAGTCATCCTGCAGCCCGCACACAAACCCAGCCGCGACTGGCTCAGCTTCGTCAAGTCCACACGCGCGCGGCAGAAAATCAGGCACTGGCTCAACGTCCACCAGCGCGAGCGCGCCATCGAAATCGGCCGCAAACTCATCGACAAGGAAGCCCGCAAATACCGCATCGCCATCAAAGACCTGCGCGAAGAAGACCTGCAGCGCGTCGCCGGAGACTACGGCCTCGGTCGCCCCGACGATCTCCTCGCCGGCATCGGCTACGGAAAGTACTCCGCCAAGCAAGTGCTGGGCCGCGTGCTTCCAGCCGGCATTCCCCCACTCGAAGGCGATGGCGAAAGATCCGTCGTTGCCAGCGTGGTGCGCCGCGTGTTCGGAGGCAAGAGCGACGCCATCATCGTCAAAGGCCACGGCGATCTCATGGTCTACCGTGCCCGCTGCTGCAATCCTATTCGTGGAGAGGCCATCACCGGCTACATCACCCGCGGTAAGGGGGTGGCGGTTCACGCGGTCAAGTGTTCCAATGTCACAAATCTCATGTACGAGCCCGAGCGCCGCATCGATGTAGCCTGGGCCAGCGACGCCGGCGAAGCCCCCGCCGCCTATCCCGTCCGCCTGCTTCTCACCTGCGATGACCGCTTCGGCATGTTGAAGCAAATCACGACGGTCATCGGCGATGCCCGCGCCAACATCCGCAACATCCAATCCCGCTCCGCCGATACGCAGGCCACCGTGGAAGTGCTGCTGGATATTGAAGACCTAGCGCATTTGGAACAGATCGTCGCAGGATTACGGAAGATCCCGGGGTTGCATGAGGTGCAGAGGTTGCAGAAGGTGTAGGTCTTAACCCGGGGGGCTTGTCGGGCAGAATCTAGGTTCTCAATTCTGAGCCGACTTCTGAATTTTCCAAACAGATCATGCTCGTCTACAATCGGAGAACCCGAAATTCAAGTCAACTCAGCCAGCGGCTCTCTTTCGAGGATTCCATGCGTGAAGTGATCTCCACTCCCGATGCACCCAAGGCTATCGGCCCGTATTCGCAGGCGATTCGAGCTGGAGGGTTTGTGTTTACTGCTGGGCAGGTGGCGTTCGATCCCGCGACAGGGCAGGTGGTTCCGGGAGATGTCGCCGCGCAGACCGAGCGCGTCATGAAAAACTTGGGCGCGATTTTGCAGGCCGCTGGTACGGGGTTTGAGAAAGTTGTGCGTTGCACCGTGTTTCTCAAGAGCATGAACGACTTCGCCGCCATGAATGAGGTCTACGGACGCTACTTCACTCCCGCCCCGCCCGCGCGCTCCACCGTCGAGGTCGCGCGCTTACCGAAAGACGTTCTCGTAGAAATTGACGTCATCGCTCTGGCATAATCTTTGGCATCAACCTTCAACATTTAATCTAGCCATTCCCCAGGAGCAGACCTCATGTCGAAACTCGCACTCGGAATCGCGATCTTTGGACTCGCCGTTACCGTGGCCTCAGCGCAGGATTCCACGAACCAAACAACCACTCCGCCCGCAACCACTCCAGCCCCGAAATCAGCCACCGCTCCCAAGAAGCCGGTAGCGAAGAAGGCGACAACCGCGACGACCGCCAAATCTGCAACCTCGAAGTCGACGGCGACAAAGTCTGCCACCGCAGCCAAGTCCACCACCGTCCACCATACCGCAACCAAAGCCGCGGCTGGAAAAACCGTTGCCAAGAAAAGGACCCCTGTGATCAAAGTCGACCCGAACGCCCCCACGCCCGTCAAAGGCGACGGCACCACCACCGCCACCGGCTTGCAGTACTGGGATATCAAGTCCGGCACAGGCGCAACCGCCGCCGCAGGGCAAAAGGTGGAAGTTCAGTACACCGGGTGGCTCACCGATGGCCACAAATTCGACAGCTCCGTTGGCACCGGACGAAACTTCGCCTTCATGCTGGGCCAGGGTCAGGTGATCAAAGGCTGGGACGAAGGTGTCGCAGGAATGAAAGTTGGAGGCAAGCGCCAGTTGCGCATACCCCCGCAGCTGGCCTACGGAGACCGCGGTTTTCCCGGTGCAATCCCGGCGGGCTCAACGCTGATCTTTGACGTGGAATTGATGAACGTGGCGAATCAATAGGACGAACATCAGTAGGACGAACGCGCAGCTACGCCTTCACAACTTTGCCGGCGCGAATGCAGCCTGTGCAAGCGCGCAGCCGCTTAGCGCCGCCTGCTACTTTAGCCTTCACCGGGCGCAGGTTAACGTTCCAGCGCCGCTTGGTGACGTTGTGGGCGTGGCTGATGTTATTGCCGAATTGCGGCCCTTTGCCGCAGATGTCACATACGCGAGCCATAACAAGAACCTTCCAATCTGTGGGTACAGCGCGGGTAAAAGCCTATTTTACAGACATTTGCCCCCTTCGACAACCCTTAAGCGTTACGAGTAGCATTGAGGTATGAGATCCAACCCGCTCAAGCTAGCTGGGGTGTTGCTAAGCCTCAGTGGCCACCCAGCGGCCGCCCAGACGCCTTGCAAGGGCACCCCAGCCATCGTTCCGCAGGTCCAGCACGTTTTCGTCGTTGTAGAGGAGAACCAGAGCTATGACGACGTCATCGGCAACCCGGATATGCCCTTCCTGAACCAGCTCGCCGCCCATGGCGGCCTGGCCCGGCAGTACTACGCTAATACGCATCCTTCGATCAATAACTACTTCTACTTGACGTCAGGCCGCAAGGGGACCCGTTTGCCCGGGTTTTCAGCGGATATTTTCAGGGGCACGGTGCCCGGTGAAAACATTGCCAGCCTCCTGACCAAGCACGGCAAGACCTGGAAAGCCTACGCCGAGGATCTGCCCAGCACAGGTTATGTAGGTGACAACCAAGGCCTCTACGCCAAGCGGCACAACCCGTTTGCCTACTACAAGACTGTACTGGAAGACAAGGGGCCGTCTGGCAAGAGTCAGCGCGAGCAAATCGTCCCGTTTCAACAGTTTGCCGTGGACTGGAAGGGCGGGCATCTGCCTGAGTACTCGTTCATTATCCCCAATTTGCTCGACGACGCTCACACGAACCCGCGAACCCGCAAGGGTGCGGCCTGCCGCGACACGGAAAGTTTGCGTCTGGCCGATCATTGGCTTGAGCAGAATCTGAAGCCGGTGGTCGAGGCTGAGTCCTTTCGCAGCGACAGCCTGCTCATCGTGGTATTTGACGAAGCTTGTGACCTGGGCAAAGGGGCAGACAGCCGTTTCAGTCCAACGCAAAGCCACGGAGGCGGCCGAATACCGATGGTCTTGGTGGGAGCGGGAACTCCTGTCGACGGGTGCGTTTCTGACACACATTTCCATCACGAGAGCCTGCTACGTTTATCGCTGAAAGCCCTAGGCATCAGCGAGTTTCCAGGTGGAGCGACTGACGCCGCCGATATGGGCGAATTCTTTGGGAAGTAATAACGGAAAGTAAGAAAAGTAGAAAAGGAAAGCCGAGGACGAGGATTAGTCGCCGGCGGGTTGCAGAGGCATGGTTGCCCGGGAAGTAGACCCTGCATATCGGCGACGGGCTTCGACCAACTTGGCCAGCTGGGGACCGTCCAACAAGTGCTGTCGCCCTAGCTGATGGGTCACTAGTGCGATTTTGGCGAAGTGCTCCACGGTTTCCATTTTCATGTAGGCGTGCTGGACGTCCTCGCCATAGGCTACAACCCCATGGTTGGCCATCAGAATGGCATCGTAATCGCGCACGTACGGAGCTAGCGACGCCGTCAGCTCAGGTGTGCCGGGAGTGCCATAGCGGGCCAGGGGAATCGATCCT
>WNFL01095082.1_pt1 | contig 16347 bp, 15 predicted proteins | sample 5400361 | NCBI WGS metagenome assembly WNFL01 (sample SAMN13153351, study PRJNA577476) | soil metagenome | isolation source: 40 cm soil on Douglas fir-dominated hillslope | place: USA:California | collected 2013-09-17 | reverse complement strand
GAGGAACGACAGCTTGCCGCTATTTGCAGAATAGATCAGTACAGGAGGCTTCCAACAGCCATTACCTGCATCGATCATCGGCACATTGGCTGGATAAGGCTGCCACAAAGTGCTGATACAACCGGCGCCCCAATCCTGCCCAATCACCACGGGTGGCACAAGCGTAAAAGTTGGAACAGGCGTATCGGTTGGAGGCGCAGGCGTTGACGTTGGTTCACCAGGAGGTACGGTATCCGTCGGCACCGGTGAAGGCACTTCTGTATTTGTAGAAATAATAATCGGTGTTGGGATGGCGGTCGGCGCGGCAGGTTGTTTGTTGGCATTGAGGGTAATCAACGTAACAATGATCGTGCCGATCACACCAATGAGCGCCGCAATAATAGACGGGTCGATTTTTCTGGATGATGAATTTTCAGGCATTTTCACTCCAACCTATTTTGGTTTCTGCTTATTCTACGTCAAATGTCCCGCCTACTCAAGGATGAATTCAACCCTTAATTATGTTTGCGATCTGACGATCCGTTTTGCCCATTGGGTAATCAGACAAATCCTTCAAGGCAATCCATTTCAAATTTTCTACTTTGGAATCGGAAATAAGCTCAACTGCAAACGCATGGACAGTAATCTTGAAATGAGTATAAGCATGTTGAACCACACCTAACTCAGGGACTTGACGCTTCGCACGCAGCCGGAGGTTGTATGCTGACCGAAGAACCTTTGTCAACTCTTTAGCCGGATCTTGCTCTACACGCGCATTGGGAAATTCCCACATCCCACCGAGCAAACCTGTTGTTGGGCGTTGCGCGAGTAATACCCCCGCCACATGGATATATTGCGGCACCGCCTTTTTGATCTTCTTCACAGGTCGCAGATCCTGCGTACCGTTGGCGCGCGCCCGACAATCCTTCATCAACGGGCAGATCAAACAACGTGGATTTTTCGGCACGCAGATCATCGCGCCCAAATCCATCAAAGCCTGGTTGAAGTCAGTGGCTTTGCCTTTGGGTAAATTATTTTTGGCGAGTTGCCATAAAATCTTTTCGCCCTCAGTAGAATCGATCGGTTCACTCACATCGAACAACCGCGCATAGACTCGTTTGAGATTGCCATCGAGTGCGGGTTCATCCATGCCGAACACAATCGAAGCCAACGCACCAACAGTGTAGCGTCCAATACCGGGCAATGTTCGCAACTCATCCAGATCGTGAGGAAGTTCGCCATGATATTTTTCAACCACTATTTTTGCGGCTTTATGAAAGTTGCGTGCGCGGCTGTAATAACCGAGTCCTTCCCAGGCATTCAAGACATCATGCTCAGAAGCATTCGCCAACATCTCAACTGTTGGGAATAAGCGCAGCCATTTTTCATAATAAGGAATAACTGTTTCGACTCTCGTTTGCTGGAGCATGATCTCGGAGACCCACACGGCATACGGACTGAGTCCGCTAAGGCGCCAGGGGAGAATCCGCTTATTTTTGTTGTACCAGTTTAGGAGTCGGGAGGCGAGGCGAGGCATTTTATCAATTAAATAAAAATCACGGAGACTTGTCCGTCTCCGTGATTCGTCGTAAAGTTAGAATTGAAATCCACCACGCGCGGGGACGACTTTACAGGAAAAGTTTTTGATGTAATTAGAGAGCCGGTCTTGCAGCATGACCCAATCGCTGGACCCTAGAATTTGGCGCGCCTGACTAAGATCGGGGGCGAGCAAGCCCACTTGAATTTGCGGGTACGAGCCATAGACCGTTGCCCATGCTTCGGCGGGCTGCAAGCCCAGCCGCTGCACGCCTGGAATAAACTCGCCGATCACGAATTCAAAATATTCCTGATCGCGCTCACCGGCAATATCCCATGTCATTAATACTTTTACAGCCATAATATCCTTTTGTCACTTCTTACCGTTGAAGGATTGCGGCTCGGAATGACAGCACGAGAACATCAACTTGCTTGATATTCTAAAACAACTACATGGGTTTCATCAGGCAGACCGCTGCGCGTCACCTTCAGGGACGGCTGGGCATCGACCTTGGAGAGGCCCATCTCTTTGAGGAATTTGCTGAGCGTATCGAGCGGGAGTTTGGTAGCGGGTGTCGAGTAATGCATCGGGATGACCAGATTCGGTTCCAGCATGCTGATCACTTCCGCCGCCTTCGCCGCATTCAACGCGCCGCCCGCTCCCACCGGGACAATTGCTACATTCACCGTGCCAAGGGATTCAACTTCAGATTGTGTGGGGGCATGTTTGAGATCCCCCAAATGCGCAACTGTGATGCCGTCATAATCAAAGACGTAGATCGTGTTGCTGACTCCGACCTCTTTACTTTTCTTCTTGCTGCTGCCACCATCGGTGGTAACACCCGTGATGAATACACCGCCAATTTCAAATTCGCCCGCACCGTCAATGACGTGCGACATGCCTTTTACCGCGTCCACAAAATTATGTCCCGGTGCATCGTGGCTGACCGTGACAATATCCGATTTTAGTTTCAGGGCTTCGTAGCCAATAGATTTATTATCAAAAGGATCGGTCACCACCGTTGCATAGTTACGCTCGGTGAGCCGAAAACAGGAATGTCCGTACCAGGTAATTTCCATGAAGTGTAGCCTCCGATTGACAATTATAATAGAGAAACGGTTTGTACGTTCCTGTATCGCGTTAGAAAGTTGTTAAAAGATTCAGTTCAAAGTACATTTGCCACAGAGCACACAGAGATTTTTGAGAAGAACTCTTTTTTTCTCTGTGATCTCTGTGGCCAAGATTTGGAGATTACCATGAGCACAGCGACGATGAATGCCACCTCCCTTTTCAAGTTGATATTCCCCGAATCAGATTGGACTGAGATCAAGCCCGCAGAATATGAGCAGGTCTTTCAAGCATTAATGGCGGCGGGAAATATGAATGCCTTTGCCGCACAATTTATGAAGCGAGCCAGAATCAAATTGGGATTGCATCAGCAATACAAAGCTGGCGCAGGTTGGACATTTCTTGGCAATATCACGCTTGCGCCGGATGCCAAGGTAATTGATCCATATACCTTATGTTTGATCAGCCACGAAGTGATTCACATCCAGCAACCTTTGCTGGCAAGACTCTCCGTGCGCGGAGAAATGCTGGCGTGGCAATTTCAAATTAAGGCGTATCACGAACTGACCGGCAACGAGATTGGCGATCACGGGCAAGCCTACGGTGGGACAAAAGTCTACTGGGATCAGATCGCGCTACTCTCCGCCGATTCGCGCGATGACCTGTTGAAAGCCCAAGCGCTGATGAAAAAAGTAGCACCTGATTATCGTTCGGATTGTTTACCGTTGTTTCCGTTATTGCAAGAAGTGGGGTTCTATTTGGGAAAAGGCAGACTCAAAGAAGCGTTCGATGTGGCGTGGAATTTGGTGACGTGCAAATAGCAAACAAGCTAGTGAACAAAAACTGATTCGTGGTTATAGACAATAAATCAAGTTTATAGATTCGAGGCTTTTCCCTTCACCAACTCATCCACAAACTTCCAGCGTAATGTCTTCGAATAATCGCCATTATCGGGGTAAAAATATTTTTTATAGTCCGCCCAGTTATCCACGCCAAAGTTCTTATCTTGCGCACCATTTGGCAGAAGATGCACAGTGATCCGCCCTTCTGCCCAGGCAGAGAGATCATTATTATTTTTCCAAGCGACATACATTGCCACCGACTCGGCAAAATCTTCCACGCGGTTGAAGTTCCAATCTGAGCCGCTAGGTTTGTTATTATAGAAATATCCAGCAGCGTTGCCACCGGGTAAACGTCCACGACTACCAGGTTTGTCTTCAGGGCCCTGCAAACTCGAATCGCTTTGTCCCAACAGTTTTTTGATAAACGATAAAACTGGAGAAGTATAGCCACCTGTATATTTTTCCAGTTGAACAGATAACTGCCAGCCATGATTAGCATCCCACGTGTGCGCCAACTCGTGGACAACGGTCCACGCAGAGAAGGTCCGCTTGGTGGAAAGGCTGACCTTGTGCGCCAGTGCCTCGCCGCCATGCGTGCCAATGTCGCTTTTTTGGACAGTCACGCCATTGATGTTCTGGATGAACTTGTCCGCGCCGCCCATAAAACCGGATAACAATGTGATGATCCGTTCGAGACGATCCAATTCGTCTCGCTGCCATATTCCAGCCTGCCACGTGCCATCGGAGCCTGTACCCCAATCCACGAGGACATCGACATGAAACTGGTCCTTCAATTGTTTCAACTTTTCAGAGGCAAATTGGACATCGCTGTTTTCCATTGTGGGTGTCTCCTTTGGGTTAGTAATTATCAACTGAGAGTGTACAACAAAGCACAATCAAAGTCAAAAGGCTGTTTGGTCTATCCGCTTTATAATTCAGCATCTTTCGTCAAAGGAAATGCCATGTTCAAATCCAAATTATTCCCCTATCTTGAAGCTGGTTTTGCCGCGATCGTTTGGGGGGCCTCGTTCATTGCCACGAAAATTGTTTTGGCGGATATTTCACCCATTACCATCGTCTGGTTGAGATTTGCGATGGGCATCATCGTTTTGGGAGTAGCCGTTGCCCTGCGCAGACAATTCGCCTGGTTGAATAGAAACGAGTGGGGCTACTTTGCCTTACTTGGTTTTCTGGGTATCACCTTCCATCAATGGCTGCAATCGAATGGATTGAAAACATCAGAAGCCAGCACCACCGCCTGGATCGTGGCGACCACACCCGTGTTCATGGCATTGCTCGGTTGGTTGATCCTGAAAGAAAAGCTTAGCGGAATAAAAATCCTTGGGATTGGGCTCGCATTCATAGGCGTGTTACTGGTTGTATCACATGGAAATATCGCTTCCATTTCCATCGGGAAGTTTGGTGCACCCGGAGATAAATTGATCCTGATCAGTTCCTTGAATTGGGCGGTCTTTTCGGCGTTATCACGGCGCGGATTGAAAACCTACTCCGCGAGTTTGATGATCTTTTATGTAATGCTGTTAGGCTGGATATTTACATCAATCGTTTTTATCGGCGGCAGAAACTACACTGAGATTCCAGCACTCTCATTTGATGGCTGGCTGGGTGTGATTTTCCTTGGAATATTTTGTTCGGGGCTGGCGTACATCGCATGGTATGACGCCTTACAAGCACTGTCCACGGCAAATACAGGCGTGTTCCTGTATATCGAACCGTTGATCGCCATGGTCGTCGCATTTTTTATTTTGGGTGAGCCGATTACGGTCGCATCCGTGTTTGGCGGCGGAGTCATCTTGTTCGGGGTCTGGTTGGTGAATAGAAATTGATAAGGTAAATGGGAGAAAATGCGTCCGGAATCTATACCATTTTGTCCCACAAATCTAGCTTCATCTTGACTTCATTTTTGACATGTACAATATCGTCATGCGAATTCTGCTTGTCGAGGACGAACCTAAAATCTCAATATATGTCAAACGCGGACTGGAAGAAGCTGGTTATGCAGTGGATGCAGTGTTCACAGGTCGTGATGCCTTGGATTGGGCAATAGCTACTGCTTATGATTTAATCATCCTTGATATTCTATTGCCTGAAATAGATGGCTTGTCTGTTTGTCGTGAGTTACGTTCTGGAAAAAATAGCACCCCTATTTTGATCCTTACCGCCAGAGATACTGTCGATGACCGGGTGATTGGACTGGATGCGGGCGCAGATGATTATCTCGTTAAACCCTTTGCGGTCAAGGAACTCCTGGCGCGTGTCCGTGCGCTGGCGCGCCGCGCGAAAGAATCGCTAAAATCGCCTGTGTTGACTCTGGCTGACCTGTCACTTGATCCCTCCGTGCATCGGGTAACACGCGCCGACAAAAAGATCGACCTGCCTGCCAAGGAATTTTCTATCCTTGAATACCTGCTTCGCAATCCGGGCCATGTGCTGACGCGCACCATGATCGCCGAACATGTATGGAACTATGACTCTTATAACCAATCCAATGTGGTGGATGTCTATATCCGCAATCTACGCCGCAAAGTGGATGATCCATTTGAGCCAAAACTTATCCACACCTTGAGAGGCGTGGGATATCGCCTTTCCATCGACGAAGATGAAAATTAATTCCCTGCGTTTTCGCTTTGCGTTATGGGTCAGCGGGTTTTTGCTAGCATCCTTAATTCTTTTTGGCGTCTACATGTATGCCAGCACGTCTCGTAATCTTAATGCGGCAGTAGATGATGCACTTCGCCTAAGCGCCACACAATCCGTAGGAACACTCAACGTGGATAGTGGCCGTATCGTTTTGGCTGATAATCTTCTCGAAAATAACAGCGATATGGCAACTCTACAAGCACGTGGCTTCACCGTGCGTTTTCTTGACGCAAAAGGCGCTTTGTTGGGTGGCTTTGGCGCAAACTGGAGCACATCATTTGCTTCCATAACTCTTGGCAAGCAAGCTTCGTTCTCTACAATCATAAATGTCAATGGCGAAGCCGACAGTCGAGTATACATCCTGCCGGTCATGGACAATACTCAAATCGCGGGATATGTTCAAACCTCGCAAAGCCTCGAAACTGTTCAGCAGACTCTTGAAAACTTGCAACTGTCTCTTTTGTTTGGCATTCCCTTTCTGACTCTTTTGGCTGCGCTGGGCGGATACTTTCTTGCAGGGCGTGGGCTTGCGCCCGTGGATACGATCACCCAAACCGCGCGACGAATTTCTGCAGAGGATTTATCGGCACGCATCAACCTACCCAACAGCGGGGACGAGTTAGGACGCCTCGCAGCCACCTTCAATGAGATGCTGGTACGGCTTGACGATTCATTTCATCGCGAACGGCAATTTACTGCGGACGCATCCCACGAGCTGCGCACACCTCTGGCAGCCATGCAAACAATCATTGGTGTAACACGTTCCCAAAAGCGTACTACAACAGAATATGAAGAAGCTCTTGATGATTTGGGCGACGAAGCAAACCGCCTGCGCTCCTTGACCGAAGATTTGTTATCACTGGCACGCGGCGAACAGTCCACAACGGATCAACATGACTGTGTGAACTTATCATCGCTATTGGAAGATGTTGTTGAGTCGCTAACTCCACTGGCAGAGGCGAAGAGGCTCGCTATGGAATGCCACGTCGCGCCCAATATAATGGTCAACAGTGACCGGGACGGTTTGATCCAGCTCTTCGTCAATCTTGTAGATAATGCGATCAAGTTCACGGAGTCAGGTGAGGTCACGGTAACAGCAACAATCGCATCACAGGTTATCCGTATTGAGATTGCCGATACAGGTAAAGGGATTCCTACCGAGAAGCTGAGTCACATTTTTGACCGTTTTTATCGTGTGGATTCTTCACGCACGCAGACCGGCGCGGGACTGGGTTTGGCAATCGCCTTGCAGATGGTGCGTTCATTCGGAGGTGACATCATAGTGCAAAGCAAGATTGGTGAGGGAACAACCTTTTTTGTAACATTACCGGCTTTGTAATTTCGCTTCACGATACTTCATGTGAACTTCATCTTCCACCTTTATCATCTCTCCAATATCTATAGTGATTGAAACACATGAGGAGTCAACCATGTCTAATCGAACTCGCATACTTGCCATTTTAATTTTGGCTCTTGCCATAGCGATCACCGCTTGCGCTGGAACACCTGGGCAATCTCAACAAGTTACTGCGTCTCCCGTCCCGATCAATACGGCGCAGGTGAACATACTCCTCACTGCAACTACGGTACCTATATTGGCTGCAACAGCCATCATCGCAACGCAGGAAAACTCATTGTCACCAGAGACCAATCCAGTTGGTGATATTCCCGATACCCAGGTATTCGTGAGCTACACAGACCTTTCCAGCGTGTATTCGCTCGATGTCCCCGAAGGTTGGGCGAGGACGAACAACGGCTCTGATGTACGTTTTGTTGATAAATTTGATGGCTTGAGCGTTTCACTCACGCTGGCAGCTCCAACACCAACTATGGATAGCATCCGCCAGAACGAGATCGCGAATCTGACGAATACAGGGCGTGCTTTCCAGGTTGGGCAAATAACAGAACTGGATTTGCCCGGCGGACATGCGGTCAAAATATCGGCGACTGTTAACTCTGAACCTGATTCGGTCACAGGCAAACAGGTGCGGCTGGAAGAAGATATCTACATCTTCTTCCATAATGGCACAGAGGCGATAATACAACTCTGGGCTCCACAGGGCGCGGACAACGTGGATCAGTGGAAAAGGATTTCAGAGAGCTTTCAATGGAAGTAACCCCGATCATCGAGGCAGAGGAACTCTATCGCTTCTATCACATCGGCGAGGATGAAATCCGCGCGCTGCGTGGCGTCAGCTTACGCGTGAATGCAGGTGAGATCATCGCAGTTGTTGGACCCTCAGGAAGTGGCAAATCCACATTATTAGCCTGTCTTACCGGAATGGATGAGCCGGACGGGGGCAGAGTGATGCTCAAGGGTCAGCGATTAACTCGCAGATCCGAATCAGAACGGACAGTTTTACGCGCGCAAAATATCGGCATCTTTCTCCAGGCAGGTAATCTATTCGATCATCTCAGCGTGCAGGATAATCTCAGGCTGGCACAACGATTGGCGGGAAGGCTTGATGAAGATTTTCTTCAAAGGCTAATCGAACAATTTGGGTTGAAACATCGCAGATCAGCCCGTCCCATGCATATTTCGGGAGGCGAGGCTGCACGTGCCGGACTAGCCGCTGCCCTTGTGAATGAGCCCGCACTGCTCGTGGCCGATGAACCCACCGGCGAGGTGGATGCAACCACGGAAAAAATTCTGATTGAAAGTCTGCTGGACTATCGCCAACGCGGCGGCACATTAATCCTCGCCACACACAGCGACGCGCTCGCGTCCATCGCAGATCGTGTCATTCACCTGCTGGATGGGAAGGTGCAGGATGGTTGAATCACAAACCAGTTCAGCTTTCGTGAAAGCCCAAGCTGTATCACGCGTGTTCAGGCAGGGCCATGAGTGGATCACGGCTCTCGCTGACACGACTTGCTCGATCCACGCTAGGGACCGCATTGCTATTAGCGGGCCATCGGGCAGCGGCAAGTCCACACTGTTGCATTTATTGGCCGGGCTGGACGTTCCCACCTCCGGCAACCTCTCCTGGCCTGGGCTGCAAGATAAACGGCATCTTCGCCCAGCATATTTATGTATCGCTTTGCAAGCCCCAGATTTACTCCCAGCCTTGACGGTCGCTGAAAATGTTGCGCTGCCGCTTCTTCTCATGCAAACAGCGTCACAGGAAGCTCGAGTTGCGGCGCATGATATTTTGGATAAATTGGATTTGGCAGACTTGGCGAACCAATTACCAGAAGAACTCTCCGGCGGACAAGCGCAACGTGTCATTCTTGCCCGATCACTGGTTGCCCATCCCCGCCTGATCCTCGCTGACGAACCAACGGGGCAACTCGACCATCCGACAGCTCGTCATTTATTTGATCGGCTGTTTGCCATCCTCGAAGATAGTGACATAGCTTTGGTTATCGCGACGCATGACCATTCCGTTGCAGAACGAATGTCAACCCAGTGGAACATCGAGCGTGGGGTTCTGACAAAAGCGACTCCGGCATGAACATGAATAAATCAATCATATTGATTTGGGCACGCGGGCTAGCTTCCTCCCGTTCAGGCCGGCTCATGCTGTCCGCACTTGGAGTTGCATTTACCGTTGCTCTCTTGATGGCATTGGGCATCTTCGTCTCCACCAGCACAGCGACCATGACGCTGCGCTCCATTCAATCCATTCCGGTCGATTGGCAGGTTCAACTTGCGCCCGGCGCCGATCCGAGCGCAGTCAAGCAAGCTGCGTTATCCGCTGCACTAGTAGCAGGATTGGAACAGGTTGAGTTCGCCGATGTTGCTGGCTTTACTGCGACAGCAGGAGGCACAACCCAGGCAACAGGCGCAGGAAAAGTAGTTGGATTATCTTCAACGTACCAACATTCATTCCCAGCTGAATTCCGTCTGCTGGTTGGTTCATTAGATGGTGTCTTGATCGCTCAACAAACAGCAACGAACCTGCATGTCACAGTTGGAGATACAGTAACAATACAACGCATCGGATTACCATCCATCGACGTAACAGTCGCCGGAGTAATTGACCTGCCCTATGCCGACTCGTTTTTTCAAGCCGTGGGCGTGCCATCCAATACCGCACCTCAGGCACCGCCGGATAATGTCTTGTTCCTTCCCTCCGATCAATGGCATGAAATATTCAATGCGCAAGCCGTGCTTCGCCCAGATACTGCGCACTTTCAATTCCATGTGCGGCTCAAGCGGGAATTGCCTTCTGATCCGCAAAGTGCATTTATTCTTGTCCAGCAATGGGCGCGTAATCTCGAAGCACGCATTGCTGGAAGCGGTGTGGTCGGAAATAATCTCGCGGCTCAACTAGATAGCGTTCGTTCAGATGCACTTTATGCACGCGTCCTGTTCCTCTTCCTCGGCCTACCTGGCGCTATGCTTGCCATCATTCTGACCCTTGCTATTGCAAACACCGGCCATGAACGGCGCAGACAAGAGCAATCTCTATTGCGCGTTCGAGGCGCAATCCTACCTCACGTTTTGCGGTTGGCCGCGCTAGAGGGATTTGCTTTTGGGATCGGAGGCGTGATCCTAGGGCTTGTATTAACTTGGATTGCCATCCACTGGATCGTGCCAATTTCTAATCTGGATCGGAGAATCCTAGCGTGGTGGGTCGTAAGTTCATCTATCGGCGGCTTGATGCTGGCCTTGATCGCTACAGTTCTGCCTGCCTGGATGGAGATGCGCGCTTCCCATGTGTTAGCAGCACGACAAGTCATTGGCCGAGGTAGTACGCCGCTATGGCAAACCCTCTACCTGGATATAATTATGTTGGCTATTGCTACAATGATGTTTTGGCGCACGGCAGGCATCGGCTACGAACTTGTGCTGGCCCCCGAAGGGGTAGCCCAAGTTTCGGTCACGTATGAAGCGTTTATCGCACCCATCGGTTTATGGTTGGGAAGCATTTTGCTGGCGACGCGACTCAGCAGTTTATCGCTGGCGCGAGGCCGCAAGTGGCTGGCCCTGATATTGGTTTCGTTCACTGGAAGCCTTTCGGAGGTTGTCTCGCTCTCGTTATCTCGTCAGCGCAGACGATTGGCTCTGGGAATTGCGCTGGTTTCACTGGCTGTCGCGTTTGCTGTTTCCACTGCCATCTTTAATACAACCTATGATTCGCAAGCCCAAGTGGATGCAGAATTGACCAGCGGTGCAGACGTTTCGATCCGCGGTACCAGTCTTTCTCCCGCAGGGACCGAACTCGCCAAATTTCGCGCTTTGCCTGGAGTAATTGCCACAGAGCCTTTACAACATCGCTTCGCTTATGTGGGCAACGATCTTCAGGATTTATATGGCATTGATCCAGCGCGCATCGAGAACGTCACGCATCTTGCCAATGCCTACTTCGCCAATCATGATGCCAGCGCAACACTGACGCTACTTGCAACACATCCGAATGGGGTCCTGGTCTCGGAGGAAACAAAGACCGAATACCAGTTAAATCTTGGCGACCATCTCAACTTGCGCATGCTCCTTGCGAGCGATCACCAATACCACATTGTGCCATTCATTTTTCTAGGTGTTGTACGCGAATTCCCAACCGCGCCCAAAGATTCTTTTCTCGTCGCCAATTCAAGCTATATAGCCAGTCAAACTGGTCCCGATGCCGCAGAATACGTGTTACTAAGAACGAATGGCGATCCACGATCTGTAGCCGCGCAGGTTCAGAAAATTATAAAAATACTCCCCGGCATCCAAGTTACAGATATCAGTAGTGTTCAAAGAACAATTGGTTCGAATCTAACGGCCGTTGATCTGCACGGCCTAACGGCGTTGGAGTTAATCTTTGCTGTTATCCTCACAGCAAGTGCATCGGGCCTGATCCTGGCGCTTGGTTTCGCAGAAAGAAGTAAAGCGTTTGCCACGTTGTTGGTGTTGGGCGCTAATACAAAACAATTAGGCGCATTTGTATGGAGTGAGGGAATTACGATCTTGGCAGGCGGAGTCATCTTTGGCTCAGTGACCGGCTTTGGCCTGGCTAAACTGCTCGTGTTGATGCTAACTCATGTTTTCGACCCGCCGCCGGAGTCTCTGGTCATCCCGTGGAATTATCTTGCTTTGTTATTTATGGCGTTGGTGTTTGCAACTTCACTGGCGGTTACAGGCTCCATCGTCGTAGCTAAACGGGCAGGTATTTCCGTTCTGCGGGTCTCGTAATATGATTGCGACAGAATCCCAATCCCACTATTAGGTCGGGACAAAAAGTATCGTTTCTCTATCGTATTCAACCTTGCTTACATCAAATTTAACTTCGGACGGCATAATGTTATTGGCATCCATAATTAGTGGAATCACAGTCTTGATGGGCGTATAGCTTGTAAACTGCATCGGTCAATCAATGCAAGTTACAGAGGAAAATCCTGCACCCTAAATTACTACGCAAAGAATACGCAATTCTGGTAAGTGCCACCAAAATCGTTTTGGGAGTAGCCGTTGCCCTGCGCAGACAATTCGCCTGGTTGAATAGAAACGAGTGGGGCTATTTTGCATTGCTCGGTTTTCTGGGTATCACCTTCCATCAATGGCTTCAATCAAATGGACTGAAAACATCAGAAGCAAGCACCATGGCCTGGATCGTGGCAACCACACCCGTGTTCATGGCATTGCTCGGTTGGTTGATCCTGAAAGAAAAGCTTAGCGGAATAAAAATCCTTGGGATTGGACTCGCATTCATAGGCGCTTCCATTTCCATCGGGAAGTTTGGTGCACCCGGAGATAAATTGATCCTGATCAGTTCCTTGAATTGGGCGGTCTTTTCGGCGTTATCACGGCGCGGGCTGAAAACCTACTCCGCGAGTTTGATGATCTTTTATGTGATGGTCTTCGGCTGGATATTTTCATCCATGCTATTTGTAGGTGGAGGCAATTATGTTGAAATCCCAGCGCTCTCATTGAATGGCTGGGTGTGATCTTCCTTGGAATATTTTGTTCGGGGCTGGCGTACATCGCATGGTATGACGCCTTACAAGCACTGTCCACGGCGAATACAGGCGTGTTCCTGTATATCGAACCGTTGATCGCGATGATCGTTGCATTTTTTATTTTGGGTGAGCCGATTACGGTCGCATCCGTGTTTGGCGGCGGAGTTATTTTGTTCGGGGTCTGGTTGGTGAATCAGAGCTAGGAGACTCGGAATCAAAAGAAGAGGTGTACTGTTCGAGTGGTTCTATCTGGTAATGTTTCTTCGTGCACTAATACACGCGGTCTGTCTTGCAGGAGGTAAGTGTAGAGAGTAATGGATCATGTGCGTGATATGGATTGTGATTTGTCTAAAGAATGAACTTTCCAAATATAGTTAAACATAGGTCATCAGCGAAGTGATAAAATTTTTGAACTGCACTGCTTATTAATAAGGAGCATGATGATGAAACGCTACGGGAACATTATCGGCTGGGGAAAGTACATACCATCTCGTGTGATAACGAATGCAGACCTGGAAAAAACACTGGATACAAGCGATGAATGGATTGTCACACGAACGGGTATTCGTGAAAGACACATAGCAGATAATGGGGAAAATACATCCCAAATGTCCATTGCAGCTGCCAGAGCTGCCCTTGAGATGGCTGGAGTCCATCCGAAGGATTTGGATCTAATCATCATTGCCACATCCAGCCCCGATTACCTGACCCCGCCAATTTCATCACAGGTGCAACATGGGTTGGGGGCGAAAAATGTAGGCGCATTCACCCTGGTGACGGGCTGCACCGGTTTTGTATATGCTCTGTCTACGGCACAACAGTTCATAGCCTCGGGAGCGTGCAAAACGATACTCGTTGTAGGTGCTGAATTGCTGAGCCGGTTTATCGATTGGAATGACCGTGAGACCTGTGTGTTGTTCGGCGATGGTGCGGGAGCCGTGGTCATACAAGCAACTGAGGTTCCATCAGGAGTTTTATCCTTTGTTCTCGGATCTGACGGATCTGGTGGCGAACATCTCATCCTCCCGGCTGGCGGGTCAGCCATCCCGCCGAGCCATAAAAGTTTAGACGCGGGTTTGCATAGTGTTAAGATGAATGGGCGCGAGGTGTTTAAATTTGCGACCCGCGTATTGGGGAAAGCACTCCGCCAGGTAATACAGCAGGCTGGGTTGGATACGCAGGATATCGATCTATTCATTCCTCATCAGGCTAACATCCGCATCATCGAAAGCGCTGCCCGTTTCGCAAACCTGCCGTCTGAAAAAGTGTTTGTCAACATCCATAAATACGGGAATACTTCTGCCGCTTCCATTCCCATTGCACTATGTGAGGCATTCGAAGAAGGTCGAGCCAAGATTGGGGACACGCTGGCGTTTGTTGCATTTGGAGCTGGTCTGACCTGGGCAGCTGCAATCGTTAAAGTTACTGAAAACGTGAAACCTACTCCAAAACCTTTGTGGCAAAATCTGTTTACAGGATGGCTTTCGCGAGATCATCACGTGAAAAAAGAGGGTCGTCGCCCAATAAGCGCCAATGAAACATTGTCTGAGCCTGAGGTGGAGAATACTTAAGAGATGCGGCTATTGGGTGCAGACACTCACTCCCACTTCAATTCCTCAGCCAACTCCGCCAATGACCGCTGACCTTTTTTCTTCTTTTCCGTCATCTTTTCCGCGCCCTGCTTTGCGACGATCCGTTTCGCGATCATATTTGCCAATACTTCTTCGGGAATGGTTTTGGGCTGTTGTGCCTGCCATTCCATGGCCCGCTTGCCCGGCTCACAGATATCCAGGTATGGACAGTAACGGTGTCCCCAATGGTCGTTGGGGAGATAGTCATCGGGGAGCGAGTCAGCATCCAGCGCAGTCAGCATCGTCTGAACGCGGGTCATCAGCGTGGCCATGCCGTCCGGGTCAGGAGCAACTTCGTAAGCGGCATGCGCGAGCGTATCGCGATTTTCATAGTAGATGATCGCTCCGTTCAATGGAATCTGTCCATCGAAATATTTATCCATACCCCATAAATAAATCTGTGCCTGACGTACATGCTCCTCTTTTGGCATTTTCGCAGCCTTGATTTTGTCAAACTCTGAGCCAGCAGACGTTTTGAACTCCAGTATCCAGAACCCGGCTGCGGCAGGAACCGGCGCGCTTTCAGGTGAGATATATAAAACGCCATCCACAAATCCATGAATGCGGTATTCCGGCACGATGAAATACAATTCCTGCGCAAGACAGGCACGCGCGAGGAAGCGTTGCAAGCGGCGGTGACTATCGGTGCCGACAGAGAGGATGCGGCCAACGCGTGCATCCAGTGGTAGCTTGGAGCGGCCCTGCAATTCAAACGCGACATAGAGCAGGCAGCCCTTTGCCAACGAGGAGGGTTTGATATAAGGTTGCTCAGGTTTCTGCCAGTCCTCCCGTTGGAGCAGGTCAACTACATAATCGGGAGCAGTCTTGATTTTTTTCATTTGGGTTCCTTTCCGAGCATTTCGTCACTGGCCTGAAAGAAAAACCTGGTCTCTCCGGCTGTGTTCACACCTTTCAATGAGTCCACCTCAAACATTAGTGGATACTGCGCGGTGACGTTGCCGATCACCAGCGCATGACGTTGACGCAGACGGCGTACGAGCGCATCCATGGTGGCAAAGTCGGTGGCTGCGCCCCGCGAAACGTGGCGCACATCGTCTTCGAAAGGAATACGCAACAGGAACAAGTTATCAGCTTGACGGAGAATCGCCTCATCCAAACCCTGAATCATGTTCGTCACAAAAAAACTGGTGATACCCAAATGCCGGGCACGCGTGACAATATAGTCAATGCTCTGCCTGGACACATATAAATGAGCTTCCTCGAAAAAAATGAACGGGAAACGGTGAGCTTCGTGTTCGATCTCCCATTGACATAGATCTTTAACCAGTTCGATGATCGCCTGTACGAATCCACTCCGCGCCAAATTAGATAAACCCGAGATGTCAATTACTAGCGCACCGCCATCGCGAATCTGTTTGTATGCACGGCTCAGGCTTGCCGCCTCGCGGGGATTGCGGGCAAAGATCCGGGTATTGGCAAGCGACTCCAGCCGAGAGCGGATGGCGTTATTCACAACCATCGCACTGGCTCCTCCTCCAAATTCCTGGTCTTGAGCCATCTCAATTAGCTGCTCCAATCCTAAATATGGAGGCTTGCCACCTGATTCTTCCAAACCTTCAGCCTCTGCCCAGAGCCTGGAAATCCGGTTCTCGAAGTGCATGGCAGAGACTTCCGGCAAGCCAAAACGTTGCATGAGAGTCATGAGCGGAGGCAAGCCAAACTGCCGCACGCCCAGCCGAAAGTTGCCGCCCGCTTCCAAGTGGACGATACCTCGCTGAAT
>WNFL01132705.1_pt2 | contig 16348 bp, 14 predicted proteins | sample 5400361 | NCBI WGS metagenome assembly WNFL01 (sample SAMN13153351, study PRJNA577476) | soil metagenome | isolation source: 40 cm soil on Douglas fir-dominated hillslope | place: USA:California | collected 2013-09-17 | reverse complement strand
AGGAGCTGGAGCGGGGCATCCGCGCCGGGCTCGACGGCCCCCCGCCGCCGCGCAGTGACGGCGGCCCGGCGTTCGCGTTCAACGTGGTGCCCCAGATCGACCGCTTCGAATCGAACGGCTACACCCGCGAGGAGATGAAGGTGCTGTGGGAGACCCGCAAGATCCTCGGCCGCCCGGAGCTGCCGGTGAGCGCGACCGCGGTGCGGGTGCCGGTGCGGGTCGGTCACTGCGCGGCGGTGAACGTGACGCTGGAGCGCGTGGTCGAGCCCGACGAGGCGCGCCGCCTGTGGGCCGCGTTCCCCGGGCTCGAGGTGGTGGACGATCCGCAGGCCGGGCGCTACCCGACGCCGCTGCTCGCCGCCGGGCGCGACGTGGTGCTGGTGGGACGCTGCCGCCGCGATCTCTCGCAGGCGCGCGGCCTGGAGTTCTTCGTTGCCTCGGACAACCTGCGCAAGGGCGCATGTGCCGGGCGGAGGCCGGGGCGCGATGAGCCCGCCTCCGGTGCCGGCGGCCGCCCCGCTGCTGCTCGGTGCGCTCGCCGGCGCGCTGGTCGCGGCGCGGATCGAGAGCGCGATCCTCTGCCTCGTGGTGGCGGCCGCGGTCGCGATCAGGATCCGCGCCCCGCGGCCCGGCATCGCCTGGGTGCGGAGCGTGGCGATCGGCGCCGCGATCGCCTGGGGCCTCAACCTGGTGCTGGTCCCGGGACGGGCGATCGCCCACCTCGGCCCGCTGACCGCGACCGCCGAGGGCCTGGCGCTGGGCGGGCTGCTCGCGCTGCGCGTGGCCGGCGCGGCGGTGGCGTTTCACGGGCTGCGCACCGCCTGGCCGGGAGAGCGCGCCGCCGACGAGGCCGCGCGCCTGCTGCGCCCGCTCGAGCGCGCCGGAGTGCGGATCGGCGAGGCGCGCCTGATGCTGGGCCTGGCGCTGCGCTTCGCGCCGCTGCTGGCGCGCGAATCGGCGCGCATCGCGCGGCTCCAGGACATGCGTGCCGGACGCCCGCCGCGCAGCCTGGGCGAGCGGCTGCAGCGCCGCCGCGCGATCGTGCTGCCGTCGCTGGTGCACGCGCTCGAGCGCGCCGAGCAGGTGGCGCTGGCGCTGGAAGCCCGGCACTACCGGCTGCGTCCTCCGCCGCGCGGCCGCGGGCCGGGGTGGGCGCCGGTGGCGGCCGGCCTGATGCTGCCGGGGATCGCGCTGCTCTGGCGCGGAACGTGAGGGTCCTGAAGCTCGTGGTGGCCTACGACGGAACCGGATTCCACGGCTGGCAGCGCCAGCCGGGCCTGCGCACCGTGCAGGGCGTGCTCGAGGAGGTGCTGAGCGGCGTGCTGCGAGAGACCGCGAGTGTCCAGGGTGCCGGGCGCACCGACGCCGGAGTCCATGCGCGCGGCCAGGTGGCAACCTTCGAGACCGCCGGGCGCCTGCCGGCGAGCGCGGTGCCGCCGCTCGCCAACCGCGCGCTCCCTGCCGACGTGCGGGTGTGCTCGGCGGGCGAGGTCCCCGAGGGCTTCGACGCGCGGCGCTCGGCGCGGGCCCGGCGCTACGCCTACCGCCTGCTCGACCGCGACGACGTGCTGCTGGGGCGCATCGCCTGGCACCCGCGCGGCACGGCGCCGGCCGACGCGCTGACGCGGGCCACCGCGGTGCTCGAGGGCGAGCACGACTGCTCCTCGTTCCGCAGCAGCGGCGGCAGCGAGACCACGCCCTGCTGCCGCGTGAGCCGCGCGACCTGGAGCCGCTGGGAGGGCGGGCTCCAGCTCGACATCGTCTCCAACCACTTCCTCTATCACATGGTGCGCAGCGTGGTCGGCACCGCGCTCGAGACCGCCCGCGCCGACGATCCCGCGGGCGCGATGCGCGCGGTGCTCGAGGCCCGTGACCGGCGGCGCGCCGGCGTCACGGTGCCGCCCCAGGGCCTGTGCCTGGAGCAGGTCTTCTACCCATCGAAGGAGTCGGTCCGGTGAGAATCCCCCGCGCGTGGTGGATCGCGTTCCTGCTCGGTGGCCTGATCGGCGCCGGGGTGTCAGTGCGCCTGGCGTCGCGGCCGATGCGGTCCGCCGCCCCGGCCGAGGCGGCGCCGCTGTCGGAGTCGCGCCGCAGCGCGATCGTGACCGCGGCCCAGCGGGTGAGCCCGGCGGTGGTGTCGGTGAGCGTCGAGGGCACCCAGGTGGTGAACACCAACCCGTTCGGGAACATGTTCCACGACGAGTACTTCGACCGCTTCTTCCTCCAGGAGCAGCAGGTGCGCTCGCTGGGCTCGGGCGTGATCGTGGACGGCTCGGGGCTGGTGGTGTCCAACGAGCACGTGGTGCGCAACGCCGACAGCGTGAAGGTCACGCTCGCCGACGGCCGGCACTTCGCGGCCACGGTCATCGCCGCAACCCCGGTCTACGACCTGTCGGTGCTGCGCATTCCGGCGGATCACCTGCCGACCGCGCCGCTCGGGAACAGCTCGGAGCTGGTGGTCGGGGAGTGGGCGATCGCGGTCGGCAACCCGTTCGGCTACCTGATCAACGATCCGCAGCCGACGGTGACCGCGGGGGTGATCAGCGCCACCCATCGCGACATCCAGAGCGGCGCCACCGGCGGCGGGGTCTACAAGGACATGATCCAGACCGACGCCGCGATCAATCCCGGCAACAGCGGCGGCGCGCTCGCCAACCGGCGGCTCGATCGGCCTCGGGTTCGCGATTCCGGTCAACCTGGTGAAGCGGGTGATCGGCGAGGTCCAGAAGTACGGCCGCATCCGCGTGCCGTGGCCCGGGTTCACGGTGCAGCCGGTGACGCCGTGGATCGCCCAGCGGCTCGGGTACACCGACCTCGGCGGGCTGGTGATCACCCGGGTCGAGGGCTCGGGACCCGCGGCGCGTGCCGGGATCCGGGTCGGCGACCGAATCCGCAAGGTCAACGGCCTCGCCACCGATTCGATCGACGATGCCTGGCGCAGCATCTACGGCGCCTCGGTCGGTGACCCGCTGGCCATCACCCTCGAGCGCGAAGGCCACACGCTCAAGGTCTCGCTGACGCTGGCCGAGGCCCCGCGGAGCGGTCCGTGATCGAACGCTACGCACGGCCCGCGATGGCGCGGGCGTGGAGCGACGATCGGCGGCTCGAATGGTGGCTGGAGGTGGAGCTCGCGGCCACCCAGGCCCGCGAGCGCGCGGGACAGGTGCCGGCCGGCACCAGCGCGCGGATCCGCTCCGCCGCGCGGCTCGACCCGGCGCGCATGGCGGCGATCGAGGCCGAGGTGCAGCACGACGTGATCGCGTTCCTCTCGATGCTGGCCGAGTCGGTGGGGGACGACGCCCGCCATCTCCACGCCGGGCTCACCTCCTCGGACCTGGTGGATACCGCGCTCGCCTGCCAGATCGTCGAGGCCTCGGGACTGCTGATCGAGTCGGTGCGGCGTGTGCGCGACGCGGCGCGCGTGCTCGCCGATCGCCACCGCACCACCCCGATGCTGGGCCGCACCCACGGGATCCACGCCGAGCCGATCACCTTTGGGCTCAAGTGCCTGGTGTGGAGCGAGGAGCTGGACCGCGACCTGCGCCGGCTCGAATCCGCCCGCGACGGCGCCGCGGTCGGGAAGTTCTCGGGCGCGGTCGGCACCCTGGCGCACTTCGAGCCGGGGCTCGAGGTCGCGGCGCTGCAGAGCCTGGGGCTCGCGGTCGAGCCGGTCGCCAACCAGGTGGTGCAGCGCGACCGCCACGCCTGGCTGCTGGCGGCGCTCGCCGTGCTGGGCGGCACGCTGGAGAAGATCGCGGTCGAGGTGCGCCACCTCCAGCGCAGCGAGGTGCGCGAGGCGGCCGAGCCGTTCGGCGCCGCGCAGAAGGGCTCCTCGGCGATGCCCCACAAGCGCAATCCGGTGCGCAGCGAGCGCGTCGCCGGCCTGGCGCGGCTGCTGCGCGCCTATGCGCAGGCGGCGTTCGAGAACCAGCCGCTGTGGCACGAGCGCGACATCAGCCATTCCTCGGTCGAGCGCGTGATCCTCCCCGACGCCTACCTGGTCGCCGACTTCATGGCCGCCGAGCTGGCCGAGATCCTGTCCGGGCTGCGCGTGGACCCGGCCCGGATGCGCGCGAACCTTGAGTCGGGCGGTCCCAGCGGGTCCTGCTGGCGCTGGTCGAGGGCGGCATGGCCCGTGACCAGGCGTACGCCATCGTGCAGGAGCACGCGCTCGCGAGCCTGGATCGCGGGGTCGCCTTCCGCGCGGCCCTCGAGGCCGATCCGCGGGTGGGGGCGGTGCTGAGCCCCGCGGCGCTGGCCGCCTGCTTCACGCTCGATCCGGCCCTGCGTCACGTCGACGCGATCTTCGCCCGCGCCGGCGGCGCGCGATGAGCACCGCCGCCCCGGTGCTCCCGGCCTACAGCGCCGAGGAGGCGGCCCGCGATCCGGGCGCGGTCTCGGCGCGGTTGCGGGAGCGTGGCGTGGCGCTCGACACCGAGGAGATCGCGCTGCTGGTCGAGATCCTGGGGCGCGCCCCGTGGTGGCCCGAGGCGGTGCTGTTCGGGATCCTGTGGAGCGAGCACTGCTCCTACAAGTCCACCCGGCACCTGCTCCAGCGCCTGCCGACCCGCGCCCCGCAGGTGCGGATCGGCCCCGGCGAGGACGCCGGGGTGGTGGCGCTGCCGGCCCCGTGCGAGGACGTGGCGCTGGTGCTGGCGCACGAGAGCCACAACCATCCGAGCCAGGTGCTGCCGGTCGAGGGCGCGGCCACCGGGGTGGGCGGGATCGTGCGCGACGTCGGCTGCATGGGCGCCGAGGTGGTCGGGGTGCTGGACGCGCTGCGCTTCGGGGATCCGCGCGGCTCCACCCACGTGCGCGACGTGGTGCGCGGCGTGGTGCAGGGCATCGCCGGCTACGGCAACCCGCTCGGGGTACCGAACCTGGGCGGCGACGTGTGCTTCGACCGCGGCTTCGACGACAACTGCCTGGTGAACGTGATGTCGGTCGGGCTGGTGCCCGCCGATGGCGTGCTGCGCAGCCGCGTGCCCTCGGGGCCCGGGCCCTGGGCGTTCGTGCTGATCGGCAAGCCCACCGACGAGAGCGGGTTCGGCGGCGCCGCGTTCGCGTCGGACGAGCTGGGGGGAGGAGGGGACGACCGCGGCGCGGTGCAGCTGCCCGACCCGTTCCTCAAGCGCGTGCTCCACGTCGCCAACGCCGACGTCTTCCGGCGCCTGCGCGAGCGCGGGATCCCGGCCGGGTTCAAGGACCTGGGAGCCGGCGGCATGGCCTGCGCGACCAGCGAGATGGCCGCGGCCGGCGACTGCGGCGCGGAGATCCAGCTCGAGCGTCTGCACGCGGTGTCGCGCGCGATGCCGCCCGAGGTGCTGCTGTGCGCCGAGACCCAGGAGCGCTTCTGCTGGGTGGTGCCCGAGGGCTTCGCCGAGGAGCTGTGCGCGATCTACCGCCGCGAGTTCGCGCTCGGCGACGTCTACCCGGGGGCCTCGGCCAGCGTGATCGGACGCGTGACGTCCGAGCCGCGCTACCGGGTCACCTGGCACGGCGAGACGCTGGTGGACTGCCCGGTGCACGCGATCACCCACGGCCGCCGGGTGCCGCGTCCGGCGCGCCGGCGCGCCCCCGCGGCCCCGGCGGCCTCGCGGCGCGACGACGTGTCGCCGCAGGAGGCGCTGCCGGCCCTGCTCTCGAGCCTGGCGCTGTGCTCGCGCGAGTACCTCTACCGCCACTACGACAGCGAGGTGCAGGGCCGCACCTGGATGCGCCCGGGCGAGGGGGACGCCGCGGTGATCCGCGTCCACCCCGAGCGCACCCTGGGCGTCGCGCTGGCGGTGGGCGGGAATCCCTGGTGGTGCGCCAGCGATCCGGAGCTGGGCGCGCGTCACGCGGTGGCCGAGGCCACGCGCAACGTGGCCTGCGTGGGCGCCCGGCCGTGGGCGCTCACCGACTGCCTCAACTTCGGGCACCCCGAGGACCCGCGGGTGATGGGCGACTTCGAGGCCACGCTCGAGGGTCTGGCGGTGGCGGCCGAGGCGCTCGGCGGCCTGGCCTCGCCAGGTGCGGCGCTGCCGTTCGTGAGCGGCAACGTCAGCCTCTACAACCAGACCGGCGATCGCGCGATCCCGCCCTCGCCGATCGTGATGGCCGCCGGCGTGATCGATCCGCTGCCGCGCGCGGTGGGGCTGGCGCTGCGGCGTCCGGGCTCGTTCCTGGTGCTGGTGGGCGAGCCTCGCGATGCGCTCACCGGCAGCGCCTACGTGCGCGAGATCCTGCGCGAGCGCGACGGCGCCCCGCCGGGGCTCGACCTGGTGCGCGAGGCGCGGCTCCAGGCGCTGGCGGTGGCGGCGGCGCAGGGACGATGGGTGCACGCCGCGCACGACATCTCGGATGGCGGCCTCGCGGTCGCGCTGGCCGAGATGGCCCTGGCCGCCGCGCCCACCCTCGGGCTGGGCCTCGACGTGGACATCGGCGCGCTCGAGACCGGCACCACGCTCGCGCTGTTCTGCGAGCGCCCGGGGATCGTGTTCGAAGTGCGGCAGGAGCGCGCCCCGAGCCTGTTCCAGGCGGCGCGGGAGCGCGCGCTGCTGGCGTGGCCGATCGGCACGGTGGCGGCCCACGGACGCTTCCGCGCGCGGCTGCCGGGGGGCGAGACGGTGGAGTGGGCGATCGAGGCGCTGCGCGAGGGGGCGGGCGGGACGCTCGAGCGGCTGTGGAACGAGGAGCTGGAATGAGCGCCCGGGGGGCGGTGATCCAGTTCCCCGGCGTGAACTGCGAGGCCGAGAGTGTGAGGGCGCTGGCGCGCGTCGGGCTCACCGGCGAGGTGTTCCGCTGGACCCGTCCCGCGGAGGAGCTGGCGCGTTACGACGGCTACCTGCTGCCGGGCGGCTTCTCCTACCAGGATCGGGTGCGGGCCGGGGCGCTGGCCGCCAAGGATCCGTGCCTGGCGGTGCTGGCCGCGGAGGCGGAGCGCGGCAAGCCGGTGCTCGGCATCTGCAACGGTGCCCAGGTGCTGGTGGAGTCGGGGCTGGTGCCGGGCCACGGGATCTCGGTGGCGCTGGCGCGCAACCGCATGCCGGGGCGCAGCGGCTACTACGCGCGCTGGGTGCAGGTGCGGGTCGAGCCCTCGCGCTGCGTGTTCACCCGCCACCTGACCGCGGGCGACGTGCTGCCGATGCCGGTGGCCCACGGCGAGGGGCGGTTCACCTCGGCGCGGCCTGGGCACGTGGCCGCGCTGGTCGCCGCCGGCCAGGCGCCGCTGCGCTATGCCACCGCCGACGGGCAGGTTGCGACCACCTTCCCCGACAACCCGAACGGATCGCAGGAGTCGGTGGCGGCCCTCTGCAACGTCGCCGGGAACGTGCTCGCGATCATGCCCCATCCCGAGCGCGCGCAGGAGCTGCAGGCGATCGAGCGCGGCGCGGTCGGCGCCTGGGGCGAGCGCCGCGAGCGGGCGCGCGAGGCCGACCTCGGCGCGGATGCGGAAGGGCCGGGGCTGGCGCTGTTCCGCGGCATGGCCGCGGCCCTGGGAGTCGCCTGATGGCGAAGGATCGGGCACAGGCCTGGGTGGAGCTCAAGACCGACGATCCCGAGGCGTTCTCGGCGCTGGCGGTGGCGCGCGCGCGGGTCGACGCGGCCCGACGGCTCGAGGAGGTGCGCCGCTTCCGCGTTTTCGAGGTCGAGGGCGGGCTGCCGGATCGCGTCGCGCTCGACGATCTGCTCCATCGCTCGACCTGGTTCTACAATCCCCACAAGGAGCGCTGCACGGTGCGGCGCGCAGCCCGCGACGCGGCGCCGCTCGGGCGCGGGGAGGTGGCGGTGCTGGTGGTCGAGACCGGCGGCGAGCGGCGGGCGGCGGCCGAGCGCTGGTGGCGGCAGGAGAATGGGGGCACAGTGGAGGTGCGCGAGGCGGTGGTGTGGGCGTTGCGCTTCGAGCCGGGCGAGGACGGGATGTCCCGCGCCGGTGAACTGGCCGAGGTGCGGGATCCGGCCCACGGCCTGTTCTGCAACCCCAACTTCCAGTCCTGCGCGGTGCTCGAGGCGGAGCCTCCGCTCGACTGGATCCGCCGCACCGCGTCCGCGAAGGACGCGTCGAAAGAGGGGTCATGAATTCCTGGAGCCCGGAGAAGACCTGGAACGAGGAGTGCGGCGTGTTCGCGGCGATCGGCGTGCCGCGCGCGGCCGAGGTGGTGGGGCTCGGATTGCACGCGCTCCAGCATCGCGGCCAGGAGTCCACCGGCCTGGTCTCGTGCGACGAGCAGGACGAGTTCTACAGCGTCAAGGGCATCGGGCTGGTCTCGGACGTCTACACCGAGGCCGAGCTGGCGAAGCTGCCGGGGCTGATCGCGATCGGCCACAACCGCTACTCGACCTCCGGCAGCCTGACGCTCGAGAACACCCAGCCGCTGCGCATGGTGTACCGCGGCGGCCCGCTGGCGCTGGCCCACAACGGCAACCTGGTCAACGCGCGCGAGCTGCGGCGCTCGCTCGAGGACTCGGGCTCGATCTTCCAGACCACGCTCGACACCGAGATCTTCCCCCACCTGATGGCGGTCTCCGGCCAGGAGTCGGTGGAGGACTCGCTGATCGAGGCGGCGCGCCAGGTGCGCGGCGCCTACTCGCTGGTGGTGCTGGTGCCGGGGGCGGTGTTCGCGCTGCGCGACCCGCACGGCTTCCGCCCGCTGTGCATCGGGCGGCTGGGCGACGGCTACGTGATCGCGAGCGAGACCTGCGCGCTCGACCTGGCGGGTGCCGACTTCGTGCGCGACGTCGAGCCCGGCGAGCTGGTGCGGATCGATCCGCGCGGCATGCGCGCCCGGCGCGCGCTGGCGGCGGCCCAGCCGCGCCAGCACTGCATCTTCGAGCACATCTACTTCTCGCGGCCCGACAGCCGCATCTTCGGCGAGGGCGTGGACCGGGTGCGACGCCGGATCGGACACCGCCTGGCGCAGGAGCATCCGGCGGTCGCCGACCTGGTGATCGCGGTGCCCGATTCCAGCAACTCGATCGCGCTCGGGTACTCCGAGGAGTCGGGGCAGCGCTACGAGCTCGGCCTGATCCGCAACCACTACGTCGGGCGCACCTTCATCCAGCCCCACCAGGCGGGCCGCGACTCCAGCGTGCGGGTGAAGTTCAACCCGGTGCGCGAGATCCTCGACGGCCAGCGCGTGGTGGTGGTGGACGACTCGATCGTGCGCGGCACCACCAGCCGCAAGCTGGTGCGCCTGCTGCGCCGCGCCGGCGCACGCGAGGTCCACATGCGCGTCGGGTCGCCGCCGGTGACCCACCCCTGCTTCTACGGCATCGACACGCCCAGTCGGCGCGAGCTGATCGGCGCGCTCAAGAGCGTGGAGGAGATCCGCGATTACCTGGGGGTGGACTCGCTCGGCTACCTCTCGCTCGAGGGCCTGCTCGCGTGCGAGCGCGAGCCCACCCACTTCTGCCGCGCGTGCTTCACCGGCAACTACCCGGTGGCAGTCGACCCGACCGCCGGCAAGCTCTCGCTCGAGACCATGCGTCGCACCGCGGAGTCCGGCAGCGGGGTGTAGCGGTCCGGCGGCGCCGCGCGCGCGGCCGTTTCCTTGACACCCCCGGAGGCGATTCCTACAGTCCGCGATTCGCCCGCGACCGGTGGGGTCGCGAACGAGGTTCGCGCCCTCCGGAGATCGCATGTCCCTCGAGCACCTGGTCCAGCAGCGTCGCGAGAAGCTCGCGCAGTGGCGCGCGCTCGGGGTGGAGCCCTACGCCTACGGCTGGAACGTCACCCACCACGCCGCGGACTTGCTGGCGCGGGGCGACACGGTGACCGCCGAGCCGGGGGAGACGGTGCGGATCGGAGGGCGGATCGTGGCGCTGCGCGGCCACGGCAAGGCCGGCTTCGCGCACCTCCTCGACCGCAGCGGGCGGATCCAGGCCTACTTCCGCGCCGATCATCTGGGCGAGCAGTTCCGCCGCTACGAGCTGCTCGACGTCGGCGACTGGGTGGGCATCGAGGGCGCGCTGTTCCGCACCCGGACCGGCGAGATCACGGTGTGGGCCGACCGGGTCGAGCTGCTCGCCAAGGCGATGCGGCCGCTGCCCGAGAAGTGGCACGGCCTGCGCGACCCCGAGACCCGGTTCCGGCAGCGCTACGCCGACCTGTTCATGAACCTCGAGGTGCGCGAGACCTTCCGCCGCCGTGCGGCGCTGATCTCGCGCATGCGCGCGTTCCTCGACGGCCGCGGCTACCTCGAGGTCGAGACCCCGGTGCTCCAGCCGCTGTACGGCGGCGCCTTCGCCAGGCCCTTCGTGACCCGGCACCAGGCGCTCGACATGGAGCTCTACCTGCGGATCTCGAACGAGCTCTACCTCAAGCGCCTGATCGTCGGCGGCCTCGACCGGGTCTACGAGTTCTCGCGCGACTTCCGCAACGAGGGCATGGACCGCTCGCACAATCCCGAGTTCACCATGCTCGAGTTCTACCAGGCGTTCGCCGACGTGCACGAGATGATGGACCTGACCGAAGCCCTGGTGGCGGATGCCGTGCGGGCCGCCCGCGGCACCACCGTGATCGAGTGCCAGGGCCGCACCCTCGACTTCACCCCGCCGTGGCCGCGGCTCTCGATGGTGGACGCGGTGAGCCAGGCGGTGGGCGAGGACGTGAGCGACCTGAACCCGGCCCGGCTCGAGGCGCTCGGCACGAAGCACCAGGTGGCGGTGCGCCCCGGCAGCGGGGCGGGGGCGATGCTCGACGCCCTGTTCAGCGAGAAGGTCCAGCCCGGGCTCGAACGCCCGACCTTCGTGGTGGACCATCCGATCGAGACCTCGCCGCTGGCGCGCGTCAGCCGCACGCGCCCCGGGGTGGTCGAGCGCTTCGAGCTGTTCGCCGCCGGGATGGAGCTGGCGAACGCGTTCTCCGAGCAGAACGATCCCGAGGCCCAGCGCCGCGCGTTCGAGGACCAAATGACGCGCCGCGAGCAGGGCGACGAGGAGGCCCAGATGCTGGACCTCGACTACCTGCGGGCGCTCGAGTACGGGATGCCCCCGACCGGCGGCGTGGGGATCGGCATCGACCGGCTCACCATGCTGATCGCGGACGCGCGCTCGATCCGGGACGTGATCCTGTTCCCGCAGCTGCGGCCCGAGGAAGGGCGGTCGGAGCCGCACGACGAGGACGAGGCGGCCGGCGCCGCCGCGGCCCCCTCGGGAGAGCGCGGCAGCAAGGGATCGTGAGGCTCCCCGTGTGGATCGCGGCGCGCTACCTGCGGACGCGCCGCCAGAGCGGGTTCATCACCCTGCTCACCGCGATCTCGGTCGCCGGGGTGGCCCTCGGCGTCACCGCGCTGCTCACCGTGCTCGCGGTCATGAACGGCTTCGAGAACGAGATCCAGAGCCGGATCGCCGGGACCGACGCGCACGTGGTGCTGCTCGGGGAGACCGCCGCCGGGATCGACGATCCGGACTCGATCGCGGCCGAGACGGCGCGGGTGCCGGGCGTGATCGGCGTGGCGCCGTTCACCTACGTGAAGGCGATGGTGTTCTTCCGCGGCGTGACCGAGGGGCTGGTGGTGAAGGGCGTGAACCTGGCGGCCGAGCGCTCGGTCACCACGGTGGGGCGCAACATCCAGCCGCCGCTCGACTCGATCCCGGACCTCGACGCCGAGGGGCGGCCCGGGCTCGTGCTGGGCTCGGAGCTGGCGGGGCGGCTCGGCGCGCGGGTCGGGGACACCATCATGCTGGCGTCGCTGGCGGGGGCGGAGCGTTCGGCGTTCGGGTTCAGCCCGCGGGTGCGGGCGTTCCGGCTGGTGGGGACGTTCCCCTCGGGGCTCTACACCTACGACTCGAGCCTCGGGTTCCTCTCGATCCCCGCCGCCCAGCAGTTCTTCCAGCTCGGCTCGGCGGTGACCGGGATCGAGATCCGGCTCGCCGACATGTTCGACGCGCCGGCCGCCGCGCACCGCATCCTCGACACGGTGCGCAGGCCGGGCCTGCGCTCCAACAACTGGATCGAGCTCAACCGGAACCTGTTCACCTGGATGAAGCTCGAGAAGACCGTGATGTTCGTGATCCTGGCGCTGATCGTGCTGGTCGCGGCGTTCAACATCGTCAGCACCCTGTTCATGGTGGTGCTCGAGAAGCGCCGCGATATCGGGGTGCTCAAGTCGCTGGGGGCCTCGCGCGCGGTGGTGCTCCAGGTGTTCCTGTGGGAGGGGCTGCTGATCGGCGGGCTGGGCACCGGGATCGGGGCGGCGCTCGGCGCCGGCCTGGTGGCGGTGCTGAAGCGCTATCCGTTCGTGCGGCTCCCGGGCGACGTCTACTTCATCGAACGCCTGCCGGTGCGCCCGGAGGCCGGGGACTTCGCTGCCGTGATTCTGGCCGCCCTGGGGCTGTGCCTGGCCGCCGCCCTCTACCCGGCCTGGCGGGCGTCCCGGCTGGACCCGGTCGAGGCGATCCGCAGGGGCAGCTGAAGTCAAGCCTGAGGAAACCTTTGCATCCTTCTGAATCGAAACGCATTGAAACGAGTGGGGTGATCCTGAGCGCACGCGGGCTCCGGAAATCCTACCGGGCTCCCCACGGTCAATTGGAGGTGCTACGCGACCTCGACCTCGAGGTCGAACGTGGCACATTTCTGGCAATACTCGGCGCGTCGGGTTCGGGGAAGAGCACCCTGCTGAACATCCTCGGAACACTCGATCACCCCGACGCGGGCACCCTCGAAATTCACGGCCACGCGATCCGTGAGGACCGCGAGCGGGAGCTGTCCCGGTTCCGCGCGCGATCGCTCGGGTTCGTGTTCCAGTTCCATCATTTGCTGCCGGAGTTCAGCGCGGAGGAGAACGTGATGATGCCCCTGCTCATCGGCGGCGAGCGGTTCGACGCGGCGCGGGATCGCGCGCGCGCGACGCTCGGCGACGTCGGGCTGCGCGAGCGCTGGGAGCATCGTCCCGCCGAGCTGTCGGGCGGCGAGGCGCAGCGCGTCGCGGTGGCGCGCGCGCTGGTGTCGCAGCCCGAGCTGGTGCTCGCCGACGAGCCGTCGGGGAATCTCGACCCGACCTCCGCCGGAGCGCTCCACGATCTGCTCGCGTCGCTCGCGCGCAGGAAGGGGCAGACATTGGTCGTCGTCACCCACAATGATAGGCTGGCGGCCGTCGCCGACCGCGTCCTGCGCCTCGAGGGCGGACGCCTGGTCGAGACCGCGGCGAGCACGTAGGAAGGACTGGTCCCAGCGCATGCTCTGCCAGATCTGCGGAAAGAACCCCGCGACGGTGCACTTCACCGAGATCCACGACAACAAGATGTCGGAGATCCACGTGTGCGAGCGCTGCGCCGAGGAGAAGGGTCTCCAGGCGTCCGCCAAGAAGCACAAGTTCGAGATCGCCGACCTGCTCGCCGGCATGGTGGACGGGATGACCACGACGGAAGAGGAACGCATCGGACGGGTCCAGTGCCCGCGCTGCGGACTGCTCTATTCGGGCTTCAAGGAGACCGGACGGCTGGGCTGCGCCGAGTGCTACACCGCGTTCCAGTTCCAGCTCCGGCCGCTGCTGCGGCGCATCCACGGCGACACGCGGCACCGGGGCAAGGTCCCGACCCGGGACGGCGAGGGAGCGTCGCGCTCGCGCCAGATCCAGCGCCTGCACGACGAGCTGCAGCGCGCGGTCGAGCGCGAGGAGTTCGAGCGCGCCGCCGCGGTGCGCGACGAGATCCGCCGCCTCGAGACGGAGGCCCGATGAGCCGGCGCAAGAACGGACACACCCCGACCAGCTTCGCCGAGCTGATGGCACGGCCCAGCGAGTGGCTGTCGGGCGAGGGCGCCCATGCCGAGATGGTGTTGTCCACGCGCATCCGGCTGGCCCGCAACGTGAGCAACGTGCCGTTCACGCACCGCGCCCGCGACGAGCAGCTCCAGGGCGTGCTGCTGAGCGTGGGCGGGGCCGCCGAGGCCTCGACCGCGTTCCGCGGCGGGTTGCTGCTGCGCATGAGCGAGCTGCCGGCGCTCGACCGCCAGGTGCTGGTCGAGCGGCACCTGGTGAGCCACGAGCTGGGCGACGGCGCCCGTCCGCGCGGCATCCTGGTCGCGGGGGACGAGCGGCTGTCGCTGATGGTGAACGAGGAGGATCATCTGCGGCTGCAGGCCATGGCCTCGGGGTTCCAGCTGGCCGAGGTGTGGACCCTGGCCGACGGCGCCGACGACGAGCTGGCGCAGGGCCTGGACTTCGCGTACTCCGACGAGCTCGGCTACCTGACCTCGTGCCCGACCAATGCCGGCACCGGCCTGCGGGCCTCGGTGCTGATCCACTTGCCGGCTCTGGTATTGCTGGACGAGATCCAGAAGGTGCTCAAGAGCATCATGCAGGTGGGCCTCAACGTGCGCGGCTTCTACGGCGAGCACAGCGAGGTGATGGGGAACCTGTTCCAGATCTCCAACCAGACCACCCTGGGCCGCAGCGAGCGCGATTCGATCGAGAGTCTGGAACGCGTGACGCGCCAGATCATCGAACACGAGGAGCGCGCGCGCGAGCGCATGGTGCGCGACGCGCGGGTCCAGATCGAGGACAAGGTGTGGCGCGCCTACGGCACCCTGCGGTTCTGCCGTTCGATCCACGCCCGTGAGGTGATCAATCTCTGTTCCGCGGTCCGGCTCGGGGTGGCCCTGGGGCTCCCCGGTCTGTGTCCGCTGCGCGTGCTCAACGAGCTCCTGGTGCTGACGCAGCCGGCGCATCTGCAACGCGTGCACGGCGGCGATCTGACGCCAGCCGAACGAAACCTGTATCGTGCGCAGTTGGTCCGGGAGCGGCTGGAAGCCGCCGAGCGCACGAGCTGACGTCCCGAGAAAGGCCACGCCTCCCATGCACGACAAATTCACCGAACGCGTCCGCAAGGTGATCTACCTAGCGCGCGAAGAGGCCGCCCGCCTCCAGCACGACTACATCGGCACCGAGCACCTGCTCCTCGGCGTGATCCGCGAGGGGGAGGGGATCGCCGCGACGGTGCTGAACAACCTCGGCCTCGACCTCGACCGCATCCGTCAGGAGGTCGAGAACATGGTGAGCGCCTCGGGCGGCACCATGACCATCGGCGAGATCCCGTTCACGCCGCGCGCCAAGCGCGTGCTGGAGCTGGCGGTCGAGGAAGCCCGCTCGCTGGGCCACAACTACGTCGGCACCGAGCACCTGCTGCTCGGCCTGATCCGCGAAGGCGAGGGCGTGGCCGCCAAGGTCCTGCTCGAGCTGGGCGTGGACCGCAAGCGGGTGCGCGAGGAGACGCTCAAGCTGCTGGGCGGCGCCCCGTCGGCCTCCGGCTCGTCCGAGCGCGGCGAGGAGCGGCCCGAGACCCCGGCCCTGAACCAGTTCGGCCGCGACCTCACCCAGCTCGCCCGCGAGGGCAAGCTCGACCCGGTGATCGGCCGCGACAAGGAGATCGAGCGCGTCGTGCAGGTGCTGTCGCGGCGCAAGAAGAACAACCCGGTGCTGATCGGCGAGCCGGGCGTGGGCAAGACCGCGATCGCCGAGGGCCTCGCCCAGCGCATCGTCTCGGCCCAGGTCCCCGAGAGCCTCAAGAACAAGCGCATCGTCACGCTCGACCTGGCGGCGGTGGTGGCCGGAACCAAGTACCGCGGCCAGTTCGAGGAGCGGCTCAAGACCGTGATGAACGAGATCCGCGAGTCGCGCGACACCGTGATCTTCATCGACGAGCTGCACACCATCGTCGGGGCGGGCGGAGCCGAGGGCGCGATCGACGCCTCGAACATGCTCAAGCCGGCGCTGGCGCGGGGCGAGCTGCAGTGCATCGGCGCCACCACGCTCGATGAGTATCGCAAGTACATCGAGAAGGACGGGGCGCTGGAGCGGCGCTTCCAGCCGATCATGGTGGACCAGCCGAGCGTCGCCGACACCATCGCGATCCTGATGGGGCTGCGCGACAAGTACGAGGCGCATCACGGCGTGAAGATCACCGACGAGGCCGTGGTCCAGGCGGTGAAGCTGGCCGACCGCTACATGAACGACCGCTTCTTCCCGGACAAGGCGATCGACGTGATCGACGAGGCCTGCGCGCGCGCCCGGCTGTCGGTGAGCACCGTGCCCTCCGAGATCCACGAGCTCGAGAAGAAGCTCGAGGAAGTGATCAAGGAGAAGGAGTCGGCGATCCGCGGCCAGGAGTACGAGAAGGCCGCCCGGCTGCGCGACCGTGAGAAGGAGCTGCGCCAGCGGCGCAACGAGCTCAAGAAGTCCTGGAGCGAGTCGAAGCGCGAGAAGGAGGTCCAGGTCAACGAGGACCTGGTCGCGACCGTGCTCTCGACCATGACCGGGATCCCGGTGGTGAAGCTCGCCGAGGAGGAGAGCCAGAAGCTGCTGCGCATGGAGGAGGGACTGTCCAAGCGCGTGGTGGGCCAGGACGAGGCGCTCGCGGCGGTGTC
>WNFL01130708.1_pt1 | contig 16349 bp, 18 predicted proteins | sample 5400361 | NCBI WGS metagenome assembly WNFL01 (sample SAMN13153351, study PRJNA577476) | soil metagenome | isolation source: 40 cm soil on Douglas fir-dominated hillslope | place: USA:California | collected 2013-09-17 | reverse complement strand
CTTGCGCGACGCGATCGAAAGAATCTGATCGTGGTCCACGCCCGGAATCAGGTCCACGAGACGCGTGGCCTCCTGGATTTTCTCCAGCGTCTTGGGGTTGTAGATGGTGCCTTTTCTTGCTTCGACGACAATGGTGACGGTAAACGGCGAGCCGAACGCGGGGTACTTCTCGAAAATTTTGATGTATGGGTGATTTCTCGGATACAAGTCGGAAAAGCGGGTGGAGATATCCAGATGCTTGACCTGCCAGGTAAAAAAGACCGTTATGAGGACGACCACAATCGTTGCAGCCGTCCGATAATCGTAAAGCCGTTCCGCCCAGCGTTTCATTGCGCTTCCTTCTTTTCCGTATTGGCGTCAATCAAGGGCAGCAGTCGGATGGCTCCCCCTTGGCCCACGGCGATCGCTTCGCTGCTCTTCAGCGCCACGCCGTGGAACCGCAGTTCTCCCGGCCCGGCGCCCAGAGATGTCCACGTCGAACCGCCGTCGAGACTGGCAAGCACCACGCCGTCCCCCACGACGATCCCGCGCTCGCCGTCAAGCGAACCGTCGTACAGGTCGCGCTTCGTTTCGAGCCCGACCGGCGACCAATGCTGCCCGCCGTCTTTCGTTTGAATGAAGCTGCCGGCCTGTCCCAGGGCCCAGCCGCGCCGATCGTCCAAAAATTTGACCGCATAAAGCTGCGGGAAGTCGCCGCCGTAGCGCTGCGAGACCCAGGTATTGCCGCCGTCCCTCGTGTGCAGCACCAACCCGAATTCCCCGACGATCCAGCCGTTCTCCGGCGAGCTGAAGGCAACCGCGTTCAAGTTGGGTTCGACATAGCCACCCTCTTTGACGATCCGCTCAATCAGGCTATCCCACTTAAGCTCGTGTTTTTTCCAGCTTTGCCCGCCGTCGGAAGTGGAAAGGAGAGTGCCGAATGCCCCGACGGCGAAAATCCTTTCGGGGGTGAGCGCATGCACGCCCAGAAGCTGGTCTTTGGTCCCCGCGTTGCCCGCGCGCCAGGTGGCGCCGCCGTCCGCGCTCGCTAGCACCGTACCGCCGCCGCCGACGACCCACCCGTGCTCCTTGTCGACAAACGAGACCCCCGAGAGCGCCTTGACGGTCCCGCTCGGGCGGCGCTGCCAGGTTTTGCCGCCGTCCTGGGTGCTTAAAATTAGGCCGAATTTTCCCACCGCGGCTTTGCCGCCGTGGGCACCGCCGTTGATCGCCAGCAGGTCGTCATGCGCCGACAGCAGCTTTTCTTGAACGCGCAGAATTTCGCCGTGAGCCATGTAGCTTGCCAGGAAATAGCCAAACAGAAAGACCACGAAGATCGCGAGTAAAACCGCGCCCGCGAGGGTATGTCGTGTTGGTTCCATTCTCGTGAATATTGGAATTTTTTAGCGCCGCTCTGGCTTTAGCTTTTGAGCGACCTTTCTGTTTCCGCCAGGTGGTATCGGATCGCCTTCAGGGCCGCCCGCTTGTTTTTCGCTTCCAGGGCCGCGAGAATCCGTTCGTGCTCCCTGAAAATCTTCTCGCGCCTGCCGTGCGAGCTGAGCGCCTCCCGGCCGATCAACTCCATGAGATCGCGGATATTCACCAAAATGTCTTTGATTTTCCCGAACCCCGCGAACGAGGCCATCGTCAGGTGGAATTGCCGGTCGATCTGAATGAACTCGTCCCAGCCCGCCTCGCCTCGCTGAGTTTTTTTATGCCTGTCGAAAATACCCCTGAGCGCGGCGACTTGGGTCTCGGTAATCGAGTCCGCCAGCTTGGTTACGACTATGCTTTCGAGCGCGTCGCGAATAAGAAATATCTCCCGTTTCCCTTTGGGCGAGATTAGGCTCGCGACGGCCCCCTTCTTGGGCAGTATTCTGATCAGCCCCTCTTTCTCCAGATCCAGAAACGCCTCTCGGACCGGCGTCCGGGAGATGCCCAGCTTCTTTGCGATCAGCGGGACCGACGCGACGGTTCCGTGAGGAAGCTTGCCCGTCAGCAGGCCGGTTTTGATCTGCTGATATGCTCGCTCCTTGAGGCTCAAAGAACGCTCCAGCGAGGTGATCGAGCTGGCAAGATTTTGCGCCGATTTAGGCTGTGACATGTTACGTGCCATACAACAGCCCCACGGGACCTGTCAAGAACTTATTAGCGTCGATTAAAGCGTCGAAAAAAAAGATAAAGATAAGAGGATCTCAATCGGCCGCTATCCGCCGCTTGAAGAAAGCTGGCCTTTCGAAAATAAAAGGGAAAACAGGAAGTGATAGGGAGTGAACCAGCCGCGTTGGACCGCTCGGTCTCACCGTAGTTTGCTACGCCTTCTTGAACAACGGTATCACTTCCGCGCCGGCTTTCAGCTCGTCCAGATAATCCGCCCAAGCCTGCATCATCTTACGCCGCTCGGGCAGGTGCTCGGCGAAGTTGTAGGCCGCGCTCACGGCATTGCGCTCGGCGTGCGCGAGCTGGCGCTCGATAGTCTGATGGTTCCAGCCTTGTTCGTGCAGGAGAGTTGACGCCATGCTGCGGAAGCCGTGTCCGGTCATTTCTTCCTTCGGATAGCCCATGCGCCGCAGTGCCGCCAGAATGGCGTTTTCGCTCATGGGCCGCTCGCGCGACTGCGCGCCGGGAAAGACATAGCGTGGCGCGTCCGGCTTGGCGGGGATTCCACGGTTCGTCAGCGGCTCCAGCTCGCGTAATATCTCGATAGCCTGGAGTGACAGCGGCACGATGTGCTGCTCGCGCATCTTCATGCGCTCGGCGGGGATGCGCCATTCGGCTTTGTCGAAGTCTATCTCCTGCCACTGCGCCCGGCGCAGTTCGCCCGGCCGGACGAAGACGAGAGGCGCGAGCCGCAGCGCGCATTTTGTCGCGAAAAAGCCTTCGTAGGCGTCTATCGCGCGGAGTAATCCGGCAATGCGCTTCGGCTCGATGATCGAGGCGTGGTGCTTTTCCTTCGGCGGCGGCAAAGCGCCGCGAAGATCGCCCGTCGGGTCGCGCTCCACCCGTCCCGTCGCAACGGCGTAGCGGAATACCTGTCCGCAATTCTGCATCGCCCGGTGCGCGGTTTCCTGAGCGCCCCTGCTCTCGATCCGGCGGAGCACGGCCAGCAGCTCGGGCGCTTTGATCTCCGCGATGGGCCGCTTGCCCAGCCAGGGGAACAGGTCATTCTCCAGCCGGCGCAGGATGCGCTCGCTGTGGCTCGCGACCCATCCCGGCGAGAACTTCGCATGCCACTCGCGGGCGATGGTCTCGAAACTCTCCGCGCCCGCCTGCGCCTGCTTTTCCGCCTTGCGCGCCTCGCCGGGGTCGATGCCGGCTGCAAGCTGCTGGCGGGCGGCATCGCGCTTGTCGCGGGCCGCTTTCAGGCTCACGTCGGGATAGACGCCGAACGAAAGCCGCTTCTCCTTACCGGCGAAGCGATACTTCCAGCGCCACCATTTCCCGCCAGCGGGGCTGACTTCCAAATAGAGGCCCCCGCTATCAAATAACTTGGAGGCTTTGGCCTGAGCCTTTGCAGAGCGAACAGCGGTATCTGTCAGCGGCATGTGGGGGCAACTCCATTTCCATGTTCCCCTGTTGCCCCCAAAGTTGCCCCACATCTGGGGGCAGCTTTCACTGGAAGGCATGGGACCATGCCGGACACTATATCAGAGTAAATTCAGGTTTTACAAGGGCTTTTTGGATGCGGTTGGATGGCAGTGGAAGTGAAGATGGTGGAGGCGGGGGGAATCGAACCCCCGTCCGAGAGCGCTACGCCAAACAGAACTACATGCTTAGCCGCTTCTTTGATCTCGTCCCTGAAGCGCCCAGCGGCAGGCTATTCAAGGACCAGCCGGTTTAAATCTCGGCCTCCTCCCCTCCGGCAGGAGATTCGGCCTATCCCACTGATTTTCGCCCTATCCGACCCCGCGGGAGAGAGCCGGTAGAACGCTAGCTGCCGTTAAGCTGCTAGTCTGTACTCGAAATTATCTGCAGTTAAATGCAGCCTGTTTGTTTAACGGGACAACAGGACCCCGGCATGCCTCCTTGACTTTACGTCCCCGTCGAACCCGATCGCCCCCATGCTATAAATCTAACGACGAATCCCCGGTTGTGAAGCCGGAAACCGCAAAAACCTCACTTATTTCGCGATCTCAAAGACCTTTCGACTTCCCGCTGGGCGTCCTTCTTGCGGATCGACTCGCGCTTGTCGTAGAGCTTTTTGCCCCGCGCGAGACCCAACTCGACCTTCGCCATGCCGTCCTTAAAGTATAGCTTGAGGGCCACCAGGGTCAACCCTCGCTCATGGGTCTTCCCGGCGAGGCGCCGGATCTCCTGCTTGTGCAGCAGGAGCTTCCGGGTGCGGGTGGGCTCGTGGTTGAAGCGGCTGGCGGCGTCGTAGGGGTTGATGTGCGAGTTGATCAGGACGCATTCGCCGCGCACGATGCGCGCGTAGCTGTCGGACAGGTTCGCCTTGCCGGCGCGGAGCGACTTGACCTCGCTCCCCTGCAAGACCAGGCCGGCCTCGTAGGTCTCCTCGATGAAGTAATCGAACCTGGCCCTGCGGTTGACGCAGACGACGTTTTCCTCGGGTGGCGCCATAAGACAGACCGCATTCTAGCAAGTTGACGCGGTATTATGAAACGAACGCGGTCGCCCTCGCCGGCATGGCGACGCCGCTGCGGCCCGCAGTTTTCTGGTTGAGGAAGGATTTTGACCAAGGTTTTGGATCGGGCAAGCCCGCTTATCTGTTTGACAGTTCAGCCGACGCGATGATAACGCTGGAGGTCGGCGTCCGCGGCGCCGGCTATGAACGACAAGCAAACCGAAGCGACAGCGTCGATCGTCGAACAACTGGTCCAGAGCGGGATCAAGCTCGTGGCGAGCCTTCCCGACGACTGGATCGCGCCGCTGATCCACGCCGTCGATCAGGACGATCGCTTCAAGCACGTGCCGGTCAACCGGGAGGAGTCCGCGATCGGCCTCTGCTCCGGCGCCTACTTCGGCGGCATTCCCGCTCTGGCCCTGATGGGCGCCTCGGGACTGACGACCTGCATCTACGCGATCACCAAAATCAACTACTGCTACCACATTCCGCTTTTCATCTTCGCCACGCTCCGCGGCGTGATCGGCGATCCGCGGCCGCATCACATCTCGAACGGTCTGTACCTCACCAAGCTCTTGGATTCGATCAGCCTGCCCTTTCTGCTGGTCGAGGAGAAAAAGACGATCCAGCGCATCCCGGCCGCCTTCAAGCACTGTCAGGCGATGAACCGTCCCGAGGTGGTCATATTCAGCGAAGCCGTTTTGCTCGGCGAGGCCTAGACGATGGACTTAAGAGATTGCTTCAAATATCTCGCCGGCCGCCAGGGAGACGGGGTGGTGATCACGTCGGCGGGCGTCACCTCCGGCACGTGGTGGCGCACCACCCACGATATGAACCAGGCTTTTTACCTGGGCGCCTCGATGAGCATGATCTCGATGTTCGGCGCCGGCATCGCCATGGGCGCGCCGAAGCTGCCGGTGTGGGTGTTCATGGGCGACGGGGCTTTCGCGATGAATCCGGGCATGCTGATGGTCGAGCGCGATCTCGATCTGCCCAACCTGAAGCATTTCCTGGTCTCCAACCGCGTCTATAACGCCACCAGCGCAGCGCGCCTCGCCAACGCGAAGCGCAACGACTACGCGGCGATCGCGCGGGCCGTGGGCATCGAGCGCGTCTTCGAGATCGATTCTCTCGAGGGGCTGCACGGCCAGTTCGACAAGATCGTATCGGAGCCCGGCCACACCTTTACGGTGCTCGAAGTCGAGCCGCTCCGCGAGAAGCCGGGCGGCGTGCCGATCGACGACGTCGAATCGAAGTTCCGCTTCGGGCGCTACATCGAGAAAAAAGCCGGCATCAAAATCTTTCGCCACCCGGCGCTCGAGCCGCTGCACCGTTAGCTTTCCGCGCCTCCGGCGCCGGACGCCTGACGACGGTTCCGCTTACCATCTTAAGCTCAGCTCAAATCACGCATCCGATTCTTTTGTCATTTCTGTCATGGCTCCATGTCAGAACTGGCAAAACAACCCACGTTTGAAAATATCTCAGGACGCCCAAGTAGCTGATAACGCTCGCTTTTATTTCTGGCATAAATCCTGCTCACTTTCGGTTGAACGGGTTCAAATCTATTACCATAATTTTATCGGACAGGGGGTGGAGAAATATGAAGGTCATAAAAAGGTTGTTCGTCGAAGAGCGGGCGCAGGGCCTGACCGAGTACGCCTTGATCGTGGCGGTGGTCGTCTTCGTCATTTATGCGGCTATTAGCGCCGGCGGTTTCGGGGATTCGATCAACGGCATTTTGACCAAAGTGGCTAGTAAAATAGCCGCCGTCGCCCCCTAGGCCTTAAGCCACAAATGGCTGACCGCTGCCGGCACTTATTTGCAAGGCATTTAAGTCGTTATGTTTCCGTTGTACGAAAGCAAAAGAATTATCTGAAAGGAGGTGAGATACATGGAGCTTCTCAAGAAATTCTATCGTGAAGAGAGCGGCCAGGGCCTGACGGAGTATGCGTTGATCGTGGCGGTGGTTGTCTTCGTTATTTACGCGGCTATCAGTGCCGGCGGTTTCGGGAATTCGATCAACGGCATTTTCACCAAAGTAGCCAGCAAGTTAGCTGTCGTCGCCCCCTAGACCGTCTTGGCGGCACGGCAGGAAGGGTTAAAGCCTCGTCCCCCTTGATTCGGGGGGCGAGGCGGACTCTTTCATCTGCACCTTTAAGCAAGAGATATTGCTCGGTTCATCGAGGATAGTCGGGTGTGTTGAGTCACAGTTTGATTTTCAATCTTTTTTTGGTGCTATTTACGGCGCTTTCGATCGGCTTCGATCTTTCGCAGAGGCGGATTCCAAACTGGTTGAACGTTATTGGCATCAGCGGCGGCCTTCTGCTCGCCGCTGCAAAAGGAGCACCGGATCTCTTCGGTAGCGTTCTAGGACTCTCCGCAGGCATGGCGATTTTTTTTATTCCCTTCGCCTTCGGCTGGCTCGGCGCCGGCGACGTCAAGCTCTTCGGAGCGATCGGCGCGATCCTCGGGCTCGGGTGGATTCCGCGCCTCTTTTTTTACACCGCGCTTCTCGGCGGAGTTTCGGCGTTGATCTCATTGGCCTTTGCCGAGGCGGTCAGGCGGCAGCTGTTCAAAGGAACGCTGACGATCCCTTACGGCGTCGCGATCGGACTCGGCGCGCTGACCGCTTTTTATCTCGACCCGCGGGGGACATGGGCCGGCTTTTAAATGAATTTTTAATAAGGGGACACTCTCCAATGGCCAACCGACTGAAAATCGCCGTGCTCGCCGCCGTCGTCTTCGGCTTCATCGCCGCCGCCGCGTCCTACAGCTATCTGCGGCGGCAGAGCGAAGCCACCGACGCGATGAGAAAATCGCTCCAGAACGTGGTGGTCGCCGCCAAAGAGATTCCGGCGGGAACGATGATCGACGAAAAAGCTCTTAAGGACGGCCTGTTGAAGGAGGTCGCCTGGCCCAAGGATTCCATTCCGGCGGGCTCCTTTCCTTCGACGCAAAAGCTGATCGGGAAAGCGGTGAAGATCAAGCTGGTCGCCGGCGAGCCGATCCTCGAGTCCCGGATCAGCGGCGAGGCGGCAGGCCTCACGGCGCGGCTTACGCCCGGCTATCGGGCGCTGGCGATCAGGGTCGACGAGGTCATCGGCGTCAGCGGCTTTATCTCCCCCGAGGATCGGGTGGACGTGATCGCGACGGTGACCGCGCCCGGGAATTCCAGCGAGAAGATCTCCAAAATCGTTCTCCAGGATAAGCGGGTCCTTTCCGTCGCGAACAATGCCGAGCAGAAGAGCTCCGGCGGCGGCGCTCCCCAAACCGCCCGCTCCATCACTCTGGAAGTGACGCCGGAAGAGGCCGAAAGGCTCTCGATCGCGCAAACCGAAGGACAGATGATCCTGGCGCTCCGATCGGCCGGGGACCAGAACCTGGTCAAGACCTCCGGCAGCAGCGCGCGGGATGTCTTCGGCTCGCCGGGGTCGGCTCCGAAGGCGCGGGCAGGCGCGGCGGCGCCGAAAGAACGGGTGGAAGTCTACCTTGGAAACAAAAAATCCGTTGCGGAATTCTAACGTGGGAGTACAATGCCCCCCATCGCTTGTCAATCTTCGTGTTGGGGGGAAAAGGCATGCAAAATCAGCATAGTCGGCGGATGCGTGTAATCAGATACAGAACGCTTGGGCTATTTCTACTGGCCGTCCTGCTCGCCACCCAGACGACCGCGGCGGCCCAGCAGGGCTCTTCCTCGGTCACTATCACGGTCCATAAGTCGATGATCCTGCGGCTGCGCCAGAGGGCCGCGAAAGTCTCCGTGACCCAGCCGGAAATCGCCGACGTGACGGTGGTCTCGCCCGACCAGATCCTCATCAACGGCAAGGCCGTCGGCTCCACCTCGCTGGTGATTTTGGACCAGCAGGGCAGCGCAACCCATTACGACCTTCTGGTAGTGCCCGACCTCGTTGGCTTGCAAAGCCAGCTAAAGGCGCTTTTCCCGGACGAGAATATTCAGGTTTCCACCTCCGGGGCTTCGATAGTCCTGAAGGGGGAAGTCTCCAACGACGTCGTGTACGACAAGGTGCTGGAGATCGCTCAGACTTTTGTTCCCCCGAGCGCGCCAGCGGCCGTCGCCGCCCCGACGGCCAGCCAGGCGGTGACCGTCACGACGCCGGCGATTCGCCTGCCGCCGACGGGCACGGCGTTCGCCGGCGGCGGGCAGCTGGCCTTTACGGAGGAGTCCGCCCTGACGGATTCGAGCAGGTGGGGCAACCGCAGGACGATGTACGGCATCATCGATCTCCTGGTGATCCGCGAAGTCCAGCAGATCCAGCTGGATGTCATCGTCGCCGAAGTCTCGTTGACCAAGCTCAGGGATCTCGGATTGGATTTCGCCCTCCTTACGAATAAAATCTCCATCCTGAGCCGCAGCGGCACCCAGGCCGGCTTCCCGGCCGGCAGCCTGCTCTCCGACCCGAGCACCTTTCCGCCCAAGACCACCTTCGGCGAGGGAACGTCCGAGATTTTCTCCTTCGTGGGGAAAAAATTCGCCATAACGGAAGTCTTTCGCCTGTTCCAAAATCGCGACGTGACACAGATTCTCGCGCAGCCGCGGCTGGTGATGAAGAACGGCCGGTCCGGCGGCTTTTTGGCCGGAGGAGAATTCCCGATCCCGATCGCCACCCGCGATCAGATCACGGTCGAGTTCAAGCCGTTCGGCGTGCGCCTGGATTTCGTCCCGACGATCACCTGGTCCAAGACCATCGATCTCAGGGTCTTCCCCGAGGTCAGCCAAATCGACCAGAGCGCGTCGATCACGGTCGGCGGGGTCTCGATACCCGGGCTTAAGGTCCGCCGCAGCGTCAACCGCGTGGAGATGAGCGAAGGAGAGACGCTGGTAATCGGCGGCCTGCTCGACCACAAGGTACTGAGAGACCTGACCAAGGTCCCGTTCCTGGGCGATGTCCCTATCCTGGGCGCGCTGTTTCGCAGCACGCGCTTCAGGGACGAGGAGACGGAGCTGATTTTCGTCATTACGCCGACGCTCGTGAAGCCGCTGAAGCCCGGGGAAAAACCCGAGCTCCCGTCGATAGAAAAGTACGAGGACCCCGACATGCGCCAGGTGCCGCTGTTCGACGACACGACCCGCAGGGAGCTCGGCATTAAGAAATGAAAAAATCGCCATGAAGATACCCGTAGTACTGATCGGACACGACAATCTCTCGCTCGTCTCTTTGCGCCAGCAGATCGACAAAGAGCGCGACTTCGGCGCCGGCGACAAGATCCGCGGCTTCGACGACGCGCTCGAGACGCTCAGGGCGAAGAGCGGCCCGGTCATCGCGATCTTTGATCTCAGCCGCGATCCCGGCAGGATGCTCGCCCTGGCGCAGGAGGTGAAGCTCAAGCTGCCCCAGGTCCGTCTGATCGTGACTTCGGGCAGCAGCGATTCGGAAACGATTCTCCAGGCGATGCGCTCCGGCGCCGAGGAATTTCTCGCCCAGCCTTTCAACTGGCCGACCGTCGTGCAGTCGCTGGAGCGAATTCGCGCGAAGATCAATCTGCAAGCGGCGAAAAACTTCGAGCGCGGCAGGATCGTCACCGTCTTTTCCCATAAAGGCGGCGTCGGCACGACCACGGTGGCGGTCAACCTGGCGGTCGCGCTCGCGGCCAAGCACCGCAAATCGGTTTGCCTCGTCGATCTGGTGCTGCAGTTCGGCTCGGTCACGAGCTTCCTGAACCTGGAGCCCGCCTATACGATCCTCGATCTGGTGAAGAACTTGAAGCACATCGATCCGATGCTGCTGGAAGGCTCGCTCGCACGCCACGCCACGGGCGTGAGGGTGCTGGCCGAGCCCTTCAACGCGGAGGACGCCGGCGCCGTCAAGCACCCGGACGTCGAGCAGATTCTGGGCGCGCTGGCTCAGTCGTTCGACTTCGTGATCGTCGATTGCCCCAAAGACTTCGACGATATCGCCGCGGTCGCGCTGGAAAAATCCCAGCAAATTTTGCTCGTGACCGAAATGGACATCCCGTCGCTCAAAAACAGCCGCCGGGCGCTGGAGCTTTTCGACCGCGTCGGCGCCTACCAGACGAAGATCCGACTGGTTTTGAACCGCTACATCAAACAGAAGATCATGAGCCTCGAAGCGGTGGAGAAGGCGCTGGGGACCAAAGTCTTCTGGATGCTGCCCAACGACTACCCGACGGCGATCTCCGCGCTCAATCAAGGCATTTCGATTCTCGACGGCGCGCCCAGGTCGGAGCTGGCGCGAAGCTACCAGGGGCTGGCCGATTGGCTCGCCAGCGCCATGCCTTCCTCCTCCGCAGCCGCGAACCCCAAGGACGAGGAGAAAAGCGGCGTGCTGGGCAAATGGCTTCCCGGTTTGGCGCGCAAGCGCGGCGGGATGAAAAAGAGGCGCGAAAGCCGTTAACCGCGGCTGGAGGTTTGAGTTGGCAACCAACGAGAAATTCAGCTTCGACGACGACTCCAGGCAGCCGTTCGCGGCGCGCGCCGGCGGGCAGGACCATTTTTTTCAGGAGCTGAAGCTCCGCATCCACCGGAAGCTTATCGACACGCTCGACCTGACCAAGCTCTCCACCCTGGAGGTGGAGCTGGTGAAGGTCGAGATCCGCCGCATCCTCGGCGAGCTGGTGATGGCGGAGGCGCTGCCGCTCAGCCGCGCGGACCGCGAGCGGCTCGTGACCGAGGTGCAGCACGAGGCCTTCGGCCTGGGGCCGCTGGAGTCGCTCATGAAAGATCCCGACATCAGCGATATCCTGGTCAACAGCCACAGCCAGGTTTTCGTCGAGCGCTTCGGCAAGCTCGAAAAAGCCAACGTCTGCTTCCGCGACGACGCCCATCTCATGCAGATCATCGATCGGATCGTCTCCCGCGTGGGGCGGCGCATCGACGAGGCTTCGCCGATGGTCGATGCGCGCCTGCCGGACGGGTCGCGCGTCAACGCGATCATTCCGCCGCTCTCGCTCGACGGGCCGATCCTTTCGATCCGCCGCTTCGGCGCCAAGCCGCTCACGATGAAAAACCTCGTCGAGCTCGGCTCGGTGCCCGAGCCGGTCGCCGAGGTGCTGGCGGCGTGCGTCAAGTCGCGCCTCAACGTCCTCGTCTCCGGCGGCACGGGCGCGGGGAAGACGACGCTCCTCAACTGCCTCTCCAACTTCATTCCCGACGAGGAGCGGATCATCACGATCGAGGATTCCGCCGAGCTGAAGCTCCAGCAGCAGCACGTGGTCCGGCTCGAGACGCGCCCGCCCAACATCGAGGACAAGGGCACCGTCACGCAGCGCGATCTCGTGCGGAACGCGCTGCGCATGCGGCCCGACCGGATCGTTTTGGGCGAGGTCCGCGGCGGCGAGGCGCTCGACATGATGCAGGCGATGAACACCGGCCACGACGGCTCGCTCAGCACCGTGCACGCCAACAGCGCGCGCGACGCGATCTCGCGCCTGGAGACGATGATGCTGATGTCGGGCGTGCGGCTTCCCGAGCGCGCGATGCGGGAGCAGATCGCCTCGGCCCTGGATATCATCGTGCACCTCTCGCGGCTCTCCGACGGCGGCCGCCGGCTGGTCGAGTTCTGCGAGGTCACGGGCATGGAAGGCAACACGGTCACGACGCAGCTGCTCTTCCAGTACCGCCAAAAGGGCGTCGAGAACGGCCGGGTGATCGGCGAGTTCAGCGCCAGCGGGGTGATCCCCAGCTTTCAAGAAAGACTGGAGAGCTGCGGCTTTAAGATTTCGAGCCTGTTTTTTATCGTCCTGTTCGTTTTCCTGGCGAGCGCCAGCTTGATCATGATGGCGATTTTTCTCGCCACGGCGATCCAGACCTCGCCGCAGGCCCGCATCCGCAAGCGTCTCGGCGCGATCCTGGACCGCCCCGACGCATCGCAGACGGAGGTGCGCGCGCTGCTCAAGGACGCGACCTACAGCGAGATCCCGTGGCTGCACAGCGCGCTCAACGAGACGGACTCCATCCGTAAAATCGCCGTTCTCCTGGAACGGGCGAACCTGGACGTCCGGCCCGGCGTGTTCGTCCTGTTCTCCTGTTTCACCGGCGCGATCGTTGTCGCACTGCTGACGGTTTTCGGCTGGGATTTCCCCGCCGCTTTTCTGGCCGGGCTCTGCGGCGCGGCCGTTCCCTATGTTTACGCCAGGTACTTGAGCCAGAAACGTCTACGGCGATTTTTAGAACAGATGCCCGACGGCCTGGATCTGATCAGCCAGGGCTTGAAGGCCGGAATGGGACTGACGCAGGCGATGGTTTTCGTCGCGAAGGAGATGCCCGATCCGATGGGCACTGAATTTTCCGTCTTCATGGAAGAAATGAACCTCGGGCTCCCGCTGACGGACGCCCTGAAGGCGCTGCAGCGGCGGATGCCGCTCCCGGAGGTGCGCCTTCTCGGGACGGCGATGGCCGTTCAGAAAGAGATCGGCGGCAGCCTCGCGGAGCTGCTCACCAAGCTGGCCGACGTGGTGCGCGACCGCTTTCGCATCGAAAGGCAGATCAAGAGCCTGACGGCGCAAAACCGCATGAGCGTGTGGGTCGTCTCCTCTCTGCCGCCGGTTTTAGCCGCCTTTATGTTCCTCATGGATCCAAAGCTGTTTCAGGCCACGTGGAACAACCCCGTCGGAAAGGGGATGCTGCTCGGCGCCTGCGTCATGGAAGTTCTGGGAATTCTCTTCTTCCGCAAGCTCGTGCGGATTCATATTTAAGGACTCGGAATGATGGAACTGTTCATGGCCGTCGGCATATTCGGCTTCGTCGCGAGCCTGATCTACATTCTTTTCGCCCCGCGCGCGGCCGTTGAGCACGAGGTCGTCGGGCAGCGGCTCGACGCCATTGCCGCCGGCAAGACGCCCGGCACGGTGCGCCTTCTGGCCGGACCGGCGGATACTTTCTGGGAGAAAATCGCGAATTTCTTTTTGGGTGACAAGGAGCTGCCGGCGCGATACACCAAGTCGCGCCAGCTCCTCCACCGCGCCGGTTACCCCTGGGAGCGCGCGCTGCGCATTTTCTGGGGGGTCCGTCTCTTTCTGGCCGCCGCCCTCGGCGTCTTCGGCGTCGTCCTGTCCATGTTGTCGCTCGCGCCTTTTCCCAAGATGGTGACGGCGGTGGCCGCGTTCGCCGGGCTCGGGTATCTGCTGCCGAAATTTCATCTCCAGCGCAGGGCGGGCGCGCGCACGCTGGCGATCCAGGAGGCGCTTCCCGACACGCTCGACCTTCTCGTCGTCTGCGTCGAGGCCGGACTCGGGCTCGACGCCGCTTTCGTTCGCGTGGCGAAGGAGCAAACCGATCAGGGGCTTTTGATCGGCGAAGAGCTGCAATTGATGACGCACGAGATCCAGGCGGGCGTGGCGCGCCGCGAGGCGATGGCGCGCCTGGCGGACCGCGTCGGCGTGGACGAGATGAGGGGACTGCTGACCTTCCTGATACAGACCGAGGAGCTCGGCGGCAGCGTCGCCCGCTCGCTCCGGGTCTACGCGACCACGATGCGCGAAAAGCGGAGCCAAAAGGCCGAGGAAGCGGTCCGAAAGGCGGTGGTCAAGCTCGTCTTCCCCATCGCGCTGTTCATCCTGCCGGCGCTTTTCCTGGTCATCTTCGCGTCCACGGTCATCAACCTCATGAATCTATTCTCCGTCGTCGGGGGGCGTTGACATATGCCGATCACCAACCTGGACAAGAAGACCTGGCTCGCCACCAAAGTCAGAAAAGCCGACAACTTTCTGACGCGCCTCCTGGGGCTGCTGAAGCGAAAAAACCTCGGGCCCGAAGAGGCGCTCTGGCTCGTGCCGGGAAAAGCCGTGCACACCGTCGGGATGAAGTTTCCGATCGACGTCATCTTCATCGACCGGGCGAACAAGGTCGTCGCGCTCGTGCCGGCGATGGCGCCGAACCGCGCCACCCGGTTCTATCTCGGGGCCCACAGCATCCTGGAGCTGCCGAAGGGAACGATCTTCAAATCCCGCACGGAAGCGGGAGACTTTCTGGATATATCCTCCGCCGAATCCGCGGAGATGGACGACTTGATAGAGACCAGGCTCAACGAGGTCGCGTGAATCGAATGGCGGAGGCGCCGATATGGTCAAAATCGTAAAATCGCAGCGGGGGCAGATCCTTGTCCTGACCGCGCTCATGCTGATTCCGCTCGTCGCCATGGTGGGCGTCGCGGTCGACAGCGGCTACCTCTTCTATCTCAAACGGACCATGCAGACCGCCGCCGACAGCGCCGCGCTCGCGGGGTCGCTGGACAAGAACAGCGCAAACAGCACGACAGTTTCGGTCACGAAGGCGGCGAAAGACGACGCGAAGCTCAACGGCTTCGCCGAAGACGCTAAAACGACGGTCTTCGTCAACACGCCGCCGACGAGCGGCTCCTATACCAGCGACGATTACGTCGAGGTGATCATCCAGCAGACCAATCCGACCTTTTTTATCAACGTGCTCTCGCTCGTCGGCGCGACCGGCGTCGATAGCGCGACGGTCAAGGCCCGCGCCGTGGCGGGTTCGGGAGCGCTGGACGAGTGCATCTGGGCGACGAATGCATCCGCCAGCCCCGGGTTGTCGGTGGGCGGTGCGGCAACGATCGACGCGCCGGGCTGCGGCATTTACGTCCGTTCGTCGAGCTCCTCCGCGATGTCAGCCTCCGGTTCGGTCACGGCAAAAACCATCGATGTTGTCGGAGCGGCCACCGGCAAGGGTCCATTCTCCCCAACGCCGACCGGAGGCGCATTCGCGCTCCCCGATCCGCTGGCGGGGCTGTCGGCGCCGAGCCTCGGAGCGTGCGTCGAAGCGCCGGGAAGCGGCTCGATCAATCCAAACATTCCGAGCGCTCCTTACTGCTCGATCAATGTCAGTTCGGCCACGTTTAATCCAGGCACCTATTATATCAAGGGCTCGGGCCCCGGCTGCACGGGCACGGCGCCGACACTGGTCTGCGTGACCCTAAAGCCTGGTACCGGGAAAACCGTTTCGGGCGACAAGGTGGTTTTTTTTATCGCCAGCGGCGGTATCAGCATAGCCGGAAAAGGAACCGTGACTCTCTCGGCGCCGGACGCCGGAACTTATGCGGGGATTGTCTTTTACGAGGCGCCGGGCAATACCAATCCAACGGATATCAAAAGCCCTTCAGGGGAGGGATGTAAGGCGATCAACGGAATCGTCTATATTCCAAGCGCCCAGATCTCGTACAGCGCCGCCGGCTGCGTGACAGCGCCTTCCACCACCCTCGTCGCCGATACGATAAGCATCGCGGGCCAGGCCCAGTTCGGTAATCCTACTAAATCCGTCAAAAAACACGGCCACTCGCACATTACGGAATGAACCGAGACTCGGAAAAGGGGCAGGCGCTGGCGGAATTCGCCTTGATGCTGCCGTTGTTCGCTCTCCTCCTCATGCCCACGATCGATTTCGGGCGGGTCTTTTATTTCGGCATGACGCTGACCCAAGCGGTACGGGCCGGCGCGCAGTATGGAATTTCCCAGGACGTCGTTTCGGCGGACCCCACGGCCTTCGCCACCATCGCCGGCAACATCAAGGCGGCGGCGGTGGCCACCGGCTCGAACATCGGCTTGACCACCGCGCAGGTGACGACCGCCGACCGCTACTGGCGCTGCGGCGGCGACCCGACGAGCACGAAGAACACGAATTTTCCCATTCCAGCCGACCAATGCGTGGGCGACACCCAGCTCATTTACGTCCGGGTCATCGCGACCTCGACGCTGACGACGATGTTCAGCTATTCCTGGCTATCCAGCTCGTGGACGCTGACGAAGTCCGCCGAGATGCGGGTGCAGTAGGAGCGCGTAATGATCCGGGGAGAAAAAG
>WNFL01294989.1_pt2 | contig 16350 bp, 17 predicted proteins | sample 5400361 | NCBI WGS metagenome assembly WNFL01 (sample SAMN13153351, study PRJNA577476) | soil metagenome | isolation source: 40 cm soil on Douglas fir-dominated hillslope | place: USA:California | collected 2013-09-17 | reverse complement strand
CTTACATTCGGCTTTGCAGGTGGAACAGGTCATCGCACGATCTCCCTTGATCGCGCGAGCCGATAGCCTGATAATGGACTTGGACAGTCTGTGCGGCTTCGGTCGCGCGGATTAAGGCCCCGGTCGGTGCTTCAACACTGATCGGGGCCGTTTGCTTCACGACTCTAGTATACAGCGACTGTGTCGTTGTTTTCAAGAGCTAAGTTGCATAGTTCCTGAGTCTTTTGGGAACTCGACGGTCAGGACCACATCACCGATTTCCAGCCGGATCGTGGTCCTACGCCGTCGGCGCATAACGGTCAGTCGCATAGAACCCTCCTTTCAGAAACCATTCTGCGGAAGACCCTTTGGGCTGTGCGGGATACTCCTGCTGGATGTTGTGGGAGAAAACGGGATAAATTGGGAACTATCAATGCAATCAATCGCTAGGGATGTCCATTAGGCTCACTGGAGAGCCAATCTTTTTCTTGTTAAGCGCCACGATGATCTTCTCTAGTGTGCCCTCATGCACTGCAAGGCCATCTAGAATCCGTTGTACCGTCTTGCGTTCAGGTCCACCTCGACCCCATGTGTGGTTCTTATCCCAGCCGCGCTCCTTCAGCCGATTCGCAAGCCACTTGGAGCGGTTAGGGAAAAGCACGGTGGCAACTTGCACTGTTGTTCCGACTTCGGACTCGACGGGCAGTTTTTGTTGTGCAACCTGTAGTCGGTCGTCTTCGTACTTCAGACGCACCGCGCACTTTGGGTCTAGCATTTTTCTGTGAACCGTCACCCACAAGTTTCCAACCGAATTGTCTCTGGTGTCGTAGCCCTTTTCGGCTTGGAAGTGATGAATTAGATGCTCCTGGAACTTCCGAACATACTTGTCGATGTCAACGACGTTCCAGACGTTCTTGCGCCCCAGCTCGCACGCTTCGTGCGCGAAGGATGACCACACACGCAGGACGCAATCTGCGAGGTGCTCTCGCACTTTATCGGCGAGGCCATACTCTGAGTTTTTAGATTCGATCAACTCTTGGCGGGCACTGTCAAAATCTCGGGACGCGAGAATGCTCTCGGCCTCTACGTTGTTCTGAGCTTCCTGCGGGAATCCCTTGGGATAGAAGTCCATCGCTCCGCTTGCAGCACAACGCGACGGAGCCTTACGATGGGGGTGTTCAGGTCCGCATCGAGAAGCCCCGGCCTCGCGCCGGGCTTTTCGTTTTTCAGGGACCATTGTAGCTGGAGCGTGTGATGGAAGAATTGCCTGGGTTCAAAGATGAAGCCGATTATCGCCAATGGATTTCAGATCATCAGCATGACGGTCACGTCCTGATCGGAGGCATCATCCACGCTGCCAACTGTCAAGCGGTGCGCGTTAGCACGCATGACACCGTATCTCAGAAGTTTGGATCTACGAACAGGACAGATCTAGAGAGGACGTGCTTAAAGACCTTAATGAGGGAAGCCCGCGCTTGCAAGATTTGTGGTGGTGCGTGAGCTCTGGCATTTATTCGGGATTTTTCTTGGGGCGTCCGCCAGCATGCGTCTTGCGCCGTGCTGCCAGCTCGCGGAAGTAGTCCGGCCCGCGCTCTGCTGTCTTGCGTCCGCCCATCGCGCCGAACTTGGACGGGTCTACGCGCTTCGCCAGGGCGTCGAGTCGTCTCAGCGCCTTGTCGATGATCGGATCGCGCAGCGTGCGGGCGTCGGCCTCCCGCGCTTGCCTCAGTAGTTCGCGTAGCGCCTCAATCGTCGCCTGCACAGGTGCCTTGCTCATGGATCAAAAGTAACAGCAAGACGCCCGCTGGTTCAAGATCTCAGCCACACACAAATAGCGCACTACCACCAGGCCCGCAGCGTCCGGTTCGCGTGTATTCTAGTAACCATGAAGGTCCGGCTCCGCGCAGCGTTTGCTCTGCTGTGTGCTGTGCTCGCCGCCTGGGGTGTCCTTTTCGCCCAGAAACCGTTCAAGGAATATGGCGGCGGGGAATACGAAAACTTCGAGCTTCCGCCGGACTATCAGGAAAAGACCGAGTGGACCCGCGCGCGCCTGCGTTATGACGAATCCAGCGCATATGGGCGGCGCGGAAGGGGCGGCTACCGGCGCTCTAGCTGGGGCACCGACTACCCGCGCTCGGATCGCCACCTGCTGCAAGGCGTCCGCAGGCTCACACGAATTCACGCCCGGTCCGTCGAACAGGTAGTCGACCTGGATGGAACCGATGAAGTCTACAACTGGCCCATGCTGTACGCGGTGGAGGTGGGGCACTGGAGCCTCTCCGACGAACAAGCCAAGCAGCTTCGCGACTTCGTCGATCGCGGTGGGTTTTTCATGTGCGACGACTTCCACGGCACCTTCGAATGGGAGGTTTTCGTCGAGAGCTTCAAGAAGGTTTTCCCGGACCGTCAGATTGTGGAGATCGACGACGCTGATCCCATCTTCCACAGCATTTACGATCTGCAAAACCGCGAGCAAGTGCCGGGATGGCAGTGGTACCGCAGCGGCAGAACCTATGAACAGGACGGCTTCGAAGCCCGCTGGCGCGCGATCTACGACGACAAGGGCCGCATCGTCGCCACCATCTGCCACAACATGGATCTGGGCGACGCGTGGGAGTGGTCAGACGACCCGCGCTATCCGGAAAAGTGGGCGTCGCTCGCGTATCGCATCGCCATGAACTACTTCATTTACGATTTGACGCACTGACGCATTGCACCGCTCCCTCTGGTCACGGCTCGGTGACTTGGGGGCGAACATCGAACATCCATGCCGAGCCGAGACTAACCGATTCCGAGCCGTGACCAGAGGGAGCGGTCTAAAGGAGGGCCGATCTTGCTGAGAGACTTCATTTACGCCGCGCGCACGCTGCGCAAGAGCCCGGTGTTCGCCGTGACCGCCGTCGCGACCATCGCACTAGGAATCGGCGCCAGCACCGCGATTTTCAGCGTCGCCAACGCCGTGCTCCTTCGGAAACTTCCCTACAAAGATCCCGAGCGTCTGGTGCTCGGCCTCGGGGACATGCACAAGCGTAATGTGCGCGATATACAGTTCTCCAACGCCGACTTCTTCGACCTGAAAAACGGCACCAAAGCGCAGTTCGAAGATATGACGACGGCGTTTACCGTCCGCAACGTCGTGCCGCGCGAAGATGGCACCCCGGAACAGGTCAGCATCGCGTTGGTCTCGCCGAATTTCTTCCGCGTAATGGGCGGACAGGTTTCCTTCGGCCGCGACTTTTCGGACGCCGACGGCCAGCCGCAACCGCCACCTGATCCCGCCGCGGCACCCAATACTCCGCAGCAGCGGTTGCCGCAGATGGCGATCTTGAGCTACTCCTACTGGCAGCGCCGTTTCGGCGGTAGCACTGCAATTTTCAACAAGGGCATTCTGGCCAACGGTACTGGACCGCAGGTGGTGGGCGTGCTCGCGCCCGGATTCGAATTGCTGTTTCCGCCGCGCTTCAACGAAGAGCGCGTCCCCGATCTCTACATCGCAGTACGCCTGGCGTACGACAATCAGAATCGAAATCAGTTCGCCCATCGCATCATCGCGCGCTTGAAGCCGGGGGTGTCGATCGAGCAGGCGCAGGCCGCTGCCAACCTGGTTTCCGCCGAGACCCGCAAGAACTTCCTGATCTCCGGCACCGCGGGCTACTACGCCCGCTTCGAGCCGTTCCACAAATACCTGGTGGCGGACGTGCAGCCCGCGATTCTCGCGCTGATGGGCGCCGTGATCTTCTTGCTGTTGATCGCCTGCGCGAACGTGGGCAACCTGCTGCTGGTCCGCGCGTCGCTGCGCGAACGGGAGCTCGCCGTGCGTTCCGCGCTGGGCGGAAGTTGGATGAGATTGGTCCGGCAGATGCTTTCCGAGGCGCTCTTATTGGCCGCGCTAGGAACCCTCGGCGGCTTGGCGCTCGCGGATTTTGGGATTCAACAGTTGCGTGCGATTGCGCCGGCCAATCTGCCGCGGCTCGACCAGATCGCGATTGATCCCGCCGTGCTCGGATTCACCGCGCTAGCCGGGCTTGCTGCCGCCGCGACTTTCGGATTGGTGCCCGCGTTGCGCGCTTCACGCCCTGACGTAATGAACATGCTGCGCGGCAGCGGCCGCACCGCCGGACTGGGACGAGCGGGAATGCTCCGCAATTCCGTCGTCGTCGCGGAGGTTGCGCTTTCGTTCGTGCTGCTAATCGGGTCAGGCCTGATGTTCCGCAGTTTTCTCGCGCTGCAGGCGATCGATCCTGGCTTTGACTCGAAAGGCCTGCTCACCTTTCAGCTTCTCGGCAACCGCGGCGGTCCCGATCCAAAAGCGCGCGCGGCGTTCATGCGCGATCTGGAGGGCCGCCTGCGCAGCCTGCCTGGCGTTGAAAGCGTAACCGCCGCGAGTCCGTTTCCGCTCGCGGGCGGGTTCAGCACGATCCGTTGGGGACTTGAAGCCGCGCTTTCCGATCCCAGCAAGTATCAAGCTTGCGATCCGGTAACGGTTCTGCCCGGATTTTTCGAGACCATGCGGACGCGCTTGATCGACGGCCGTACGTTCACGCAGGACGACAATGCACCGGAGCGCAAGGTTGTCGTCGTGGACACGCAGCTCGCTGCCAAAGCATTTCCCGGCGAGTCAGCCGTGGGCAAGCGCATTCTGATTCGCATCCGCACGCCCGAGCCCGAATGGGTCGAGATCATCGGAGTGGTGGCGCACCAGCGACACTCGTCGCTGGCGGAGCCGGGGCGGGAGCAGGTCTATTTCGCCGACGGATTCACCGGTTACGGCGGCGCCAACCGCTGGGCGCTGCGCACCTCGCGTGATCCCGCCAGCCTGGCTTCGGCCGTGCGCGCCGAGATCCCGAAGTTCGATAAGACCGTGTTGATCGGCGAACTGCGTCCGATGGACGAGATCGTCGAGCGCGCGCAATCGGGCACCCGCTTCTCGCTGCTGCTGATCGGCGTGTTCGCGTCGATTGCCGTATTGTTAGCCGGCGTCGGACTCTACGGCGTGCTCTCGACGGTAGTGCGCCAGCGCACCGCGGAGATCGGCGTGCGCATGGCGATGGGAGCGGCGCCGTCGAATATTTTCCAACTCATGGTCGGGCAGGGAATGCGGCTCAGCCTGGTGGGCATCGCGGTCGGCGTGATCGCGGCGGTGGGACTCACGCGCCTGATGAGCAGCATGTTGGTCGGTGTGCGCCCCACTGACCTGACGACCTTCGCCGCGATGATAGTGCTGTTCGCGCTGGTGTCGCTGCTGGCAAGCTGGCTTCCCGCGCGCCGTGCCGCAGGGTTGGATCCTACAGTCGCGTTACGCGATGAGTAGGTTTTGTGGCGCGGGCCTTCAGCCCGCAGCCTCGGCTTGAGCCGAGGTGTCCCATTCCTTAGGGTGCGGCATCTCGGTCAATCGATCCGCTCCGCGCGTGTTACATCCAGCGGGTGATCGATCAGGTCTTCGGCAAAGATGAACGGTGCAGGCATCGCCGATTATCGGCCGCCCGCCAGGAATCGACTGATGGTCTCGTTCAGGAACTTCGCATCGGCCGGGTTGCTGGCCGCGCCGGCGGTGTGTCCCCACAGCGACGGAATCGGTGTCAGCGTCACGCCGGGGATGAACGCGGCTTCGTAACGTGCGTCGCCGATCGGAAAGTACAAATCAGTTTCGGAGGGCATGTATAACAGCGGAACCTTGATGGAGCGCAGTGCACGCTCGACGTCGCCGCCGAAGCCAGGTGTTGTGCCGACGTCGTGTTTTTCCCAAGTTCGAACCTGCGCGATGTAGTCATTCGCGTCTGCGGCGAAGCGCGTACGGTAGCGATTGAGCGCCTGCTCGAAGGTTGTACCCGACGGCATAGTAGTCTTCCACAGCTCACGGCGCCACCACTCCTGTGAATATAGCCATGCCGCCCACACCGTGCCGAATGCCTCCAGGCCTTTCGCGGGCGGAGTCTTGTAGTCGCCACCCTGAAACGCCGCGTCGGCGGTGAGCGCCGCCACTTGTCCTTCGAGCCGGACGACGCCATGCGGATACGTCTTCGCGGTGCCGGAGGTGGCGACGACGCGATCCGCGAAAGTAGGATGGCTAACCGCCCACTGGAAGGCCTGCTGTGCGCCCATCGAGAATCCGACGATCGCGCGGACGTGCGTGATCTTCAATTCTTCCGTCAGCAGACGGTGTACCGCTTCGACGTTGTCGCGGATGGTCATCACCGGAAACCGTGGACCGTGGAATGGTTCGGGTGTGTTGCTGGGCGACGACGAGCGCCCGTTCCCGAACAGTTCAGTCGAGACCAGGAAGAGTTGCGTCGGGTCGAGCGCGCGGCCTGGTCCGATCAGCCATTCGTAGCCGTGGAAGTTGGCCATGTAGTGCGAGGGCAACAGCACCGCGTTGTTCTTTTCGGCGTTGAGCCGGCCGTAGGTTCCATAGACGAGGACCGCTTTCGGAAGCGTCACGCCGCCTTCGGTCTTGAAGTTGGGAATGATGAACTCGTGCTGCTCGGATGCGGGCGATTGCGGGAGGAGAGTCGATGCGGCGGCGAGGAGGAGAAGGGAGGCTTTCATACGTCAGCGTCCATTCTACTGAGTCCTCGGCGTCAGCGATCTTTGGTTACGGAACTCTCCTTGGCAAGATCGAGAAGCTGCCGCAGGACCCGGTTCACGTGCGCGGAATCGCGAAAGACCTTCGCGACGTCAGGTTCCAGGAAGACGACATTGGTTCCCGTTTGGTAGGCCTTGTGGTGCTTTCCGCGAACGCCGTTGGAGAAGTAGTCCTCCGGCAACATGTCTGGAGCTTCTTCAGGACCGACTTCTTGACCCATAATATCTCCGCTTCCGCAGGTCGGCTACTTCTTCTCGTGCACCAGGCCCGACCTAACCAGAAACCCCGTATCAATCCGCCCCTCACGGAAGTCTTCGTTCGCCAGAATCCGCTGGTGCAACGGGATGGACGTGTAAATCCCCTCCACCACGAACATATCCAGCGCGCGTTGCATGCGCGCGATTGCCTCCGCCCGGTCGGCGCCGCGGGCGATCAGTTTCGCCACCAGCGAATCGTAATACGGCGGAATCACACCGTCCTGATACGCGGCCGTGTCGACGCGAATCCCCGCGCCACCCGGCAGATTCAACCCGGTTATTCGACCCGGCGATGGGGTGAGCGTCTCTGGATGCTCGGCATTGATGCGGCACTCGATGGCGTGGCCTGAGATCACGATGGGACCGCGCAGAATCTCGCTCAAGGGCTGGCCCGCGGCGATGCGGATCTGCGCCTTCACCAGGTCGACGCCGGTCACCATTTCGGTCACCGGATGCTCCACTTGAATGCGCGCATTGACTTCGATGAAATACAGGTTCGAGTTCGCGTCCATCAGGAACTCGACGGTCCCCGCGTTGGTGTACCCGATCGCTCGCAGCGCTACCCGCAGATTCTCCGAGATGCGCTCGCGCATCTCTGGCGTGACCGCCACCGACGGCGCTTCTTCTAGTAGCTTCTGATGCCGCCGCTGAATGGAGCATTCGCGCTCGCCCAGTATTTCGATACGGCCGTGGTGATCGCCCAGCACCTGAAATTCGATGTGCCGCGGATTCTCCACCAGCTTCTCCATGTACATGTCGCCACAGGAGAACGCCGCGGCAGCTTCGGCCTGCGCCTGCGCGAGAAGATGCGGCAGATCCTCGGCGTGACGAACCACCCGCATTCCGCGACCGCCGCCGCCGGCCGACGCCTTGAGCATCACCGGGTAGCCGATCTGCTCGGCGATTTCGAGCGCCTCCTCAACGTGCCTGAGAATGCCCTGCGATCCCGGCAGAATGGGCACGCCGGCTTGGTCCATCGCCGTGCGCGCCTCTTGCTTCGAGCCCATGCGGCGGATCACTTCGGGCGTGGGGCCGATGAACTTCAAGCCGCTGGTCTCGCACACCTCGGCGAAATCGGCGTTCTCTGAAAGAAAGCCGTAGCCCGGATGCACCGCGTCCGCGTTGGTGATTTCCGCGGCGCTGATCACCGACGGAATGTCGAGGTAGCTGCGGGCGCTCTTGGCCGGGCCGATGCAAATCGCCTCATCGGCGAAGCGCGTGTGGAGACTGTAGCGGTCGGCTTCGGAATAGACCGCAACGGTGCGGACGCCCAGCTCTTTGGCCGCGCAGATCACCCGCAGCGCGATTTCGCCGCGGTTGGCGATTAGGATTTTACGGAACATTCGTTGGGGCTATCGCGGCCGGATCGAAAACAGCGCTTCGCCGTATTCCACCGGGCGCCCGTTCTCGACCAGCTTGGCGGCGACCGTCCCGGCCACCTCGGCCTCGATCTCATTCATGAGCTTCATCGACTCGATGATGCACATCACTTGTCCGGGCTCGACCGCATCGCCTACGCGGACGAACGGAGCAGCGCCGGGCGCGGCTGCATCGTAGTAGGTCCCCACGATGGGCGAACGCACCAGCACCTGGTTGGGATCCGCGGCATCGCTGGGCTTGCCGGAAGCGGGCGATGTCGAGGCCGCCTGCGGGTAAGCCGCCGGCGGAGTCATGGTGTTCGACGGCGCGGCGCTGGGCGCGGGCGCGGGGGCGGCGGGCGAAACGGATGGCACGACGTAATCAGCACTCACGCCCGCACGGCGGATGCGCAGACGATTCTCGCCGCGCTGCAACTCCAGCTCCGCCACACCGCTCTCATTGAAAATGGCAAGCAGCTCTTTGATTTCTTCTATGGTCATTTACAGGGGTTCAAGACTTACAGAGTGACGAACTCTTTCGAGGTCGGAGTCAGCACTTCGCAACCTCTTTCGGTCACCAGCACCGTATCCTCTATGCGGACGCCGCCCAGCTCGTCGATGTACGCTCCGGGCTCGATCGTGATCACCATGCCCGCTCGCAGCTTTGACTTTTCCTTTCTGGCGACGCGGGGCATCTCGTGAATCTCCAGCCCCAGACCGTGCCCGGTGGAATGCACGAACGCGCGCTCCAGCTTGTGACGTTTCAGAACGTCCCGCGCGGCGCTATCCACCTTCCTCGCCTCGACCCCCGACTTTACCGCATCCAGTGCGGCCAATTGGGCGTCGAGCACTGCCCGGTACAGCTCGCGGATGCGCTTGGACGGCTCACCGGCGACCGAAACACGCGTCATATCGCTGGCATACCCTTCCAGGGTGGCACCCACGTCAATTAATAATAGTTCACTTTCGCGCAACCGGTGGGAGGTGGGGTGCGCGTGCGGCAAGGCTGAGCGGGCTCCGGCGGCGACGATGGTCTCGAAGGCAGGTTTCTCTGCTCCCAGAACGCGCATCTGAAACTCCAACTCAGCGGCGATGTCCTGTTCGCGAACACCGACTTTCACCCGCTTGATGGTCCGATCATATGCCTCGGAGTTGGCATTTACCGAGCGGCGGATCTTGTCGATCTCATCGGGCGACTTCACCGAGCGCAGCTCTTCGATCACCCGGCCCGCGGGAACCAGCGATGCGCCCAGCGGCAGCTCGTCCTTCAGCTTGGCGTAATCTTCATAGCGCATCGCCCCCGGCTCGAACCCTATCTTTTTCAGTTTTTTGCGCTTGATTACCTTGGCCGCTTCTTCCATCAGCGGGCCCTTGGCAATGTGGACCTTGCAGGTGATGGCGCCCGAGACTTCCAGCGTGTAGCGCGGGTCGGTGAAGAAGTGCGCCTCGCCGTCGAGCAGCAGAATGAGGCCGTTGGAGCCGGTGTANNNCAGCGCCTGGACCTTTTGTCCGCCCAGTCGCAACCCGGCGGAACGGCGTCGCTGTTCAATCTCAGTCAAACTAACAGTTTAACAGGACCGGTCCAAGTGGCCAATTCGTTCCTTTAAAATCAATTGTTTACGCGAGCTTTACCGAGGATTCGGCATCCAGCGCCGGTTCCTGGCTGAGGTCCACGCCTTCCCATCTCGCGACCACGGCTGTCGCCAGGCAGTTGCCCAGCAGGTTCACCGACGTCCGCGCCATGTCCATCAGCGTGTCGACGCCCAGGATCACCGCGATGCCTTCAATCGGCAGGTTGAAGCTGGCCAGCGTCCCGGCCAGAATCACCAGCGAGGCGCGCGGCACGCCGGCGACGCCCTTGCTGGTCAGCATCAGCGTCAACATCATCGCGATCTGGGTGCCGAGCGGAAGGTGCACTCCAGCCGCCTGCGCCACGAACATCGCGGCCAGGGATAAGTACAGCGTCGATCCGTCCAGGTTGAAGCTGTAGCCGGTCGGCAACACGAAAGCAACGATATGTTTCGGTACGCCGAAGAGCTCCATGTTTTCGAGCGCGAGCGGCAAAGCGGCTTCACTGGATGCGGTGGAGAATGCGATCAACCAAGGTTCGCGCACGTATTTGATGAACCGCTTGAGCGGGATCCGGGCGATAGCCGTGACCGCGCCCAGTACGATCACTACGAAAAAGATCAGCGCGCCGTATAGCGTCGCGACCAGCTTGCCCAAGTTGAGCAAAACGCCGATGCCCTTGTCGCCCACGGTCGCGGCCATGGCTCCAAACACCCCCAGGGGCGCGGCCAGCATGATGTAGTTCGTGTAGCGGAACATCACTTCCGAGAGCGATTGGCAAAATACCACCACCGGTTGCGCCTTTGCGCCGATGGCCGCGCAGGCGGTTCCGAAGATAAAAGAGAACACCACGATCTGCAAAACTTCACCCTTGGCCATGGAATCGATGATGCTGGCCGGGAAGGTGTGCTCGAGAATCGTCGCGACGCTGGTGGGTGGCGGCTTGTCCACGGCCGCCTTAGCGGGCTCCAACTTCACACCCACGCCGGGCTGCACGATGTTCACGGCAAGCAGTCCTACTACCAACGCGATGGTGGTCACGATTTCGAAATACAAAATCGCCTTGCCGCCGATGCGTCCCATGGTTTTTACGTTGCCGGTGCCGGCGATCCCGGCGACCAGCGTCCCAAACAACAGCGGCGCGATGATCGACTTGATGAGCCGCAGGAAGATGGTCCCCATCAATCCCAACTGTTTCGCGGGAGCAGGGAACCAGGCGCCAAAGGCAATCCCCGCGACCAGCGCGATCAGAATCCAGGTGGTGAGCGAAGGTTTTTTCATCGTCCTCCCCATTTCAGTTTTTCGCGGAGCACGTCGAAGAATTGCATGCGCGGCGCCATCACCAGATTCACCCACGCATCCGAGCGCCGGCAGATCACCGTGTCGTTATGCTTGAGCAGCTCGCCCACTTGTCCGTCGATGGTGAGATACGCATTGTCGTCCTCACTGCGGTTGATGATCTGGATGACCGTGTCGTCCGACACGATCACCGGACGATTACTGAGCATGTGCGGGCAGATCGGCGTGATGCACAGTCCTGCGACGGTGGGGAACACGATCGGCCCCCCGGCCGACAACGAATACGCGGTGGAGCCGGTGGGCGTGGCGACGATCAGCCCGTCGGCGCGATAGACGCAAACGAAATGTTCGCCGGAGTGCACCTCCAGTTCGATCATGCGCGCGATTTCCTGCTTCGCCAGCACCAGGTCGTTCAGCGCATCGTGCTCGAAGATCAGCCGGCTGCCGCGCCGCAGCTCGCAGTGCAGCATACGGCGGCGCGCGAGTTCCATCTCGCCTTTCAAGGCATGTTCGAGTTGCGGATACATCTCGCCCACGGTGATCGCGGTGAGGAATCCCAGGCTGCCGAGGTTGACCGCGAAAAGTGGGGTACCGCTGCCGCCCACGGCGCGCGCGGCGGAGAGCAGCGTACCGTCGCCGCCCAGCACCACCACCAGGTCCGCCCCGGCGGCAGCTTGGGGACGCGGTAGACCATCCGTTCTCACGGCGTAGCTGGCGCTTTCCTGATCCAAGCGGACTTTGAATCCGCGCCCCTCCAGATATTCGGTCAGTTCCGGCACTATGCGCGCGGCTTGATCCGAGTGCGGCTTCGAGATTAGAGTGACCGTCTCAACGGCGGGCATAGAGCAGAAACTCCTTATTGCCTTCGGCGCCTAGAATCGGGCTCTCGATCAGCGCGGTGTTGAAGCCAAGCGCTTCGGCCGCAGCCGCGACCCGAGCGCACGCGGCGACGTGCACCTCCGGATCGCGCACAATTCCGCCTTTGCCGACCTCTCCACGTCCAGCCTCAAATTGCGGTTTCACTAGAATGACCATCTCTCCCGCTGGCGACAGCAAAGTCGCGATCGCCGGGAGTAGCATCGTAACGGAGATGAAGCTCACATCGCAAACCGCAAGCGCGAACTGCTCCGGAAAATCCTCCGGCTTGAGGAAACGCGCGTTGACGTTCTCTCGAACCACCACCCGCGCGTCGTTACGCAGGGTCCAGTCGAACTGGCCGTGGCCCACGTCGATCGCATAGACGCGAACCGCGCCGCGCTGCAACAGGCAATCCGTGAATCCGCCGGTGGAGGCGCCCACATCCAGGCACACGCGACCGGTGACATCGATCTTGAAATGGTCGAGCGCAGCCTCGAGCTTGAGCCCGCCGCGGCTGACGAAGCGCAGGCGCTCTGTCAGTTCGACCTGTGCATCCGTGGGGATAGTACGTCCCGGTTTGTCACTGCGCTGCCCGGCGACGCGAACGCTGCCGGCCAGAATCAGCGCTTGGGCTCGTTGACGCGAATCGGCCAAGCCGCGCTCGACCAACAACTGATCGAGGCGGATCTTTGCTGATTTCGGGGCAGGCAACTTCATCGCGCTAGCCGTCATGCGCTGCGATTCACAATCCGGTCCGCCAGTTCGCGCAGCCGTTCCGCGCGTTCATCGAAACGGCCTAGCGCCAGGTGGGCGGCGACGCGCTCCTGTTCCGCCATTTCGCGCGACCGCTCGATACCATACACTGCGGGGAACGTGATCTTTTTTTGCTGCACATCTTTGCCCGCGGTTTTGCCTAGCGCTTCGGAGGATTGCTCGACATCCAGCACGTCGTCGACGATCTGAAACGCGAGCCCTATGTGCTCGCCAAACTCGGTCAGCGCCTCCAATTCGGGATCGCACGCACCTGCATAAATCGCTCCCATGCGAACGCTGCAGCGCAGCAGCGCGCCGGTCTTTGCACGATGAATCGACTCCAGCAACTGCGCCGTAGGGAATTTACTCTCGCCCTCGATGTCATGCACCTGCCCCCCGATCATTCCTGCCACTGTTCCCGAAGCGGTGGCGAGCTCGGTGACCAGGCGCGCGCGCCGGTCCGCGGGGGCGTCCATTTTTCCCAACACTTCAAACGCGAGCGTAAGCAGGGCATCGCCCGCGAGAATCGCCATCGCGTCGCCAAAAACCTTGTGACAGGTGGGACGGCCGCGCCGCAGATCGTCGTTGTCGAGCGCGGGCAGATCGTCATGAATCAGCGAATAGGTGTGAATCAGCTCGAGCACGCACGCGCAGGATTCGATCCCGACCGGTGCATTCGACACCGCGTTCGCGGCCGCCACGGCCAGCAGTGGACGGATGCGCTTCCCGCCCGCGAACAGGCTGTAGCGCATGGCGCGATGAATGGTCACCGGGTCTTCGCTTTCCGGTGGCACCCAGCGATCCAGCGCCGCATCGATCACTTGGGTTTGCGCCGCGATGTATTCGTCGAGCGTCATCTATTCGAAGGTCACGCTTTGTCGAACGGCTGCGGCTGGACCACGCCCGCGCGGCGGGTGAGAATTTCGACGCGCGTTTCCGCTTCCTCAAGCTGCTTGCGGCAGGCGTCGCTCAACTGCATGCCCTTCTCGAACAATTCGAGGGCGCGTTCCAGCGAAAGCTCGCCACTTTCCATTTCTTTGACGATGCTTTCCAGTTGCTCCAGTCCAGCCTCGAAGGTGAGGGGCGCGGGGCTTTGAGGAGCGTCGCTTGGAGCGTCCGGCATCAGACTATTCTAGCCGACCATGTGATTTGGACCGATCCCTCCGGTCACGTTTCGGTTTCGAGGATCGCTGGGACCGGCACCTTCAGGCCGGCTGCGAGTCCGGTGAGTTGATCCCAGATGCCGCGCGCCACCGGAATCCCGTCGCGGAGGCGCTGCTCTTCGGTGCGCCACTCCGGGTCGCCGGCAATCAATACTTCGTTGTAGCCCGCGGCGGGTTCCGAGTTTTTCACTGTATCGCGCAGGCTCTGCATGCGTTCCGTGAACTGATCGAGCGGCAGGAATCGCGCGGCATCGATCGCCAGGAAGAAGTGACTCACTTTCATGGGCCGATTCGCGACACGCAGCCCGCCGACTTCGGTCAGCATCGCGCTGCCTGAAAGCACCGCGCACAGCACCTCCACCATGAGTGCTAATCCGGATCCTTTATATCCGCCCAGCGGCATCGGCATACCTGCGAGCGCGGCCTGCGGATCGGTGGTCGGCTGGCCCTCGGCGTCCACCGCCCAGCCCAGCGGAATCGAAGTATCGCCGCTCAGCACGGCTTTGTGAATGCGATTCAGCGCGACCGTGGTGGTCGCCATGTCCAACAGGAACGTGTTGGGTCCCGGCACCGCCATGCAGATCGGATTGGTGCCCAGAATCTTGTCGCGTCCCTGCCAGGCGGCGACCAGCGGCGTCGCGTTGCACAGTACGATCGCGACCATGCCTTGCGTGGCGATTTTCTGCGCCCACCACGCGCATGCGCCGAAGTGGCTGGAATCGCGCACGGTGACGGCTCCCAATCCGTGCTCTCGTGCGAGTCGCACCGCGTGATCGCAGCAGATTTCCGAGATCACCTGGCCGAGTCCATACTCGCCGTGGTACACCATGCACGCGCCGTTCTCGGATGCCACGTGACCGCGCGCCGCTACCGCAATGTTGCCACTCTGAATTTGTTCCGCGTACCAGAAGAGCAGGTGCACGCCGTGCGAATCGACGCCGCGGAGATTGGCGGCCACCAGCGATCCGGCGACCAGCGCCGCTTCGCGCGGCGGGACATCGACGGCTTCCAGAATCGCGCGGCCGAAGGCGGAAAGCACTTCATGACGAATCAGGATGTGGTCGGCGGACATGAAAGGTCAGCGTAGCATTCCGAGGCGGGCAGGCAGCGCGGGCCGGGGCGTCGCTGGAACTCCGCCAGCGCCCAGTGCCGCGGCTTCATTAACTCTACAGTCCAACCGCGGAGGTCGCGTGTGCCTCGGAGATTGGCAAGGAATCATTTCGGGCTCAAGGTCGGGACTTGGTACTATTGGACCGAAAGCCCACGAAGGTCACTCTTTTCAGTCAACAAAGGAGGGCCGACTATGGCGCATTCTATCCGATCTGGCTCCGAAACCGAACTTACAGAGTCGCCCCTTGAAGCCGAGGTTCGTCGGCGATTCGGCGTATTGCCGAATTTTTTCCGTCTCGCCTCGACCGAGCCACAGATTACGATCAACCTCTGGGGGTTTGCGAAATTCGCATACTTGGATAACCCGCTCCCGTCGCTCTTTAAGGAACGACTCTTCGTGTATTTGTCTCGCTTCTGCGAGGTTCGTTACTGCATTGCGCGTCATCTGGGCTTTCTAATCGGCTTAGGCCACCCTGCTGGAGACGCCCACTGCGCACCCCAGACAGTGGAAGCTGCCCTGCCGCTGTTGCGGCGGCCGCTCGCGAGGGGTACCGAAATGCTCCCGCTGTTTTCAGCCTGCGCAAAACTAGATAGCCCACTTTCTTCGTTCCCGGTCCCCGACAGTACTGCGGAAGAATCCCTGATCGCGTGCGCCACGCATGTCTTTCTACAGACCAGCGACGCCGCTGGCGCCCAAGAAGCACTGCGGCTGGCGCTTGGGGAAGGACAAATCGAATACTTGAACGTATTCCTCGCCTTCGTACGGACCGCGCACTACTGGACCAAGCTCCATCCTGAGCTTGCCTTCGAGGATGATGTCCAACAGTTATTGTCGACTCATGAAGTCCTAGCGCGGTGCGTGCTGAACGATCCGGCAGCCGCGGTTGACAGCTTGACGCGACACGTTGGAGCCGAGTTGGATTCACTTCGCGAGCTGATCGAGACCAAACGCGCGGGAAGAGCACACTAGCCAAGCCATCTATGAAAGGCGCATCCGTGCTGAGGCCGGGGCGTGGTTTACAATGGAAAAACTTACCTCGGGCGCGTAGCTCAGTTGGTTAGAGCGCCTGCTTCACACGAACGAGTTGCAAAAGAGTTGCCTACGGCTTGATTCTAAAGTACTTGTTTGAAAAAAACAAGAAGAAAAAAAGCAAAGGCAACAGATCTAAAAAAGTTTTTCTGATGGGAGTCAGAAAACTTATCCAGCCATAGCCCATGCTGAAATGTCCTCTCGGATCTTTCACGAGAAACCCCTCCCTACCGAGAAAAGGAATACACCCATAGGAGTGGGGGAAAGTCTCGTGAAATGCCGCTCGCGGCGATCCGGTCGAACGCTCCTCAGCGCCAATCGGAGGGACACAAGGAGGCATCGTGGCCTGATTTTGACAACTTCCCTATTAGCCGCTCTAGGGAAAGTTCCT
>WNFL01009576.1_pt3 | contig 16351 bp, 15 predicted proteins | sample 5400361 | NCBI WGS metagenome assembly WNFL01 (sample SAMN13153351, study PRJNA577476) | soil metagenome | isolation source: 40 cm soil on Douglas fir-dominated hillslope | place: USA:California | collected 2013-09-17 | reverse complement strand
GCTCGGTCCTTTCCGTTCGCTAAGGACCCCGTTCCTTCCATGACGACCAACACCTTCGAGAAGACCGTCCTGCCTTCGGGCATGACCGTGCTCAGCGAGACGCTGCCTGACCGCCATTCGGTGTCGATCGGCGTCTGGGTGCGCAGCGGCGCGCGCGACGAGCCGCTCGACCGGCTCGGGATCACCCACTTCATCGAGCACATGCTGTTCAAGGGCACCGAGCGCCGCGACGCGCGGGCGATCGCGGGCAGCCTCGAGTCGCTGGGCGGACATCTCGACGCGTTCACCGGCCGCGAGTCGGTGTGCTACTACGCGCGCGCCCTCGAGGAGCACCTGCCCGAGGTCATCGACGTGCTCGCCGACATCGTGTGCCGCTCGCGCTTCGACCCGCGCGACGTGGAGCGCGAGAAGTCGGTGGTGCGCGAGGAGATCTTCTCCTGCGAGGACAACCCCGAGGACAAGGTGAACGAGCTGCAGGCCGAGCAGCTGTGGCCGGGGCACGAGCTCGGCCGCCCGATCCTGGGCACGGTCGAGACCGTGGACCGCTTCGAGCAGGGCGTGCTCGCCGGATACCACGCCAGCCGCCACGCGCCCGACCGGCTGGTGATCGCCGGCGCCGGCGCGCTGTCGCACGGGCGCCTGGTGGAGGAGATCGAGCGCCGCTTCACCCCGCCGATGGGCGCGCCGCTGCCGCTCTCGAACGGGCCGCCCTCGTTCGAGACCTCGGCCCGCCACGTGGTGCGCGACGACCTGCAGCAGCTCTACCTCGCGCTCGGCACCCGCGGCGTGGCCTACGGGCACGCCGACCGCTATCCGCTGGTGGTGCTGAGCACGCTGCTCGGCGGCGGGATGAGCTCACGGCTGTTCCAGAGCGTGCGCGAAGAGGCCGGGCTCGCCTACTCGGTCTACTCCGCGGTCGAGTTCCACCGCGACTCCGGGCTGCTCACGATCCAGCTCGGGGTGGCGCCCGAGCGCGGACGCGAGGCGCTGGCGCGCGTGCGCCAGGAGCTCGAGGCGCTGATCGAGCACGGCCCGACGCCCGACGAGGTCGAGGCCGCGCGCCAGCAGTTGCGCGGCAGCGTGCTGATGGGGCAGGAGAGCGTGTCCACGCGCATGTATCATCTGGCCCACGAGGAGATCTACTGCGGTCGGTTCACGCCGCCCGAGGAGCAGGTGGAGCGCGTGACAGCGGTGACCGGCGAGCAGGTCGCGGCGCTGGCCCGCGAGCGCCTCGACCCGGCCGCCTTCGTGCTCACCGCGCTGGGGCCGGCACCGGGCGGTCCGCTGGGCCGCGAAGATTGGACGCCGGCGAGCCGCACCGCGTCGCGAACCTGAGACAGGGCCGACGCCACGATGTCGTCGCGAACTCCCTGACATCCTTCCAAGCACTTGATTGACAGCCCGTTGAGCCCCGGCGATAGTGTCGCGGAATTCCACCGCTGCCTCCGGCACCGGACTTGCGGACTTCGTGAGATCCATGCGCCCTCCTGATCTCCGGCGATCGCGTCGGACCGGCCGTTTCGTACCCGGAGTGCTGCTCGTCCTGCTCGCGCTCTCGGCCTCCGGCGTGCCCGCCGGACGCTCCGAGACCGTGGTGGACTCGGCCCTGATCCGGGCCGCGCAGGACAGTCTCGACATCACCTCCAGCGTCGCCCTGCCGCCGCCCGGGCAGCACGAGACCCTGCCGGCGGTGAGCCAGCCGTTCCGTCCCGGCGAGCGCCTCAAGTTCTCGGTCCAGTACGGCATCATCCACGCGGGCACCGCCTGGCTCGAGGTCGCGTCCCTGCGCGAGTGGCACGGCCGTCCGGCCTACGACCTGGTGGCGCGCGCCGAGTCGAACCGCTTCTTCGACGCGTTCTACAAGGTCCGCAACCGCATCGAGTCGACCTGGGACGCGCGCGGCCGCTTCAGCTGGCGCTACGCGGAGAACCGGCGCGAAGGCGGATACCGCTTCCGCGGCGAGGTGCTGTTCGATCCCGAGCGCGGCGAGGCCACCTACGACAACGGCCAGACCTTCCCGATCCCTCCCGGCGTCCAGGACGCGCTGTCGTCCTTCTACTACACCCGCTACCAGGCGCTGCCGATCGGGGGCAGCATCGTGTTCGACTACCACGCCAGCCGGAAGAGCACGCCGCTCCAGGTGAAGGTGATCGGACGCGAGCGCATCCAGGTTCCGGCCGGCACCTTCGACTGCATCGCGATCGAGCCCGCGCTCAAGGCCGGCGGCATCTTCAAGAACAACGGACGGCTGGTGATCTGGATCACCGACGACTCGCGCCGCATGCCGGTGCTGATGAAGAGCAAGCTGACGATCGGCTCGATCAGCGTGATCCTGGTGGACGCGAGGGCCGGCGCCTGATGTCCCGTTACCGCGAAGCCGACCTCGGCCGGCTCACGGTGGGCTCGGTCGAGGACCGGCCGACGCGCGTGAACGTCACCGAGTTCGCGCGCCCGATGGACCCGGCGGTGGCGCGCGCGGCGCTCGAGGCGATGCCCGACCAGCTCGCCTCGCGGGCATTGCGGGAGCTGGTGCAGCGCACCGCCGCCGCACGGCGCGCGGGACGCCCGGTGGTGGTGATGTGCGGCGGCCACGTGGTCAAGGTCGGCGTGTCGCCCTGCCTGATCGCTTTGCTCGAGGCGGGAGGGATCACCCATCTGGCGCTGAACGGCGCCGCCGCCCTCCACGACGTCGAGATCGCACGCGTGGGGCGCACCTCCGAGGACGTCGAGGCCCACCTCCATGCCGGCACCTTCGGGATGGTGGAGGCCGAGGGCAGCTCGCGCAACGAGGGGCTCGGCGAGTGCTGGGGCCGCGCGCTGCTCGAGGCGCGCGCGCCGCACGCCGCGGTCAGCCTGCTCGCCGCGGCGTACCGGAAGCGCGTGCCGGCCACGGTCCACGTCGCGATCGGCACCGACACCATCCACCACCATCCGCATTGCGACGGGGCGGCGCTCGGCGAGAGCACGCTGCGGGACTTTCGGATCCTGGCCGCCACGCTGGCCGAGGCGCGCGGTGCCGTGGTGCTGAACATCGGCTCGGCCGTCCTGCTGCCCGAGGTGTTCCTCAAGGCGCTGGCCGTGGCCCGGAACCTGGGCGCCGACCTGAACGGGCTCACGACCGCAAACTTCGACCAGATCCAGCATTACCGGCCCCGCGTGAACGTGGTCGAGCGGCCCACCCGGGCCGAGGGAGCGCGCGGGTTCGCGATCACCGGCCACCACGAGATCCTGGTGCCGCTGTTCGCGGCTGCGGTGCTCGCGGAGATCCGCGGCTGACCCTGCCCGGCATGCGCTTTGCGTTTCTTCGAAAACGGTGTCCGGCGCGAGGAGAGGATTGACGGAGCCGGACGCCGGCCCGTATACTAAAGCCCTTCTGCCACCATCAGTTGCGGTGGCACATCGTATCGCAGGCGGAGGTCGACCAGGACGCTTCTTGCTACCGCTTCGGGTGGGGTTACCCAGTCTCTTGCCTCTTGCCCCGCCCATCGAACCTTGAACGGGGATCACCCGGATCCCCGCCTCAGCGCCTGGTCACCCGGGGCCGCATCGCGCGGCCGTGCGGGATCCGGCATCGAAGCGCCGGGAGCGAGAATTCCACCGCCTGTGGGGAATCCGTGAAGCGTTCCATGCTCGGGCTGTTCATGGTTGCCAGTCTGCTCGTGCCCGCCGCCGCGATGGCGCGCGTGGCTCCGCCGGTCGCCGATTCGGTCGAGATGGATTGGAGCCGCGCTCCCGAGTACCGCCTGGTCCCGGGCGACAAGCTCACGCTCAACTTCGGTCCCAGCTCCGAGACCCAGCGCGGATTCCTCGAGCGCGAGGCGATCATCCGGCCCGACGGCCGCATCTCGGTGTTCCCGGTCGGCGACGTGGTGGCCGCCGGCCACACCGCCCGTGAGCTCGAGACGATCCTGGTGAGCCTGCTGGCCGAGAGCTACAAGGCGCCCCGGATCGTGGTCGAGGTGACCGGAGTCGCGGGCAACCAGGTGCACGTGCTGGGCGAGGTGATGAAGCCCGGGTCCTATCCCGCGGAGGCGTTCCTCACCGTGATCCAGGCGATCACCGCCGCCGGCGGGTTCAAGGAGGGCGCGGCGAAGAACAGCGTGATGGTGTTCCACCGCGACGGCTCCCGCGACGTCTACGTCGCCCGGCTGGCCGTGGATCGCCGCCTCAAGAGCGGGATGGCCGAGGGCGACGTGCCGCTGTCGCGCTTCGACATCGTCTACGTCCCGCGCGGCGCGATCGGCAACATGGTCGCCTTCACGCAGTCGTTCTTCGGCTCGACCTCCTCGATCCTCAGCTCCGGCCTGATCGGCTGGGAGCTGTTCAACCTCGACCGCGTGTTCCGCGGCACCCGCTGATGAACGTCCAGTCCGTTCCTCCTCCGTCCACCGGCAGCCCGGCGCCGCGGCAGACCACCGCCCGCGAGGCCGTGGCGGTGGTGTTCCGGCGCAAGTGGCTGATCCTGGGGCTGTTCTTCGCCACCACGATCACCGTGCTCACGCTGGTGCTCACCACGCCCTCCAGCTTCGTCTCCTCGGGCCGCGTGCTGATCCGCCGCGGGGAGAAGGAGAGCGTGCTGCTGCCCAACCGCGAGATCTACAACCAGTGGGAGCAGGAGCTGGGCAGCGAGATCGAGATCATCAAGAGCTACGACGTGATGGTGAAGGCCCAGACCCTGCTCGACGCCCAGCCGGGCCCCAAGATTCGGCTCGCCGGCGGCCAGGTGGACGCCGAGGTGATGGGCAAGAGCAACGTGATCGCGATCGCCTACTCGGACGGCAATCCGCTGGTGGCCGAGCGGGCCGCCAAGGCGGTGATCCTGGCCTACGTGGACTTCCGGCAGAACACCCTGGCGCTGCGCTATCCGAAGGGCTACTTCGACCGCGAGATCGCGCGCGCCGACTCCGAAGTGCGTGCCGTCATCGAGCAGCGCCGCCGCTACGCCGACGAGTCCGGTGCGATCGACCCGAGCGAGCAGAAGCGCGCCTCGCTGGGGCTCGAGTCCGGCCTCGGGCAGAAGCGCAGCGAGGCCGCCGCCGACCTGGCCTCGGCGCGCGAGGAGCAGAAGCTGATGCGCCAGCTCCAGGCCAACCCCTTGGTCGAGGATCCGACCTTCGTGACCGGCAACGGCGGCTCCTCGGCGATCGAGGAGCTCAAGCGACGAGTGGTCGAGCAGCAGGCCTACATCGCCACGCTGCGCGAACGGTTCCGCGACGACGCGCCCGAGGTGACGATGGCCTCGGCGACGCTCGACACGCTGCGCGGCATGCTGAGCCACCGCATCGAGGGCGTGCTCGCGATCGCGGGCACCCGGGTCTCCGCGCTGGAGGCGCGCGTGGGCTCGATCGATCGCGACCTCGCGGCCGTGCACCAGGACCTGACCACGCTGCCGACCAAGGAAGCCCGGATCAACCAGCTCGACCTCGAGTACAGCCTCAACAAGGATCGCTACGACGACCTGCTGATCAAAGCGCGCGACGCGGCGACCACCGAGATGACCTCCTCTCCGCTGACCGTGGTCCTGATCACGCCTCCGGGGCCCGCGAGTCCGACCCACACCCGGGACTACGTCCGCATGGCGCTGGCGCCGGCGTTCAGCCTGGTGGTCGGCGTGGGGCTCGCGTTCTTCATCGACGGGCTGGACCTCACCGTGCGGACCGCGGGCCAGGCGGAGGAAGCCATGGAGCTTCCGGTGCTGGCCGCGCTCACCGAGCGGCGCCGTCGCCTCCGTCAGGCCTCCTAGGACCGCATCCATGTCCCGCATCTTCGACGCCCTGCGCAAGTCCCAGACCGCCCGTCCCGCCGCGCCGGAGCCGATGGCGGTGACCGCTCCGGCGACCGGACGCCAGGCGGTCCCGACCGCTCCGGCGCGCCCGCCGCGCCCCGCGCGGGGCGACGCCGCGATGGCGCCGCGTCCCCTGGTGCTGGCCGCCGGGGTCGGCGCGGACCTGCCCGAGGACGTGGTGCGGGAGATGACCACGCTGCGCGTCAGCCTGGAGGCGGCGCTGCTCGACCGCGCGCCGCGCATCGCGATGCTGGTCAGCTCGCAGGCCGGGGAGGGCACCAGCACCGTGGCGATGCAGCTCGCGCTCACCCTCGCCCAGGATTCCCGCATCCGCACGCTGCTGGTGGACCTGCACGCCCGCCGCCCGGCGCACAGCTCGATCGCCGCCGTCCCCACCGCGGGGAACGAGGGCACGGTGGTGGCTCATCTCGATCTGCTCCCGTTCGCGGAGTACTACCGCGCCGCGGGCGTGATCCCGCCGGCCGAAGCGCGCGCCGCGATCGAGGGCTACGGCGCCGCCTACGACTGGGTGGTGATCGACGGCCCGCCGGTGCTCGAATCGCCCGACTCGGCGACCCTCGCGGCCGTGGCCGACGGCGTGGTGATCGTGGTCCAGGCCAATCGCACCAAGCGCCCGGTGCTGATCCGTGCCGTGGATCTGGTTCGGAAGGCCGGCGGCCGCCCGCTGGGCAGCGTCCTCAACCGCCGACGTTTGGAGATTCCCGAGTTCATCTACCGGCGGATCTAGGCGCCCGTGAGCCCACCTCTCGCCGCGTCCGCCGAGCCCGGAGCCACCGGGGCCGGCACCGGGCTCCCGGCCGAGCTGGACGCGCCCCTGGCCGCCGCCCGCGCCCTGGCCGGGGACACCCGCGTCGCGCTGATCCTGAGCGGCAGCCACGCCTCCGGTGAATCGGTGTGGGCGACCGACGCCGGCCGCCGCGTCTCGCTCTCGGACCTCGACCTCTACGTGGTGATGCCCGACCTGGGCGCGCGCCGCGAGGCCGAGCGCCGCGCGCAGCGGGCGCCGATCCCGCGGCCCGCCGGCGGTCTCGCGGCCGCGATCGAGGTCGGCTTCGCGACCCGCGACGACCTCGCCCGGCTTCCCGCGCGGCCGGGAACCATCGAGCTCAAGCGCCACGGCCGCGTCCTCGACGGGCCGGCGACCGCGCTGGCGGACGTTCCGGCATGGGAGGGGCGCGACGTCGGCCGCGAGGAGATCGAGCGGCTGATCGAGAATCGGGCCTACGAGCTGCTGTGGGCTGGCTCGCCGCGCGCGCGCCGGCTCCGGTCGAACGCCTGGCCGGCCGCCACGCGGTGCTCAAGACCGCGCTCGATCTCGCCACGGTCGCGACGCTCGAGGCGGGGGAGTATCCGGACGGCGCCGAGGCGCGGGTGGCGCGGGCACGGGCGCTGGCCCGGCGCGGCGATCCCGAGCCGCCGTGGGACGAGGCGCTGGCGTTCCGCCGGGCCCCGGCCCCGGCCCTGGACGCCGACGCCGAGTGGCTGCGCACCGCGGCCGCATGGGAGCAGGCCTGGCGCCGCGTGGTGGCGAACGCCGCCGGGTCGAGCGATCCGTTCGACGATGCGCGCCGCGCCGCATCGCGTGCCCCGTGGCGCCGCCGGCTGCGCCAGGCCGTCACCTTCCGCCCGCGCGCCCGCGGGGCCGCTGCGCCCGGCCTGCTGGAGCGTCTCGGCCGGGCCGCCGCCGGCACCCCGGTCCATCGCCTGAACGCCAGCGCCGCCTGCGTGGTGATGCTGCGCCGCCGCATCCTCGAGATCTGGCGGCCGCCCGCCACGCGCTCGCGGACCTCGGCGTGCTCGATCCCTCGCTCGGCCCCGCGCACGCCGCCCGGGCGGCGCTGGCGCTGTGGGACGGCTGGGTGCTGGACGGCCGCCGCTTCGGGGCGCGCCCGTGAAGCGCTGCATGGCGGTGCTGCTGGTGGATGCGCTCGGCCACCGGTTGCTGGAGCAGACGCCCGGGTTGCGCGATCGCTTCCCGCACCGCCGCCGGCTCGAGACCATCCTCGGCTTCAGCTCGGGCGCGCTGCCGACCCTGTTCAGCGGCCGCCTGCCGGACTCCCACGGGCGCTGGCTCATGTACCGGCGCGCCGGGACCGGCGTGGCCGGAGACCGCCGCCGCTCGCCGTTCTCGGGATTCGAGGCCCTGGCCCTGGTGCCGCCGCGGATCGCGCGCGGCCCGCGGCTCTCGCGCCTGCTCAGCCGCGTGGTCGCACGCCGCGGCGTTCGCGGCTACTTCCACCTCTACGACGTGCCGCGCACGATGCTGCCGGCCTTCGACCTGCCCGAGCGCGACGACGTGTTCGCCCCCGGCGGGCTGCCGGTGGAGTCGATCTGGGACACGCTCGATCGCCGCGGCGTCCGCTGGCGCGGCTGGAACTGGCGCGTGCCCGAGGAGCAGAGCCTGGCCGAGACGCTGGCCGCGGTCGGCGGCGGCGACACGCTGCTGTTCTGCTACACCGCCGAGCTCGACGCCGCGCTCCACCGCGAGGGCTCGCGCGGGCCCACGGTGCGCTCGCGCCTCGAGCGCTACGGCGCCTGGGTGGACCAGGTCGAGCAGGCCGCACGCGCGCGCGGCGTCGAGCTGTGGCTCTACCTGCTCTCCGACCACGGCATGGTGGACGTGACCTCGACGGCGGACGTGATGGGCGCCCTGGGCGCGCGGGGCATCGCCTGGCCGCGGGACGTGCTGGCGTTCTTCGATTCGACCCTGGCGCGCTTCTGGTGGCGCGGCGCCGCGGCGCGCGACACCGTGCGCGGGACGCTGGCGGCGCTGCCCGGAGGTCGCTGGCTCACCGCGGCCGAGCGCGCGGCGGCCGGCGTGGCCTTCCCGGATCACGACTACGGCGAGGACGTGTGGCTCGCCGATCCCGGGGTGCTGATCGTGCCCTCGTTCATGGGCCGCGATGCGGTCGCGGCGATGCACGGGTACGATCCCTCGCATCCCGACATGGCCGCCGTGCTGGCCTCGAACCGCCCGCTGCCCCCCGGCGTCGCCCACCTGAAGGACGTGCGCGCGTTCCTCGAATCCGAGCTCGACGCGCTCGCGGTGGCGGCCTGATGGCGCGCGGCGAGATGGCCCGCAGCATCGCGCGCGGCGGCTTCTACCTGGCGATCGAGAAGATCGCCGGGATGCTGTCCGGGATCCTCTACACCATGCTGATCTCGCGCTGGCTGGGCCCCACCAAGTTCGGGATCATGGCCACCGCGCTCGCCTGCATCGGCTTCGCGACCACCGCGACCGCCAACGCCGAGGTCTACCTCGAGCGCTACGCCGCCGAGTACGAGGCGCGCGGGATGATCCGCACCCTGCGACGCTCGCTGCTCATGGCGCTCGGGATCAAGCTCGCGCTCGGGCTGGTCGCGAGCCTGCTGCTGCTTGCGCTCACGCCCTGGCTCACCACCTTCTACAACATGCCGGAGCTCGCCACCCTGCTGCCCCTGCTCGTGGCCTGGGTGGCGTTCGACGGCTTCGCCACCACCGGCCGCGCGACCCTGTTCGGCGTCCAGCAGTACCGTTGGGTGGCGGGGCTCTCGATCCTGTTCAACGTCGCCAAGACCGTGACCGTCGGCGTGCTCTGGTGGTCGCGGAGGGGCCTCCCTGAGCTGGCCGCCAGCCTGGCGCTGCTCACGGTCGTGCACGGCCTCCTGAGCGCGGTGGTGCCGCTGTGGATGCTGCGACGCGCCGAGGACCGCCCGGGCACGGATCCACCCACCCCCGGCGCGCTGCTGCGATCGATGACGCGCTACTGCGGGCCGCTGCTGGGCGCCCGCATCACCTTCATGTCGGGCCAGAACCTGAGCACGCTGGTGGTGGCCAAGTTCTTCGACCCGACCCTGGTCGGCTACTTCTCGTTCGCCTTCCGCACCCTCGAGCGCTTCGTCGAGGTCGCCTACACCATTCCGTCCTCGCTGCTGCCACCGCTCACCCAGCTGGTGGTGCGCGGGGAGCGCGAGCGCCTGCGGGTGGTGTTCGACGAAGTCCTGCGCCTGATCCAGGTGATGGCGTGCGGCCTGGCATTCCTGCTGTTCGCGTTCGCTCGCGAGATCACGCTGTTCGCCGGCAGCCCGCTGTTCGAGCCGGCGGTGCCGATCCTCCAGGTGCTCGCGCTGGTGCCGATGTTCCGCACCGCCCAGCAGCCGCTCACCATGCTGTTCCAGGCGATGCACCTGCCCGGGGTCGTGCTGCGCCTGGCGGCGATCAAGTTCGTCGCCGAGTTCGGCAGCTACTTCGTTCTGGTGCCGCTGGTGGGGCTCCCGGGCGCCGCCTGGGCGAACCTGGTCGGGGCCGCGGCATCCTACGTCGCGGCGCTGATCGTGCTGCACCGCCGGCTCCCCGGGACCACCGGTCCGCGGCTCGATGCCCAGGCGCGCTGCCTCGGCCTGCTCCTCCCGTTGCTGGTGATCGCCGCCGTGGCCAATCGCGTGCTCGGCCCGGTCGGAGGCCTGACCCTGCGGCTGCTCCTGATTCCGGCCGGCTGGATCGGCATCTTCGGCTTCGGGCTGGTGACCCGCACCGACCTCGAGGCGATGGCGGCGGCGCCGCTGAGCGCCGCGCCGATGCGCGCGCTGCGCGACTCCGGGGTGCGCGTCATGGACCGCTTCGTCCGCACCATCAAGCCGTGGAGGATGCTGTGAGCCGCTCCCGCGTGCTGGTGATCATCCCGGCCCACAACGAGGAGGCGAGCCTGCCGCGCACGCTGGCCGAGGTGCGCGCCAAGGCGCCGGGGATGGACGTGCTGGTGGTGGACGACGGCTCGCGGGACGGAACGTCGCAGGCCGCCCGCGCGCACGACGTCCCGGTCGTGCGCCACGCCGTCAACCTCGGCGTCGGCGGGGCGCTCCAGACCGGGTTCCGCTGGGCGGTCGAGCGCGGGTACGATGTCGGCGTCCAGCTCGACGCCGATGGTCAGCACGATCCCGGCGACCTCGGGGCGCTCACCGAGCCGGTGCTGCGCGGGGACTGCGACGTCGCGATCGGCTCGCGCTTCGTGTCCCGCAGCGGCTACCGTGCGCCCGCGGGGCGACGGCTCGGCATGCTGATGTTCTCGGGCGTCGTGCGGATGGTGCTGGGTCGGCGGATCGCGGACACCACGTCCGGGTTCCGCGCCTACGGTCTCCCGGTGATGCAGGTCTGCCAGCACGAGTTTCCCAAGGACTTCCCCGACGCGCCCCTGCTCATCGCGCTGGTCCGCCGTGGCTTCCGGCTCCAGGAGGTGCCGGTGACGATGCGCGAGCGGCAGGCCGGGCGGTCGTTCTACACCCTCGGCAAGTCGCTGTACTACCCCTACAAGAATCTGCTGGCCTCGCTGATGGCGTGGATCCAGCGCCCCGTCTGACGGAGGAACCGCCATGATGTTCCTGTCCCGCACGCAGGTGATCGCCGCGCTCGGCGCGGTCTTGCTGGCGCTCTACGTGCTCGACCTGGTGCGCCGCCGGAAGCTCTCCGAGGAGTACTCGCTGCTGTGGCTGGTGACGGCCGTGACCATCGCAGTGCTCGGGGTCTCGACCCCGCTGCTGGTATGGATCACGCGCGAGCTCGGCATCCTGGGCGAGGCCTCGACGGTGTTCGCGGCGGGACTGGGATTCGCGATCGTCATGCTGCTCTATCTGTCGATCAAGCTCTCCCGCCTGGGAGTGGAGAACCACGCGCTGGTGCGCGAGCTGGCGCTGCTGCGCCACGAGCTCGACCTGCTCCGCGACCGCACCGAGCGGGGGGCCTCGTGAGCCGGATGATCAAGCTGTCGATCGGGGTCATCATCTCGGTGATCGGGGTGTGGTGGTCGATGCACGACGTGGACCTGCGCCAGGTGTGGCAGGTGCTGAGCCGCGCCAACTACCTGGGCTTCGCCGCGGTGATCGGGTGCACGGTGCTCGGGTTCTGGATCCGCGCGGTGCGCTGGCGCTGGCTGTTCGGCAGCCGCAAGGTCGGGCTCGACAGCCTGTTCAGCGCCACCATGATCGGGTTCATGGCGAACAACGTGCTGCCGCTGCGGCTCGGTGAGTTCGTGCGCGCCTGGGCGCTGGCGCGGCGCGAGTCGCTGTCCAAGACCACGGTGTTCGCCACCGTGATCGTGGAGCGGATCGTGGACATGCTGACGCTGCTCGGGATCTTCGGCATCGCCCTGCTGACGCACCCGATCGGACGCAATAGCCCGGCCTGGGAGATCACCCGCCGCGGCGCGATCGCGCTGATGGTGCTGTCGGCCGGGTTCACGGTGTTCATGGTGGTGCTCGAGCGCCAGCCGCACCTGATGCGCGGGCTGATCGGGCGCATCGCCCACCTGCTGCCCGAGCGTCACCGGGCGCGCGCGGTGCACGCCCTCGATCACTTCGTCGAGGGGCTGAGCCTGTTCCGCGACGTGCCGCGGCTGCTGTGGGTGTTCCTGCTCTCGTTCATCATGTTCGGGATGTTCGCGCTGGCGCTCCAGGTGAGCCTGTGGGCGCTGTCGATCGCGGCGCCGTGGGACGCCGGCCTCACCATGCTGGTGATCACAGCGATCGGGATCATGGTCCCGGCCGCCCCCGGCTACATCGGCACCATGAACGCCGCCTGCGTCGCCGGGCTGCTGCTGTTCGGCGTCGGCAAGGACCAGTCGGTCCCGTTCTCGTGGTTTTACTGGGCCGGGCAGTGGATTCCCGTCACCGCCCTCGGATTGTTCTACCTGCGGCGGGAGGGACTCAGCCTGCGCAGCCTGGGTCAGGCACAGGAGGGCACTGCGTGAGATCTGCGGCCCGCCCCCCCGGGCCCGTGCTAACGGCGGACGTGCGACACGACCTTCTCGATGGCGTCGCAGACGTCGTCCACGTCGCGCTCCTCGAGGCCCGCGAACATGGGCAGCGAGAGGGCGCGGGCGTAGGCGTCGTCGGCGACCGGGAAGGCGCCCTCGCGCGGGCGCAGCGACTCACGGAAGTGCGGGTGGAGGTGGATCGGGATGAAGTGGACCGAGGTGCCGATGTTCTCGGCGCGCAGCTCGGCGATGAACCGCGCCCGGTCGCAGGTCAGCCGCTCCAGCTCGAGCGCGATCGGGTAGAGGTGCCAGGCGTGGGTGACGCCGGGCCGCACGACCGGGCGGCGCACCTCGGGGATCGCCGCCAGCCGCGCGTGGTAGCGGGCCGCGGCGCGCTCGCGCGTGCGCTGCATCTCGGCGAAGCGCTCGACCTGCCCGAGCCCGACCGCGGCGTGCAGGTCGCTGAGGTTGTACTTGTAGCCCGGCGCCACCACCTCGTAGAACCACGAGCCCGAGCCGCCGTAGCGCTTCCAGGCGTCGCGGCTCATGCCGTGGAGCGAGAGCAGCGCGATCCGCTCCGCCAGGGCGTCGTCGTCGGTCACCGCCGCGCCGCCCTCGCCGGTGGTGAGGTTCTTGGTGGCGTAGAACGAGAACGCGGTGACGTCGGCGAAGCTGCCGATCGGCCGGCCCTTCCAGGCCGCGCCCAGCGCGTGCGCGGCGTCCTCGATCACCGGCAGCTTGCGGGCCCGCGCGATCCCCAGGATCGCGTCGAGGTCGCAGGGATGGCCGGCGAAGTCCACCGGCAGGAGCGCCTTGGTGCGCGGCGTGATCGCGGCCTCCACGGCGCGCGGGTCCAGGTTCAGGGTGTCCGGCTCGACGTCCACCAGCACCGGCGTGGCGCCGACGTGCTCGATCACGTTGACGCACGCGGCGAAGGTCCAGGTCGAGGTGATCACCTCGTCGCCGCGGCCCACGCCGTGGGCGACAAGCGCGAGGTGGAGCGCTCCGGTCGCGGAGCTCGTGGGTCTTGGGGCCGGTGGTGATCCAGCTCGAGTCGAAAACCTCGAGCACCAGCGCCTTCTCGCGCGGCCCGATCGAGGGCCGGGCGACCGAAAGGAAGGTGCTGCGCACAGGAGGGCCGCCCCGCGAGGCGAGCGGCGGCATCGAGGGCGCGCTCACCGGCGGACGAGCGAAAAAACGAAGCAGGACATGAGGCGCACGATTGTAGGCGAGAGCGCCGCGGCGCGGAAGGCGAGGTAGGGATCGTGCACCCGCGCAAGTTCATCCGCGACTCGATCGGGTTCGTCGCCAGCCAGTACGTGATCCGCGCGCTGCTGATCGTGCGCGGGGTGGTCGGCATGCGGCTGCTCGGGCCGCTCGGCTACGGGGCCTGGAACGCGATCCAGCTGATGATGGACTACGGCGGCCTGGCCACCCTCGGCACCCAGCAGGGCCTCGACCAGACCGTGCCCGCCCGCATCCTGGAGGGCGACCAGGCGCGGCTGGCGAGCATCAAGCGCGCCGGGCTGTTCAACGTGCTCACCTTCTCGCTGGTGTTCGTCGGGCTGTGCCTGGGCTACATGGCGGCCAAGCCGAGCCCGATCGCCGGCAGCTGGGGACCGGCGGGCGTGGCGCTCGCGCTCGGCTGCGTGGTGCTCACCAACCTGTCCTACTACATGACCCTGCTGCGCTCCCACGGCAACATCGGCGCGGTGAGCGGCTGGTTCCTGATCCAGGGCGGGATCGGCACCGTGGTGGGCNNNTGGACGGTCGCCACGCTGGCGGCGACGATCTACGTCCAGTTCCAGTCGCACGGCCGCGTGCCGCTGCTGCCCCGGCCCTCGGCCGACGGCGCGCTGCTGGTGCGCATCGGGTTCCCGATGTTCGTGTTCCTGTCCTCGAACCTGGTGATGCGCAGCATCGACCGGATCATCATCCTCAAGTTCCTCGGCACCCGGATGCTGGGCTACTACAGCGTCGCGGTGATGGCGCTGATGTTCCTGCTCTACCTGCCGGACGCGATCGCGTTCGTGCTCTACCCGCGGCTGCTGCGCGAGTTCCACAGTTCCGGAGACCGGCCCGAGGCAGTGCGCGCCACCGCCGAGCGCTTCCTGCGCGGGCTGGCGGTGGTGATGCCGGCGCTGTGCGGGCTCGCCTACCTGGTCGCGCGCGACGCGGTGCTGCTGGTGCTGCCCAAGTTCTTCCTCGGCGTGACCGCGCTGCGCGTCCTCACCTTCGGCGCCGGTGCGCTGTCGTTCGTGAGCATCGCCTCGATCACGCTGATGACCCTGCAGCGCGGGCGCCTGCTGCTGCCGGCGGCGGCCGGCATGATCGCGCTGGGGGCCGGGCTCGACCTGGTCGCGGTGTGGCTGGGCGCGGGGATCAACGGCGTGGCGCGGGCCACCATCGCGTCCTACGTGGTGAACAGCTCGATCCTGCTGTGGCTGGCGTTCACCGGGCTGCGCATGACGGTGTGGGAGCGGGGCGGCGCCATGCTCCGCACCTTCCTGCCGCTCGCGATCAGCTTCGGCCTGGCCTACGGGCTCGACAAGGCGCTGCCGTGGGCGCTCGACATGTCGCACCCGATCCGCTTCGCGCGCATGGTGGCCGGCGCACTGCTGTTCCTCGGCGTCTACGGCGTCCTGGTGTTCCCGCTGGTGCGCGGTCTGGGCATCAAGACGCTGGTGCTGGAGCTCAACCTCCCGAACCCTTTCTCGATCCGGCGTGCCGAGGCTCCGCGTCCCTGACCCCGCCGGCACGGGGCGGCACGAGCGGCGCGCCGGAGTCCGGCGCACCGGGGCGCAGCACCACGGCCTCGAGCCGGCCCGAGCGCAGCCGCGCGGTCCGGATCCAGCCGGCCGGGGTGGCGCGTCCCTCGAACACCTCGAGCCAGCGCTCCTCGCCCGGCCGATGAATCAGCCACTCGTTGGTGAGCACCACCGCGCCGAGATCGGTGCGCCGTCCGAGCTCCGCCAGGTCGTCGGGCCCGAGCGGGATCAGCGTGACCGGGCGCCGCGCGCCCCAGGCGATCCAGGGTGCGGCGTCGCTGGCGACCACGCCGCGGTCCGGCAGCAGCGCCGCCAGCGGGGCGCCGAGCCCGCGCCACTCGCGCTCGAGGAACACGCTGCGCGCCGCGGCCGACGCGCCGGGCGCGCGCCAGTCGCGCAGCAGCCCGGGGAGCGGAACCGCGAGCGCCAGCACCAGGCACAGCGCCAGGTTGAGGCGCGCGGGGGCGCGCAGCGCGCGCAGGATCCGCCACGCCTGATCGAGCGCCAGCACCGCGAACGCCGGCAGCAGCGGGAACAGCATGCGCGGATCGGGCACGGTGAGCGCGGCGAGCAGCGCGAGCAGCGCGCCGGCGACCGCGACCACGCCGGTCAGCTCGCGCCCCGGGCGATCGCCGGGGCGGATGACGCGCAGCGCGAGCAGCGCCGCGAACGGCCGGCCCAGATGGTCCATGACCTGGTAGGCGATCGAGGGCAGCGCGCGCAGGACCTTGTGCACCAGCTCGTCGGGGTGCGCCATCACGTAGGGGAGGACCGCGGGCGGCGGCATCATCCGGTTGAGTCGGGCCACCGCGAACTCGGGGGTCAGCGAGGCCAGGATCAGGGTGCCGCCGACGTCCGCGAACGGGCTGCCGAGCGCGATCGCCTTGTAGGCCGCGAGCGCGATCGCGAACGGCGCGAAGCCGAGCAGCGTGCGCCCGAGCGCGCCGAGCCGGGTGCCGGCGGGCGCCAGCAGCGCGACGCCCAGGATCCAGGCGGGCATGGTCGGGACCAGCACCGGCCGGGCGAGGTGGGCGAGCCCCAGCACCACG
>WNFL01028709.1_pt1 | contig 16353 bp, 18 predicted proteins | sample 5400361 | NCBI WGS metagenome assembly WNFL01 (sample SAMN13153351, study PRJNA577476) | soil metagenome | isolation source: 40 cm soil on Douglas fir-dominated hillslope | place: USA:California | collected 2013-09-17 | reverse complement strand
GCCACAGCCCAGGGACTCTGCATTTCAAATACCTTTTGGAGAACCAATGCCTAGGTGTTGGTTTCCAATGTAACTTCAGGACATCGATGGCGAACAAAGGGGATATGAGACGGACCATGATCGAGAGTTGTATGATACAACGCGCTGCGGCGGTCAGAAGCGACACCTCAACGCCGAGCTTCAGGGTCAGCGAGAGGATGGCATCGGCGATGAGAAAGAGCAATCCAATCCCAACATTGAACCATGTGAGGTGTCCTTGGCTTGGTTGTCCCTCCATTCCTGTGTTGAAGGGATTCGGAGGATTCGAAGGGGTATGACGTTTCCCACTTGCCTCCAAAAATTATCTATCAATAAAAATAGCTGCTACAGCGCCAGACCGTGTAGTCGGCATTGAACGGCTTGTCATTGTTTAAGGCTCTCAGTGTTGTGCATAACACCGGGGGTTGTGCCACTTCGCCTCCGACGATCGGACATGAACAAGTGAAGATAGCAACCATAGACTATTCGGGTACACACGAGCATGGATGACGAACAGTTGCTCACCTAAAATTACCAATTTCCAACCCGATCTCCAACGAGGTGATAAACTATACCTTTAGCAAGGCTCGAAGCCAATCAGGGAGGGTGATAAACAGAGCCCAAAGCAGGATACACGTACTCTATATGATGATGCCACTAATATTGGATCAAAATCTGCCTGGGTCACTGTCACATTTAGTACTGAGGGTTCTTGTGCACAAGTCCCGGTCCGTCCACAAGGCCTGATGCTTGTAGACTCTTCCTCCTCAGACTTCATCTGTGCATAGAAGTGGAATCTGGGTTGGATGTTCCAGCTGATCACCCCTGCTCTTGAGCTTTACAAGTCTAGCATTCGGTTTACGAGTGAACAGATCTAGTTGTAGCATCCAGGAGCATGGATCTAAAGTCTGAGGACTCTTATTTCAGTCCCACAAATATTTCAGAGGTATTCCTGAATAGATCTAATATATTTGCTCTTAAGAGTAGTTGCTTTGAGCTGACACCTTTTGTCAATGCCTGAAATAAAGGAAGATATGTTCCATTACATAGTGGTGGTATGTATATACGTTAGGTTCTTACACCCCAGGTGTGCGACCAGTGATGGTCCACTGAAGAGTAGATCAGAAGCATACGCCCCTCCATTCCTCACATCAACGCTATGCTCAATCTGCTCAGCGCATACCAAAAGTTTTTCTTATACCATGCTAGATCATTAATCACATACACATCCACCTCAGTACAAGAACTTCTGACATACTCTCATTCAAGCAGCTCTTACTATGTGCCTTCCTCATGTTCCAGCAATGAAAATATCTAGATAGACATGCTAAGAAGAGGCAAGATGGGGCTTGCTCAAGCAGTGCATCTGACAGAAAATGCAAGGTTGTTCACCAAAGAGTCAATGTAGTCAGCCCAATCTGGTGTGTCAACTTCCTCATTGGTTTCCTTCCTTTTTCTGACGCACTTACCCCCTTTCTGGGAGAGTGAGCGGGCCATTACTCGACTCCCCTCAAATTCCAACCCAATACCTCCTTAATCACAGCATACACCACACTCTGCAAGAGGTGTATAAAAGGTAGTACCTTCATATATTCACATGTGACCCCAACCCCCTTGAGCCCTGCCTATTGAATGCGAACTCCAGTGAGTGATGTGACGAGTGATGAAAGTTGTTATTCAAATGTCGCCCAGGATCACTTCTTATATAGAAAATCAACCCTGTGCAACACAACGACATGTGCAATTTACTTAACAAGTCTGTGCAGTCCAGTGTTGGCTTGCAGTATTAGCACAGCAATCCTGCACAAGCATTGCAATCCTGTGCTTGGCAGTAGGAGCGCTGCTAAGCAGTGTAGATAAGCATGCATTGTTGTAACAGTGCTATATCTCACAGCCAGATAAGATAATTATCCCAGTCTCCTGAGTGGTTGAGCGATAGGTGGGTAACAAAGCAGTGAACCGAGGCCATAATAATTTGGATAGTTATCGATTGTAGCATTTACATTAAAATGCCATTGATTAGTAAATACCATAAATTAGCAGATATCAAGGCATATAATTCGAATAGATGAACATGTGAGAGACCTGTTCCATATCACTCGTTGCTGTTTCTCTTATTCCTGGTGATCTTAACCCTGAAGATACATTCACAAAGCCCCTCAGTAGACTCAAGTTCATTGTTACGGCATAACGCACGACGAGGGGGCCTCTTGCCAAGTCGTGCGCTATATATACAATAAACAAGCTCTCCTTTCTATGTCACCTGTCCCACGGGAGACAATAAACAAACCCAAATAACATACGTACGGTGTAATGAGTCATCTACCACTCAATAGCAAGTAAGGTGGTTCACATCACCACCAGCACTCCTCATCGACCAGCACATCACATGAACTGACATCGTGCAGCTTGAAAATGTATTTCACCCATACAACTCCAGAATCAAGAGCATCCCTGTCCCCTGCTGCTCTCTTCCCTCCGCCCAGTACTTCTGGCCGCTGATTCTTCATGCATCCTCCTCCCAACCTCCATGCAGTTATGGACCCTTAACCACATTTGAGATGTTCTCTATTCAGTTCTTATTCATGTCCTATTCTCTTGTCCCAATCTTTGACAACTTTCCTACAAGATGTATGGTTTGAATGACCTCCTCATGTTGTGTACCGTAAGGTCGTCCACTTTCCTATAAGCTTCTTCAAAAATCTTGTAACCATTGGTATGAGTCTTGTAATCTACATCTCAACTTTGACATGTGTCCATTACTTTTCTATTTTCTATTCTCCTTAGCTTCATCATACCCTGCCCATGCCTTACTCCACCCTTCCCACTTCATTACTATTAGGATTAGTGGCTGGCAGTGACACTACCAGAAAATCTCTGTCTCCACCAGCTATGCTCCTAACATTCACCTGCTCCTGCAACATGCTCAGCTCATTAGTGATTGTTTGTCTACTTGTCTCAATTGAACAGGGGGGACTTCACAGTTCTTGCCTCACACACCTGTGTCCTAGTTTATCTATACTACTGTATATCATTATGGTTCTTGGATCCCTGCTTGCTGTCCTGTGTCCTACACAACTTACACTCTTAAGGGGTCACCTGTATGTCATATGTCATGATATCTTGTTGGTTGGTCTTTTTTGCTTTGGCACATTGTCCATGATGCTGATGAGGCAAAGGGATAGGGGTATCTTATTGTGTTTATAGATAGTGCACTACCCAGTGGGATGATCCTCATGGTTTATCCCCCTTTTGAGCCACACCTAGGTGTGTTATATGCAGTCTACCGTTGATCCTCTTTCTGCGCCGTGCCTAGCTTTTCCACTGGCCTGGATATGTGATCCATTTGACATTGGATCTTCAGAAGTGCCCAGATCTACGCCCTGCAAAATCCTAGTCAATGCTCACCTCAAACTCCCCAAGGATTTTCAGAATATCCTTGGGGAGTGCAAGGTCTGGTTAGCTGGCCTCCCCAGACCTCCCCAGACCTTGCCCTGTAAATAAAAACTCCAGCGTATGGTGAACATCAGACCCTGATAGAGCAGCATACCAAAGGAACAAGTATAGCGGAGAGATAGGGATGCGCACCCATATTTCAAGCAGTGGTGACTGATTGATTGCCAAGCTAGAGTGGTAACAAGTGTCTGACCTTTCATGTCCTTCGGTGTCACCATGTCTAAAGCAAAGGAAGGGGCACAAACAAGAGACGAGAGACAGTTCCATGGCTGGTGGAGATCAGCAAATCGCACACGGAGATGAATTCAGCGACTTATCAATGCAAGTGGTGCACAACCCCATCGGAATTGAATTACCTGCACCCAGAAACGAAATGAATGAGGAAAATGTACCCGGGTGGTCGAACCGCGCAATACCGGGGTCGACTCTTGACGTTGGGTGTACAATAACGACCGTTCGGCTGTGTCATTTGCAAAGTGGTGTCGATTGGTCCCCAGCGCCTTATCTATATGATGTGAATTTAACCTTCGCGTCGCTGACGTGTCACCTTGTAAAGCTACAATGACCTCAATAACAATGTAATTTCGTGCTATCAGCATGCTATGGAGGCGTCCAATCCATATCACCATAATGACACGTCCCAGCTATCGGACCTGACACGGGATTGAGGAGTAATACACACCATTGAACGTGTGGAACCACCTATTGTTCTTTCAAGTTTGCAGAGGATATCGTGGACTACGATCCCAAGCTGCAAAGAGAACGAGTCCCTCTCGTCGATCAATCGTATGACTGCGGAGAGACTGCGGAGACCACATGGTAACGAGGCATTCTCTGGACACCTTCCCGCGCGCCAATTTCCCGCGCGCCCTTGTCAAATTTTCCGTTATGACACATTCGACTCCGCTGGTTCGTTTTCACCTTATCCTCCTTTCCCTCGTCTCCGTACCCAAGAAGGCCATTCTCTCTGCTCTCTTAATGTCTCACGACGAAGCTTCTTTGCACTTACTAGCGGACCGAGCGATCGGGGAGGACAGCGACGAAGAACTCCTTCCAACGTTCACCAGAGAACCTCTGGAAAATGAGTGGCCACGGTTCGTGGTAGCTGGTGAGTAGCTTCTCAGTGGTTCTGGTGATTTCTTATGAATGTCCTCCGTGGTTACCACAAAACAGGCGCGTGTTGTCGACGGGTAGGGGCCGCAATGCTCTCTGGTCTTAGATCAATTTCAATACGAAAGTGGATACTCTCGATTTCAGGAGTTTTTACCCTAGCCGTGGTTATCATCCTCAAATTGGATGAATATTCGCGGCAGTACCATCCAATGTTCAGAGTAAGTCCTCATCTCTTATCACTACCTCCTTTCCGTTGACTTTAATACCAATTCTAGTATATCCTGGATTATCAAAGCTCCCAGCCCCAACACAATCCAGACTTGCCGTGGCCAGAAGGTCGCAACGGACGGTGTGTCGCCTAGGTCAACGCCTTTCTGAGGGCTGACACTGGGCAGGTTTATCTACTTTTCAGGCCAATTATGGGAATTTGGTTACAATAACGTGCTGCAGGAACAGTAAGCTACTGTATGGAGCGCCGGCGAACCCTAACTCTACTTCTTCATGCCACACAGACTGCTTAATACTTATCTCGCCTACATTAGCAACCGTGCATTCGTGTATTCCCCACACATTACCCATGACCACAACCCCTTTGCGGGCATCAAGCACCTTCGGATTCCAGCAGGTGCATTCTCTTACTCTCCGACAAGTGGTGCCCCCTTTCCGCAGTCGCGTAATGGAAGCGAAGGCTCACCTTCGGATGGTTTCTCACCACGAGCTGTATCGGAGGAATATTTTAGGACCATTTGCCCTTGGTGGAAGACAATACGCCTGAGTGCCTCTCGAACAACTGAAGCATTGGGTTTGGATCTCGCAACCGACGATTTCCTCACAGTTATGGTCGCTTGGAGCAAAAAATTGTCTGAGATGAAAGATCCTTGTATAAACATAAATGATGGCACGCTATTTCATTGGAAGTGAGGCATACTCTAGCTTTAGATGGCTCATACTAACCTTCGCGCTGCAGATATTTTAACGATCCAAGAATCCTACCACTCTGGTCAGCTATAGAAACATCCCCGGTGTTCATGCAGTGGGACTGGAGCCCCATGATCCATGCAGAACTTGAGCGTCTCGGGTTCCCGGTACCAGAAGAAAGCCCCGCGGCGCGGGTTAGGCTCTCTTTTCCGCCATCCCATCCCTGGGCAAGACCAAAAATCATTTCTTCTATGCAGGGTAATTTTACTCGCAATAGTATGTGGAATCAAATTCCCTTTGACCGTTTACCAATTACGAGATTGACAGAAACGGACATCTCGACACCGTTCGTCATTCCAAAGCTCGTGGCGGTCCACATCCGCCGTGGTGACTACGAAGACCACTGTGAAACGCTATCAAAGGAAGGCCTCCAGTTCAATTCTTGGGATATGCTCGGGACGTATTCGACGAAAGACCCTAAACCGCCACATGGGCTGGACCCCAAGATATACCCCATCGACCCTCGCTTTATCAACGAAACATTCCCTGCATTGCCCGACACCCTCTATAGTCCTCCATACTCAACCGCCTTTCCACATGATCGGCATGGGCGAGTTGACCCTGCTGACCTTAGCAGAGAGCAACTCTACAAGTTGCACTGCTGGCCAAACCTAACGGCTATTATCAACAAACTTCGAGATGTGAAGGATCTCCATCCAGGACTTGAAGAGGTTTATCTGATGACCAATGGAACACCGGAATTTGTGGAGGAGTTGACTCACCTCTTGTATGAGGGAGGGTGGAGGAGCGTAAGGTCCGGGTTGGACCTCAAGCTGACTGACGCTGCGGTTGCCGTTTCGCAAGCAGTCGATATGGCTTTGGCAACCTGGGCAGAGGTATTCGTAGGGAATGGGGTAGGTCTCTCTTCATTTATGAAAATTACGTGCAGTGAAATGAAACCATTACGCCGCAGTATTCCAGCCTGACTTCAAATACCGTCGGGTTCCGACTTGCTCAGGGTCACAAACCAAGCACAAATCATTTCTTCTGAGATAGGTTTTCGTGTATGGTATGATGAGTATTAATAAGACTGAGGCGAACGTGGTAGTCATTGGAAATTTGAAGAAGACCAGTTAAATACCTAGCGTATCTACGTGAGAATACCTTGTGCTTCTATATCCCTCCGCAATCACACCCCGATTTGCGATCGATTTCGCCCATCTCCGTAGACGACAGTCCAGACCCGCGGTCTTCACACCGCGCACTGTTCCTGAGAGACATAAAGGCAGAATTTGGCTCGTCTATAAACCATCATTCCCCTTCCTCCTCAACACCCCGCAATGTTCGTTCGGGCGTGGGGCTTCTTGAATCCACCGGTGGGGCGCTCGCGCCTACATATCTGCGAGCCCATGTACGTGCCTGGAGCCACGAGGCGGTGAACCTTGGCCACCGGGGTCTTGAGAGGACGGCTTGCTTTCTCTGAGATCTCTTGAGCCTCCCGTTCCTGGTGTGATACCAGCTACCAGTTCAGTCTTATTGCGCCCATTTTCCGTATTTGGTCGTAAACGCGCTCGTTAGTATGCCTATTCTGACTTCTTTTCTGCTCCCTTAAGTATTCGTCTTACCAGTACTCCTCCCAAAGTTCAGGAAATCCTCGGTCGTCCATGGAGCAATCTCCGCAAAGCACCTTCTCATCGATTCCGCTTTCTCCAAGACACATCATCCCAGATTTTAATGTCGAATGGCCCGCCACCAGCTTGTCTGGGACTCCCATTGATTGGTCTGTCTTGAGCGGCATCAACGAAACCCAAGATCCAGAATCTCAGAACGTTCAGGTGTCGTCTACCTTCTTCTATGGTGCAATGGACGAACCACTCCCCACCGACCTGATGCTTGTATCGTCCGATCAAGTCTACTTCTTCGTGCACTCCACCATGCTCCTGAAACATTCAGGAAACGGCTTCGCTGGCCTATTGGGGGATGACAAGGTGCACCTGCCCGAGAAATCTGAAGTGTTAAACCTCATTTTACATGCTTTTTACAACTTCGACTCTTCAAAGTTTCGGCCTACTGTGGAACTGGTGGCTGCAACCCTCAGATCATTACAAAAATATGACGTACCTCTAGACTCACTTCTCACGCCGAGTCACCCCATGTCGACAACCATCCTGCATCTCGGGATCCAGTCACCCCTTGAGACATTTGCAATGGTCGCAGCCTTCAAGTTGGAACACCTGGCGATCGAGGTCTCGAAGAAGCTGGTCTCTGTACCTCTCCACAACCTTACGGACGACCTGGCGGAAAGGATGGGGCCGTCGTATCTACGACGACTTGTCTTCCTCCACCTCGGAAGGATCGACCGCCTCAAACAGCTTTTAATACGACCTCCTTCATTGCACCCGGTGACGAAAGACTGCTACGAAAGTGATCAAAAACGGCTTCAAACCCAATGGAAAGCACTAGCGGTTGCTCTGGGTTGGGAAGCTCAAGCTGATCTGTCGCCGCAACGTATTCACAGCACCTTTACAACACTTTTAATCGAGACTTCTTGTAACCAATGTCAGCTGGTGAGTTATTCTTAGGATTTTATTTCCTACTGTTTACGCTTGCATGAAAGTCGATCAAGGAAAGCACCCGTGCAGTTGTTGTTGACTGGACGTCTGTTAAGCCCACCATCTAGCGACCCGTAATTGGTGGAAATTTCTGGGGTCATTAAGCACCCCTGGTGAGCTCTTCCGGCTCAACACGACATTCGATAGCTTCCACGCCATACGTGGTTTAAGGACGGAAACTGTACCATCACTCTTCCGGCCATTTTCTTTCCATGAACTCTTCTCGGCGCGTTAACAGCGACTTGAGATAGTGCGGGTGTCTTATTTCTCCAGGAGGGTCCCCACCTTCCAAATGTCTCGTTCTCCATGACTATTTCATGACATTTAACCACCACATAACCATCACATACTCATGTATCTCATGGCGGTCACTGAATCGTATACTAGTGAACTGTTCTGTATTGAGTGGCTCGGACAGTTGCACGCCGTCGGCCATGGATGTGGTTTCGAATGTACATGTGCTTCGAAGGCAAACAATGCGACAGTAGGACAAACTTTCTTTCTTAAACCGCCACCTATAGACAGTGCCCAGCCGTCCTTCCCTCACACGATGGAAACAGGGCGATGGTGGTTGCGAAGAATAATTTATACGAATGGAGACCATTAGAGCCCGCGCACCGCGTAGACGCCAGTCTTCGAATTTTTTCAACGACGCCCGGGTGTCAAATTCCCCCCACATCCATTTTAAGCTAGTCCTCCTGACATAGTCACACCTGTAGGGGTGATATATTCAATGACAACGTTTATTCTCTCGTTATTAGGCGTGATGAAAGGTTCAGTGATCTGAGCGCACTAGACTTCTTCGCGATCGCTGCTTCCTTACACTTCCACTTCGTGGATACCATCCTAGTCTTATTACTTCATGTCTGACCGTACAGTGCTGGGTACCTCATGTCTGGTATCGACAATGAGGTTCGTACTTATACTTGGCTTGTTGCAGCACCTGGTTTCGACGCCACAACATGCTCCGCGCAATTCGTACGCCTGCTCGCCCGCTTGCCTGCTTGCCTGCTCACTAGGTGTCACATGCAAGGCCCCTTTCGACCCCACAGTCGATCCAACTCGAGTAAAGCCGACGAGCTCTTGGATGACTACAAGGCAGTTCTTTCTTCTTGCGATCTAATCCCTGCGACCCCAAACCACGCACAAGAGGCGTCACCGAGATCCGAGGACCTTACTATTCCGTGAGCTGCAACACTCGAAGAGGCCTTAAGTGACCTCACACTAGCGCTTAGGTTATGGGATCCCGCTATCTGAGTGATGTATTCGTTTCTATATGGCTGGTGGTAGCCGAGTGTGTTCTCACATTTCTTCAGGATGGGTGATAGCATAATACCCTGGATTTTCTGGGGGTGAATATGCCCAAATTGAGAATATGAGTACTCCTTGACGCTCGTTTAGTGTGTTCCCAGAGGACCGCCCTCGCGAGCTGATCGATTTCGCTCATAACCACGGCGTCTACGTATCCACAATGAGTCAGTAAAATCTCACGAATGGTTCCGTATCAAAGCTCTCGATAGGGCGGGTGGATGGAGCATGTCCTTCAACACCCAGACCAAGGGATGATTGTCTCGAGAAATGCAAAAACATTGGGTCAGTGCTTTCTTGTCACGGTGATTGGTGGCTCACATCAGCTGGAGATTCCGTTAGTTATCATTGAGCTGTCGGCTGGCTTCCTGTCTTTTCCAGGAGACGACTGGGTCAGGCTGTATCACAAGATACACGAATACGATATGAAGGCGAAACGGAAGGTTGGAATTTTGCTCGGAACAGGCTGAGGCGTACATCTTTACAGCAATTCATTGAATTCGCCAGTTACCGAGGCCCTGGAGGAAAATGGAACTGACAAGCTACAAGCTACTTACGGTCGCCAGAGGCTTCCTCGATGAGACTGGGGTCGAGAGAATTATGATAGAAAGCGAGGGGATCACCGAAAATGTCAAGACGCGGACAACCGACGTTATAACCAACATTACAAAGGCTTTGCCGATGCACAGGATCATATTTGAAGGTACGAGTGCCACAAAGCTCACGTATGATTGTCCCTGGGACCCGACCGATACACCCAGGGTGTTTGCGTGGTGCGTGATCACTCCTTCGTCCGACATTCTGCCCGATCTATATACCCGGGGCAGGTATATACGCGAGTTCGGAGTGGATATGGATATCAGCGTTGATACCAAGTTGCAGCTTTGTAGAAACACATCATGGTGCGCACGTAGTAGAATACCATGATAGGTATTCACCGCTTCTTACTTGCAGTGCTCTGTGGTGACGCAATTGTTGAAATTAAGCCTGTTGATAGCAATTCTACAGATGGTACATCGTTTATATAGCTGGGATCGGAATCAAAACATAAGGGGCCGAAGCATGGGTTAAAGCACGGGGCCGGGTCATCAACCAACCTATCAACCGACCTCGGTGGTGTAGTAGTCAGGGCGATCGACGGTTCCTCTAAACCGTTGTGTGGCGCTGCAACGGCGGAACCAATGCAGAACCAAATATTCCAACAGCAATGGTGGCAAAAAAGCAGGTGGTAGTTGTCGCCAAAAGTTCCAGTTTACGTTGGGCACCCCAATTTGTGGGTTGGAGCGGATGTAATTACATTGTTGTTATTGGGCAGAGTATAAGAAATGAGTAACCAGGAGAGTACGAAGTAGAAGATAGGAAGGCGGCGTAAGGAGGAGATCGTTTCGGAATCGGAAATGACGTATCGGGATCTGGCTGGTGAGCCAGTACACCTAATCGGTGCCAATTCGGCATTTCTTATCTCAGTGAACAGTACGTAGAATGATCCAAATAAACTCGTTGATATGAGCAGGGTCCCATTCAACAGAGAGACGGTTTCTTGCGTTGAAGATTTTCCGGCGAGGGTAAGACTCGGCGCGGGGGTCCGGAGGCACACGAGGTCGATACCCCCAAGAGACGTCTGCTCTCCCGTGGGCCTAACCCGACCAGACTTCCTCACAGATCCGCTATGCAACCGCGCCAATACAAAATCCCTTGGATCATACACCCCATCGTCAGTCGAAATGCTAGACCAATAATTCCCTCAGGTCTTTGCGACATCAGGAGAGACTACGTTCGCAACTAGGTCCTTGTAGCATCCGCCTTAAGCGAGTTCTGACGTCAGGGCCATCGCGCGCTCGCCTAGTGTCTTCTCCCGGCAAATCGACCCAATACCTCTTCCACCAGAACAGAGTGCCGTCGTATCAAGTCTCAACCATGTACATGCCCAGTACGAACTGCGCACTCGTAGATATGCGATGCGAAGCTACGCTGAGAGGCGCTGTCCAATCCTCCACGACTTCCGATTGAGGCCCAACACAAAAGCCGGTGTGAATCGTGTGTGCAGTGGGAGAGGTGGTGAGCTGGGATCGGAATCGAGTTTGATAAAACTACCTGAGTCTGGCCCGTCGTGGTGGGTAGCGGTTTGCAGGATGCCAAGACTTACGAAGGAGATGCGCAGCACAGCAATCGACACTTAGCATCGAAGGACCCCGCTCTTTGTCCTCAAGTCAATCGATCAAGTCAGTGTCGTCCACCCAGTTGGGCCAAGATGTGTCGGAATATCCTTATGAAGGCAAGTGCAGAGCAGAGTGTTCACGCCAGCATGTGGTCCACCCAGTTCCACAGGTGAGCCGGATGCCTTGAGACGGCGTTCCAGTGAACAAGGCCTGGCGAGATTTTTTGGTTGCGCGACTTACATCGGGTACGGTACCTCCACCCACGGCAAGTGCCCTCGCTGACTATCGATATAGGATGGTCGCTCCCATACAGAACTGCAGCGAAAATCAAGAGATACCGTGACTGGATGAAACCAAAGTTCATATAGGCACGGCGGAGCAAAGTACCTCATGTCCCATTGCAGATCTCATTGGACGTGGTCGACACAAGGAGAAAAGCTGGATGTGGTACCCCGTTTTCAATCGAATGGATTGCACGAAATCTTTGGGTTGGGTTCTACTTTGTGATGTAAGTTCTCTATAATTCCTCCACAATCACTAGTATTATTATTATGTGCAAGTTCATTCTCACTCTGTAATTGTAACATGAAATTAAAGAGTCAGGAGGCAATCAAGAATTGTCACCAGACTCTGGACGTGAGGCCTCCTAAAACAAACCACAAAATTGGCAATGGTCCGAGTACACACTTAGTTGGGCTTCCGTATCCCATTACCTGGCCATACTCAACCCTCGTAGTACGGAGGTTATGCATCCCCGTACAGCTCAAGCCAGCTTCGATGTCAAGCGGACGATCTAGGATACAATTCGAATAGACGATGGATATATGTATAGGAGGACGTTCCAAACTATGCTCTAGTCAACCAGAGGATGCGAGGAGTGCCGAGGGCTAGGGCTCGTCCTTGAGAGGTCCCAACAACATGTTTTCGAGCGCGAGCTTCATTTCGGCCGTCTGCTTTTGTTTGGCCGGGTTGCTCATGCGCGATTTCGGAGGCTGCGATGGGACTCTCGGGACACTGAGAGCGCGACCACTCTCGCTGAAACAATAAAGGACCGAGCCAGGAGGGTACGGGTTGGCACGCTCGTGGTCCATTGCGTCGGAGTCTACTGGATGCACGGAGACCTCCATCTTCATAGCACCCATCCCCCCAAAGTGCTGTCGCCCTACAACTTGAGGAGGGTCCTGCATGTGTGCATCGATGACTCGCATGTTGTAGGTCCCTCGTTGATGATCGCGCCGGCGATAATCGACACCCAAAATATCCTTGGAGTTGCTCGTCCAGCCAGGCGTAACCTGGGCGGTCACACTTCCAACAACGGCTACCGCCGTTGATCGATTTGCGTGGATTACATGGGATTTGATGGGAGGGGTGGTGAGGCGAGTTTGGAGGTATGAGGGTGATGTGTAAGAAAGTCCACCGTTGGGGTGCGGGACGGCTTGAAGAATTCTGCTTCCTTCCTTCGTAATCTCATCTTCGGCGAGCAACTCGAGGAAGTCGTTTCCAGTACGACCGAAACTCTCATGTGACTTGTTTCTGTACTTGTAGAGGGAGACTGGACCCCGTCTTGCGGTCCTCTGGAGGTCTTCCAAGCGCTGGACGTGAGCACGGAATTCAGATCTGCGACCTTCAATCTTCTTTAAATACTTTTCAAACCCGGAGTCGCTCATTTTGTAGATGTTAGGGAAGACTTTTGAATTGAAATCGTAACGCAGACCGAGCGCAGGGTCGACATGACCAGTTTTGGGTACTGCAAAACCTCCAAACTCAGAGTCGATGTTGGGGATTGCCCTAGCAGCGAGCCTTGTAAAGCCTTGCTCGCGCCAACGCCCATAATTATACGCGACATTGACTCTCGTCCCAATTTCGTCCCACCGCGCGACCGTACGCGCATTCGTCTCGCCACTATCAAACCAGGACTGCTGTTCCCGCGTGTCTATCGCCGAAATTTTCAACCGTCGGTGTCGTTTGCGTTCCGGGAGTGCACGCTTGAGACCCCAGTCGCCACGCTGGGCATGACCGCCAAAAACGGTGTAGACTTGGCTAATGCTTGGGTGATATGTCGCAAATTTTGATTGCTTGAGTATTGCAGCAAATGACCCAGGCGCCGGTACCGGGAAGCCCGTCGCACTCATGGAAAAAAAAAAAGGGCGTTACTCCTTTGTAACCCCCCTGCCACTTTATCAGTGAAGTCGCAACAACACAACAGCACACAGGATGCTACTTTGTGAATTGTCAGGGGTGCCCGTATCAGCGAGGCTTTACAAAAGTAGTTAGGGAAGGATCCCGATCCCCAAGGGGTTCCGGACCATGTTCTCGGTTCGTCGAAACGGTCCGGTATGGTTGCAACGCGCAACGCGAACACCCGCATCGTGAACCCAGGTGAGAAAGGGTCAACACGCAAGGTCTTATTGTCTACCTCGTTCGGGATGCTGTTTCTCTCTCCCACCCCTTCCGTAGCATGATTGCATGATGCTGCCTGGCTGCTGGCTGTGCACATGACTGGTATGGAGGGTATGGCATGGCACGCATGGTCCTGCAAATTCGATCTGACAAATACGGTAACGAATAAGGGCGATGTCGACCCGGTCTTTGGGCGGTAAGCCTTGCGAGCCTACACCTTTTCTTTTCTTTTTTGAAAAATTTTTTTTTCGAGATCCGCACTAAATTTCGCCCAATAATATTCTCTATATGCTATATGCTATATTACAAAAAAGATTGCATCATGTTCGTTTCACATGGCTCGACGGCTCGACAATCTCCGCCATCGTGCGGGTTCACACCACCGGGCCTCGGGACGTACCTCTTACGCCTACATAGCAACTGCACACAGGCTCACGGAAGCTCGCTCAAAGGTACGTCCGGAATTCTCGCTCTTCTTGTGCGTCCAACCAACTCCCACCCTCCACAAGACCAATTTTCTCATAGTTGACGGTGGCGCGGATTTAATCCGAACTGTCCTCTTTTGACAAGGCCCACAAGGAACGAGTCTTGTGACACGTGGCAAAATTATGTAGACGTCATTCCGTGGGTTCCCTATGTGGCCACTTCCCAATCGGGTTAGCAATAAAAACGAGTCCCCGAAGAGTGTGGACACCCGGCAGCACACAAACAACGGTTCAAACAGAAACACGAGACGGAACATGAATGAACTCTCGATAGCTATTACAGACCAAATCGAGACAGACAGCGGAGGAACGCGGTCATCAAGAGACAGGCAAACCTGAGTCTTCGGGACGAAAAGGGGGCTTCCATTCTAGTATGGGTAGGAAGGCGCGGGGAGGTTGGAACGAATGGGAAGGGAGCGGAGAGATTACAGGAGGAGCAAGAGCAAGTACATCGGGGGGAGACGGAGATGCGGGCGATAACTCTGATGGGAGTTATAATAGGTCCGAAGAGGGCGGCAAACATGGTTATGTCGAGGAAAGCGTGAGAGAGCGTGCGAGTCGTGAGGAAATGACCAAAGGTTGGCAGGGAATGAAACAGGGAGGTATTGATCAAAAACAGAACTCTGGGACAATAGTAAATAGCTCCTTATAACTAATCAAGTCACGTCACTCGTTTGCACCGAAATCGCCACCCGTTAGACTCACCGATCAACTGGGTCCAAAATATGAATAATAGAGACGACCAGCGGGCTGAAACACGTTCCTTATGAGAGTTTTGTTAACCAGCAACAGGGTGGACCTCGAGAGGTCCCTGGGTCATATCGTAGGCACCAGGAGAGGCGTCGGGTGGAAGACATGCTGCAAATGGGTCCGACATCTTCATTTCTGATATTGATTGCATCGTTGCTTCTAGGTCCCACTCTTCACTACCGCTGCAGGCGTCCGATGACTCGCCATCTGACTCGCTGTCGTCCTCTTCGCTCTCCTCCACTACAGTATTGGTAAAGCTGCTACGCCGATGCTCGCGATAGACGAGAAGCCAGGTCCTAATACTGCGTTGAGGGGCGTCCCAGATGCCGAGGTATTCGATGTTCCGCATCACGCCCTCCCACCGGATTAGGTTTTTGTCGAGAGCTTCATGCATGAAGGCTGGGGAGCCGTGGTACATGTAGTGGACAATATGGGGGAATGATTGGGGGTCCGGAAGTGGAAGATAGACTACGGGGTAGTTGGTGTTGGAGGGAAGGAGTCGTGGCATCCGTGCATTGAGTAGCGCCATTGAGTTTTGTCTCGGGCGTGAGGAGGAAGCAACGGGAGTCGTAGGGGCGTTGTCTATCCTGGGAGCCGAAGTTGGGGCACCGCCAGAATGCAACCCAAGAGCTGAGGAGCCGCTGAGGAGGGACCGGAGGAGGCCTGACTGCGTGGACAGATACATTTGATGCAACTGGCGGCGCAATGTCATCAGAGGCAGTGACTAAACTGAGTTGAATAGAATGACACGCACATGGAGCTTCATCAGGGACGGGACGTCCGCGGACACGGGTTCGGAACCGCGCCGATGGTCGAGTGGCGGGCTTGTAAAGACACCGGCATTGGGATTGGTCAAAGTGTCGAAGATGGGGGTGCGAGAGAACCGCCTTGCGTCCATGGGAACGTCTACGGGGAATGTCAGGGGAGACTGGGATGGGGGCTTTGTACATAGGGAGAGTACAGACGTATGCAGCAGTCGGTGGTCTCCGGCTTGTGCCAGTAGTATCGCCCGAGCGAATGCAGCTTGTCGATGGTGTACTGCAATGGAATGTCATCTTCCAGGGCGTGGGCTTCTACACCGCCGGAAGCAGATCGACTTTGTGAGACTGACGAGGCGGGAGAGATGGATTGCAG
>WNFL01329985.1_pt1 | contig 16355 bp, 15 predicted proteins | sample 5400361 | NCBI WGS metagenome assembly WNFL01 (sample SAMN13153351, study PRJNA577476) | soil metagenome | isolation source: 40 cm soil on Douglas fir-dominated hillslope | place: USA:California | collected 2013-09-17 | reverse complement strand
AGCGTGTAGATGGCTTCCGGAGCGCTCTCTTTGGCGCCACCAAGCAAGGGCGGCAACGAGATGCACGCCGAGATCGCAAGAAGCGGCACCAGAAGAACGAACAAGCCTTTCAATCGCGTTTTCATTTTGGCACCTCTACGCCCTTGTGCGACGGGGGCATGATGATCTGCGAGGGGTTCTCTTTCAGCTTGTCGGCAAGGCCGCGGAGCGAATCCGCCATTTTCGCGCCTTCCTTGGAAAGATCATCGACCGCGGACAGCGTCGTCTGGAACTGGTTACTGAGCTGCGGGACGGTGTCGAGGAACTTGTCGATCTGGCTCCCCTGCCCCTTCAGGATCGGATATTTCTCCCCATCGACCTTGGGCGGCGGATTCTCGTCGTTGTTCGGAGTCGCGAGGTCGATATAGCTCTGGCCGGTAATGCCTTGGACGGCGATGCTGGCGATTGTCTTGTCGCGCACCGGCGTCTGCTCGCGCACTTCGACATCCACTTTGACGAGATCGTTGCGCTCGGGACTCAAGCGCAGATCGAGGATCTTGCCGACCTCGACGCCCTTGTATTTGACGGTCGCATCTTGATCGAGCCCGCTGATGGGATCGGTAAAATAGATCGTGTAGCGTTCGTGGCGAGACAAATCATGGACGCCGGCGAGCCAGATCGAGAAGCCGACAAGCGCCAGGAGCGTGACGCTTACGAACACACCGACGGTAAAATATTTGGCGTCCTTTTCCATGGTCAATGCCTTTCCGCAAGCACGGCTTTGACGCGCTTGCCGCTGAAATACTCCTGAACCTTGGGCTCGGGTGATTTCAGCAATTCATCAAGCGTTCCGCTTTCGACGCGTCCATCAACGATCATCGCGATGCGGTTGCACACGTTCACCAGCGTGTTCGGATCGTGGGTGATCACGAGGATGCTGAGCTTCAGGATGTCATGCAGGGATCGCATCAGTCCGTCGAGCGAACGGTTCATCCAGAAACAGGATCTTGGGATCGAGCGCCATCGCCCGAGCGACGCCTGCCCGCGTCGCCATGCCGCCGGAGAGTGCGGCCGGATACTTGTCCGCAGTTTCGGGCTCCAGCCCAACCATTTGAAGCTTCAGGAAGGCGAGATCCTCGATCGCCTTTTCCGATAAGGCAGTGTGCTCGCGCAGCGCGAAGGCGACATTGTCGAGTACGGTCAGTCCCGAGAAGAGCGCACCATTCTGGAACAGCACGCCCCATTGTTTCTGAATCGGCAGCATCTCTTCGGGCGATAGAAGATAGAGGTCCGTCCCTTCGACCAGCACCTGTCCCTTAGCGGGCTTGTTCAGGCCGAGCATGGTCCGCAGAAGGACGGATTTGCCCGAGCCCGAACCGCCCACCAAGCCGAGCGTTTCGTTCTCCATCAGCGTCAGGTTGACGCCGTCATGCACGACCTGATCGCCGAAGCGGTTGGTGACATTCTTAAGCTCGATGAGCGCGCCCATGGCCCACCTCACACGCCGGCCTTGGAGAACACGACCGAGAAGAGCGCGTCGGCCATGATGACGACGAAAATCGCCTGAACGACGGAGAGCGTCGTCCTACGCCCCACGCTCTCGGCGGAGCCGGTAACATTCAGACCTTGATAGCAGCCGATGACGGCGATCACCAAAGCGAACACCGGCGCCTTGAGCATACCGACGAAGAACATCTTGAAGGTGGCAACGTCCTGCACCCGCGCCACATATTGCGTAAAGGAAACGTCGAGCAGCGAAAGGGACATCAGCCCGCCGCCGATCAGACCGATGACGTCGGCGAGAAAGGTGAGAATGGGAAGCGTGATCACGAGGGCGATGACGCGCGGTACGACCAGAACTTCGATCGGGTCCATGCCCATCGTGCGCAGCGCATGGACTTCCTCTCTCAAGTTCATCACGCCGATCTCGGCGGCGAACGCGCTCCCCGAACGCCCCGCGACCATGATCGCGGTGATGAGCACGCTCATTTCCCTCAAGAGCGAGATCACCGTGAGATCGATCGTGTAGATCGTGGCCCCGAATTTTCTCAGCTGCACCGCAGCCTGATAGGTGATCACCATGCTGATGAGGATCGCGAGCAGGCCGATGATGGGCAGCGCCCTTATGCCCGTCTCTTCGATGTGCCGGACGATGGCCGGCAAACGGAATCGATGCGGATGGAGAAAATTGTGGAAGAAACTGAGCGCGACCCGGCCGACGAAAGCGAAAATCTCCCAGGAGAATTGCAGCACCAGGAAGGTCGCCTGGCCGATCCGGCAGAACGCTCTGTAGAGCGACGGTCCCGGTTTCTTCGGCGGCCTGTATTCGGCAAATGAGGGCAGAAACTTTAGCAGCGAATTCTGCTGATCTGGCAGATGCGGCGAAACTTGCTGCTGGCGCAGAAGTTTCTTGAGCAGGAACGCGCCCGAGGTGTCGAGCTTCTCGATCTTGTCGCCGACAATCTCGACGGGTCTATCTCGCAGCTCTTGCGCGACTTCATCGACGTCGCGCTCGAGTTCGCCGGCGTGGTCGACGGTCCATTCCCCTTGAAGGACGAGCACAGCCTTGTCCGGCTCCTGCCTCACTTCCAGGAATTTAGCGGCTGAGTTTGGGGTGTCGACCATGGATCTGGTCTTTTCCTCGAGATCGCCTCGTCTTGCTCGTGATGCGAGCAACCAGGCCGGGATTTGCAAACCCAATGCATCCGAATGCGCTGGAGGCTTCGAGTTTCTGCTTCCTCTTGGGAACGGCCTTGGAACTCTATGGTTGCGCCTATGGCGCAGCCCGCGCTTGGCAAGCCCTTGAAAAACCAGCTAGCACGCTCGGCATGCTCGCTTCTGGCGCAAGCTTGGCCAATTGATGTAGAGGGTGCTTGGGGCGGACAAACCGAGGAGCCTAGAATGGCCAAGGCCTATTGGATTACGTCGTACAGATCGATTTCCAAGCCCGACGCGCTTGCGGCCTACGCGAAGCTTGCGGGGCCCGCCTTGACGGCGGCAGGCGGGCGCTTCCTCGTCCGCGGCATGCCGGCCAAGACCATGGAGCATGGACTGATGCAGCGCACCGTGCTGATCGAGTTCGACAGCCTCGAGGAGGCGCTCGCGGCCTATAACAGCCCTGGTTACAAGGAAGCGCTTGCCGCCCTGGGCAAGGATGCAGCCGAGCGCGACATGCGGATCGTCGAGGGCGCCTAATCGCGTGATATGATGACGGCCCCGCCGCCCGCGCGGAGGGACGCAAGATAGCGCACGCGAGACCCCGTGTGCCGAAGAGGAGAGCCTACGATGAGGACTATCGCTTGGACCGTTGCCGCCGCGACAATCGCAATCCTTGCGGCCGGCGCCAACGCAGCACAACAGCAGGATTTCTCGAAAGTCGAAGTCAAGACAACCGATCTCGGCAAGAACACCTACATGCTCGAGGGCGCCGGCGGAAACGTCACCATCGCGGTGGGCACCGACGGCGTGATCATGGTGGACGCGCAATTCGCGCCGATGCACGACAAGCTGAAGGCGGCGATCGCCAAAGTGACCGACAAGCCGGTCAAGTATCTCATCAATACGCATTATCACGGCGACCATACCGGCGGAAACGCGGCCTTCGGAAAGGAAGGCGCGACCATCGTCGGGCATCAGAATCTGAAAGATAAGCTCGCCAACCCGCCGGCCGGCGCGGACGGCCAGCGGCCTGCAGCATCACCCGAGGAAGCGCTCCCGAAACAGGTCTATACCGACAAGACGACGGTGAGCGTCGGCGGCCGGACCGCGCAGTTGACCCACATCGCCGCGCATACCGACACTGACACGGTCGTCTATTTCCCGGACGCGAATGTGCTTGCGATCGGAGACACCGGCGGGCCGAACCGTTATCCCAATATCGCGCTCGGCGGCAGCATCGACGGGATGATCTCGGGCGTCGAGACGTATCTCAAGATTGCCAACAATCAGACCAAGATCGTGCCGGGACATGCGCCGGTTTCGACCAAGGCGCAGTTCCAGGAATATCACGACATGCTGGTGAAGATGCGTGACCGCGTGGCGAAGCTCAAAGCCGAAGGCAAGAGCGCCGACCAGGCTGCGGCAGCGAAGCCGTTCGCGGCGGATATCCAAGTATGGGCAAAGCAGGACGACATGGCGAGCGACCGCGTCGTTCATCAGATCTACGCGTCGCTGAAATAGTCACGAGTTAAGCTGTGCGGCGGCTATCCACCGCCGCACTCCAATTTTTTCAGCTGAGTGTCTTCACTCTTTCACCGTGGCCGGCCTCCGAGCCGGCCATCCAGTCGCCGCGCGTCCGCGTGGCGAATAAGAAGGCCAATTAGACTTCGGGATTATTTCGCGCGTGCAGACGCACGCGCGCTGGGTGGCTGGCTCGGAGGCCGGCCATGGTGAAAAATGCGAAAGAGTTGCGCGCTTATCCCCGTTTCGTCGGAGTAAGCGCGGAGATCATGGCGTCAAGGTTCGGGGTCTTGTCGACGTTGAGGATTGCGTCCATCGCGGCCTGCGCGCGGGCATGGCCCAGAACGGGGTCGGCGAGCGCGAAGAATTTCGCCGCCAGCTTCGCATCGCCTGGCGGGTTCGACATGTCGCCGGGGGGAATGGGAACGCTCGCGCTGTAGCGGGTGCCGCTGCGTGAGACCGCTTCGATCTTGGCGCCGATGGCGGCATCGGGAAGCGAGCGGTCGGGGCTCATCTTCATTCGCTTGATCAGCGCGATCGCGCGCGGGTCGCGAAAGCGCTTCTCGTCGAAATCGCCGACGAGGACCTGGCCGTCAAGAAGCGCGCGGGCAACCAGATACGGCACGCTGTGATCGGCGTGCTCGCGGGTGTTGATCTCGTCGGGAAAGGCGCTCTGCTGACGATGGGCAAATTCGCTCAAAGAAATCGTGATCTGCGCAATTTCATCGGCTTGGGGCTGCTGCTTGCGGATCTCCAACGCCGCTGCGATGGGCGCCTGGGCGGTGCCGACGCAGGGCCATAATTTGATGCAGCTTTTCAGGATCTGGAAATCGCCCGAACGATTCCGCAACACGGCTTCATTGAGCTTGCCTGGAACGACAACGCCAAAACCGTATTTGCCGTCGAGCATCGTCAGCGGGTACTCGAGACCTTCGCGGGCGAGGAGCGCGGCAAAGACGCCGTTCTTCGCCGCCATCGGTTCGGCCGCGCCCTTGGCGGGCGTCATCTCGGCGCCGCGGCGTACCTCGCCGAGCGTATTCGCATTGGAGCCCGCGATCGCGAGCGCATGGCCAAGCCTCGACGCGTCGAGCTTCAACAGCTTTCCCGCGGTCGCGGCCGAGCCATATTGCGCGAGGATCGATGTATTATCCCAGCCTTGCCGTTCGTTTTCGGCCATCGCGTCGCGCAGGCGAACTTCGACTTCGTAGCCCGCGACGAAGCCCAAGATCAGATCCTTGCCCGAAAGGCGCTGCATCTCGGACACGGCCAGCGCCGGAGCGACATTGATGCTGGGATGATGGGGCGGACCCAGAGCGACGTAATCGTTGTAATCGAGATAACGCAGCGCCATTCCGTTCAGGAACGTGGCCTGATCCGATGCAACCTTGATTCCCACCCCGACGACCGTCGCCTGCGGGCTCCCGCCTCCGAGCGCAATCGTCTGCCGCGCGATGCGCACGGGCGCCGCATCGATCGCGCCGAGCGCACAGCCGAGCGTGTCCAGCACGACGCGTTTCGCCCGCTCGATGACTTTGGGCGGCATATCCTCGTAGCGGAGCTCGACGACCCAGCGCGCAACGTCCTCAATGACGGTCCTCTCCCGCTCCCGCGCGCGAGCTACGCGCGGCGCCACAACCGCCGCTGCGGCATATGCCAAGACGTCACGACGAAAGATCGGTTTGGATGTCATCATCGATCCTTCCGGCCCGCCTTCCCGCCGCACTCAAAAATCCGGCGTCTTGGTTTGCGGGATCGGGACCTGGTCCTCGTGGAAATAGTTGGCGTCGTTGTTCTCGGCGCAGATCGATTCCGAATCTGCGATCGGGGTGTTGTGCTTGGTAAAGTAATGCAGTCCCGACCACTTCGTGGTGAAGGCGCCGGGGTCCTCGACCGTCACCATGCCCTGCATCCGCCTGCCGCCGTCCACGAGCTTGTAGCGTTCGATCACATGCAGCTGCGTCGTGTGCGGCGTGTGATACCAGTCGACGAACGTCTTGTCGGAGAGGCCGGTAGTGTCGATGACGAGTTCGTCGCCCTCATAATGACCGACGGAATCGCCCAACCATGTCGGCGCCGGATTTTTCGCGTGCTCCGCGTTCATGAAGACGTGCCGGATGTGCGGTCCGCGCGAATAGAGGATGGTGACTTCCTTCGGCGTCTGCAGGAAATAAGCGGGCTCGGCCGTGAACAGCATCATGCCCGGAACGCCGCCCGGCCAGCAGCGCGACATCGCCTCGAAGGACTCTTTCCCTGCGAGGATCTCTGCGTTCGTCTTCTTCATCGCGGCCGCGACCCAGGGCTGCAAGATCGGATTGCTCGTATCGCCGACGGGCGCGGTGATTCGGTTGCCGCATTTGGGCGAGATGCGGTTGCCGCAGAACGGGTGTGCCGGATCGTTCGTGATCGGCACGAACTTCTCGCCCGGCACAGGCAGGAATTCGACGCCGTCCGACGCCCAGCCCATGTTGCTCGAGGATAAGTCGGGCACGCCGGAAGGAAGCCGCGGCGCGGCGGTATCGGCCGCGAGCGCAAGGCTCGCGACCATCGCGGTACCGGCCGCCCCGGCAATGATCGTCAGCGATGATCTCATGGAGGGTCACCTCCCGCCTTGGGCGCGTGCATTTGCAGCGCGCGCCTCGTTGATGCCCGTGATCTTCGAGATGTCCCGATGCTTCTCGCCGCAGACATATTCCATCATGCGCATGTCGCTGTGATTCTCGTAGACGTAGCGCGCGACGAAATCGCGCGCGTAATAGATCGGATCATGGATCGTGACCACGTCCTCGAGCCGCTTGCCTTCGTCCAATCTGCGCAGACGCTCGGTCGTCTTGAGCTGATCGCTGTGCGGAAGCCCGGTCGCATCGAGGAACGTGTTCTCGTTGAAACCGGCGGTGTCGACGACGAGGATCTCGCCTTCCCAGCGGGCCGCCGAATGTCCGTTCCAGAAAGGAAGGATGGCGAGCTTGTCGATGGGATCGAGCGGCTTGACCATGGAGATGCCGCGGATCATGCGGTTCTGCTCATAAGCGATGCTCATCTGGCCCGGCGGCGCGGCGATGATCTGGAAGGGATAAGGCGTCGATAGCGCGCGCGGGATGCCGTCCGGCGTGCAATAGGTGCGTGCCCGGTCGACAATCGTGCCGTTCTTCAGCCCCGCCTGAATCTCGGCGTATTTCTTCTTGCCGGCGTCGTTCAGGGGCACGTCGCTGTCGCCGATGAGATAGGCCTTGATCGAAGGGCTGTACCAGGTCGCCCACCAGATGCCCGACATCGAAGCGGCGCACGCGCACCCCATGGCGGCCACGGCAATCAGCGTATGTCTTTTCATTCCTTCTCCTCCCCCCAATCCGCGCCCCTTCTAACGGGAAGCCGCGTCCCAGATCATCTTGCCTCCGACCATCGTCATCACCGGCTGGATGTCCTTGATCTGGTCGGCCGGAATGGTGAGGTAGTCGCGGTCGAGCACCACGAGATCGGCGAGCTTGCCCGACGAGATGGAGCCGAGATTGTCCTCCTGGAAGACGAAATAGGCGTTGTTGCGCGTATGCGCGATCAGCGCGTCCTCGCGGCTGACGGTCTGATTGTTGACGACATCGCCGCCGACCATCTTGCCCGTCACGGCGAAGGCGAGCGTAGTAAAGGGGCGATACTGATTGACCTCGAACGCGTCGGTCCCCAGCCCCCATCTGATGCCGCTGTCCTGAATCGTCTTGAAGGGCGGCGTGTGATCGGCGCTCATCCCGTGAACGCGGTGAAAGATGTCGCCCATGATGGTCGAGCGCGGCTGCACGCCTGCATACATGCCGAGCTTCTTCATCCGCTCCAGCTGCGCCGCGTTCAGCTGGTCGAGATGGATCAGCGACCAGCGCAGATTCTTGATGGGATACTCCTTGTTGATCTGCTCTATCTGATCGAGGAAGCCGTCGATCGAGCCGACCAGCGTCGCGTGCTGGTTGACGGGCATCCCGGCCTTGGCGATCTCGCGCGCGATGCGGCCCCATTGCGCGAAATCTTCCGGCTTCGCGGTCGCTTTCAACGCCACCATGTTGTCGCCGACCGGCTGATAGAGATGCTCGCCATAAGTGTAGAAGTCGAAATACGAATCGCCCTGGAACATGGACTTCTTCAGATCGGCGATTTTCGCGATGGTCGCATCCGCTTGCTGCGGATTGCGTGCCGGAACGGACGTCAGGCAGTAGAAACGGACCATGAGCCGGCCTTCCGATGCCCATTTCTTATAGGCATCGAGGTCTTCGGTTGGACAAGGTCCGCCGATCGTCGTGAGACCGACTTTGGCCATGTCCCTCATCATCGTCATGTTGCCCGATTCATATTGCGACTCGGGCGCGTCGGGCCTCGCCTTGGAGATTGCGCCGGCGCCCTCGACGGAGATAATCCCGGTCGGCCGGTCCTTGGCGTCGCGCTGGATCCAGGGGTCGGTCTTCTTGTCGAGGCCCATCGCCTCGATGGTCTTGCTGTTCACATAGGTGCAGCACCTCGTGAACTGCAGCTGCACCGGATTGTTCGGCGCGACCTGATCGAGCTCTTCGCGGGTAAAGTCCTTCTTGTTGTCGGTGAACTGATCGGGCGCGAAGCCGCCGAGCGTATAGACCCACTGGCCGGGTTTTAGGCTCGCCGCCTTGGTCCGGATCATCTCGAGCGCCTGCTTGCGCGTCGTGATGCCGTCGAGGCGCAGTTCCTCGAGCCAGATCCGGCCCTCTTCCATGATGTGGGCGTGATTGTCGATCATGCCCGGAACGACGGATTTCCCGCCAAGATCGACGCGCCGCGTGTTCGGGCCCGCGAGGCGCGCGATGTCCTGATTGCTCCCGACCGCAACGACACGATCCCCCTTCACCGCCACCGCCTGCGCGATCGAGAAGCGGTCATCGACCGTGATGATCTTGCCGTTGGTGAGGATGGTATCGGCAGGGGCTTGCTGCGCATGTACGCTCGCGCTCGCGAGCAGCGCAGTCGCGAGGCTCGCAGCGGAAATCCAATGTTTCACGGGATGCTCCGATCGGTTAGCCGCTCAGTCGGCGACGAGCTTGAATCTGTGGACGCGCCGGCCGCGATTCTCGTCGACATAGATGTTGCCCTTGGAATCGATGGCAATGCCGTGCGGCTGGTTTAATTCTCCGGGGAAGCTGCCGCCGCGGCCGAAGCTCGACACATGCTTGCCGCTTTCGCGCTCGATGATCTCGATCTGCGCGTTGTTCTGGTTGATGACGTAGATGTATTTCTGATTGGCGTCGGGCGAGAAGTCGATCGCGACCGCCGAACCGCCGCTCTGCGTCATCTTGCCGTCCTTGGGCGGTGTAATGGGCTTCCAGGGCACGTCGATGGTGCGCTTCATGTTGCCCATCTTGTCGTAGACCTGGATCTTCGAACCTTCGCGGTTGCAGACATAGACCATGCCGTCCTTGCCGAGTGCCAGGCAGTGCACGGTTGTCATCCCCTCAGGCAGCCACTGACGGAGGAACTTTCCGCTCTTGTCGAACACGGCGACGCGTTTATTGCTGTCGCGTCCTTCGCCGTCCGAGACATAGATGTCGCCGTTGCCCTTATCGACCTGGATGCTCGAAGGCATGAAGAAGATCGGCATGGGCGAATTCAGCGGCTTGCCCTTGGGCGTTCCGTCGGAGGAATCGACGACGCCTTTCTTGCCGATCTGCAACAGCATCTTGCTGCCGTCATGGCTGTATTTCTGAACCATTCCCGAGGGCGCGCTTGCGATCCACATGTTGTTGTCGGGATCGGCGTGGCAGGAATGGAGTCTCGGGTCGAGGAGCTTCGAATCGCCCCAGGAGTTGACCACGTTGCCGGCGGGATCGAACTCGATGATCGCGGGCGCGAGCGTGCCCCAATTGAGCTCGTTCTCCATGACATCCTGGCGATTCAAGATGAACACGTGGTCCTGTTTGTCGACGCAGACGCCGCCGAGCCCGCCCAATATCCAACGATTGGGCAGCGGCTTCGGCCAGCCGATATCGGCTTCATAATGGGGCGCGTTCTGCGCCCGTGCGGGCGCGGCGGAAAGCGTCCCCGCGGCAACCGCAACCAAGGTGCATGCTGCTGCTTTAACGAAAGTGCTGGTTTTCATCGTCGTGTCCTCCTCGGGGGCCTAAATTGTTCAGTGGCCGGACTGATAGAGCTTGAGCGCGTTCTCGGTGGCGATCTTCTTCCGCAAATCCAGCGGCAGCTGATTCAACAGAAGCGCGTTCTGCTGCGCACGCGCGAGCGGAACCGTTGCCGGCGGATCGAAGTGCTGGTCGCTGCCGATGATGAAGCGGTCTGGGAAATCCTGATAGAGCTTCAGCCATTCGGGCTTGAGCTTCCCATCTACGATGGGGGGATCCTTGCCCGGAAATCCGGGGTCGTACTTGATCTCCATGTAGAGATTGGGATGAGCGGCAAGAAGCTTTCGGCTCATCTCCGGGCTGCGGAAGCCGATATTGTCGGAGCCCGCATGAGCCCAGATCAGCTTCGCTCGCGGGTTATGCGCAAGCAGCCGTTCGAGCGGCGCGATGTTCGCGTGCAGCTCTTTGGGATTCGGCTCCTTGTATTCGGCCGGCATCGGCATGTCCTGCGGCACCGCTTCCATGTGCAGGTCGATAGGAACGTTGTGCTCGGCGGCAATGTCGGCCAAAAGCAGCATCAGGGGCGAGTCCGCGGGCGCGTATTCGTAATCCTTGACCGGCGACTGCGGCAGCGAGAGGTGCTCGATCGAGAGCTCGCCGAACCCGACCGCGCCCGCCTTCAAGATCGCTTCCGCCCGCGCGCGGAATTTCTTCTGCACGTCCGGGCCGGCGTTCCCCGTGCGGTAGGCTTCGATGATCATCGGATTAAGCGTACCGCCGCCGCCCAAGGCCGCCATCTTGTCCGAATGCTTCTTCACCGCGGGGAGGATCATCTCGACATCCCAGGCGTCCGGATTGCCTGGGCCATAGGGCTCCGTCTGGATGAACACGCGCGTACCGTTCAAGTGCTCCATCGCGCTCAAAAGGAGCTGAACGGCGGCTTCCGGATCCTTCTGATAGATGTGGGTATGGGCGTCGATATAGGGCGTTTCCGTCGGCTTCAGAACCGAAGTCCGCGGATTGGCGCCTTCCGACGCGTAGCCGAGATGCGTGAAGGCAAGAAACGCCAATCCGCCTGCAGACAGCATCAGCACGCCAAGCGCAGACCTTTTCCGCCCCTGTCTCATCCGATCTCCTCCCTGGACGCCTTCCATTCGAAAGACGCCATCGTATTAGAGCCGAGGCCGATCAGCCGCGGCTTCCTGGGCACAATTCCAGCGTCGCGTCGGGCCACCCCGTTGCCGGCGCGCCGATGGGCGAGAAGCTGAGCTTCGTTCCGTCCATCGGATCGAACAGCGCGATCGCCTTGTCCGACTTCGCGTCGATGAACTGACCCTCCCGCGGACCCGCGACAATGAGTTGACCCGGAATCGTGACGCCTTTGTTGACCACGGTTCCCGTAAGCGCTTCCTCGCCGCGACCGGTCTTCACGCGTTGCGCTGCTTTCAGATAGGCCGCTTCGCAGGATCCGCCGGCGGAATCTTTCCAGTTGCCCGAAACCTGAGCGACGATCTTGGCGACTTCGATATCCCTCGCCTGCGGTGTCACCGGAACGACTTCATCAGGCGTGGCTCCCGTGACTTGGCGATAGCGAATGCGCAAACCGTTGTCGTCGAGGATCTGCAGCGACACCTGAAATTGCGCCGGCGGCGGAATGTTGAGCGCGGTATCGGACGCCGAGATGTAAAGGCGATTGTTCAGGGCCATCAAGATTTCGGCGAGGATCACCCGCTTCTCCGTCGTTTCCACCGTCATGCGCCAGCTGCGGTGATTGTCGAGCATGTTCACCGCGTCGTATCTCACCCTGCCTTTGGTGCGGAAGGACTTCGCCGCTTCGTCGATCGCGGCCGCCATCTCGCCCTTTGCGCCGTTATAATCGACGACCGTGATCGTGTAGTGGCCTCGCGAATCCTGCGTCGTATAGAGGTGCGCCGGCAGCGACGTGCCCTTCGCGGTCTTGTAGGCGAAGTCCTGGCGCACGGGATCACCGGGGAAATTCACGCTGAAGAAATCGTCGCGATTGACGTATTCGGACCAGGTTTGAGCGTTGGCGGTACCCGAAAGGACCAGCGCCGCCACGGCGGCAAAGAACGTAACCATGCGCATGAGGACCATCTCTGATGAGTCATTTTTCCGGGCGCGACATTGGCATAATTTAATCCTGCTGTCCTCAATCGGGCGGCGGAGTTGTGTGTCCGGTTCTTCTAAAAGTTTGCTGCAGCGCGGAAATTCGTCACCCCAGGGCCACACAGGCCGAAACCGGTCCCGCAAGGGACCGGCTCCGGCCTCGCTCCCCCCGAGCGGCCTGACCGAGCTGTGGGGTCCTGCGCTTTAGGAGGCGCTGGAGCTCGATCAGGCTTCGGCGGCTATCTAGTGCAAATCGCGGCGGCGGCGGGGCGCATGCTCTCCGCCGTCCCTTGTTCGGACTCGATCGGGCTTGATCTCGATATCGAAGCTGCGGTCCTTGCGCCGCGCTCTCTTTTTCTGGAGCGATTGTCCGTTTGGCGTGATCAAGAGAGCGTATCTGGTGACCACCGGCTCCTTGCCGGCTTCCGCGACCTCCCGATCGAAGAACACCACCAATCCGGAAATCGAACCTAGTCCGCCTTGGAAACAATTCGTCCGATGACGATCGCGCATTCGATCCTCCCCTCGATTTTAACGAGTTGACTTCGATTGTCCGCGGACGCGCTCCGGCACTCTTCGCTTCGGGCGTTCGACTGATCTGGCGATTTGCTTTTCGTTTCCACAGGGAAGCGTCCAAGCTGCCGAAGAGGAGACCAGAGCGGCACTTCATCCGCGATGAAGAAGACGTAAGATCGCGCAATTGGGACACAAGTGCGCGAACACGGAATTCTCGCGAAAACCGGAGAAAATCCGTACCAAGAACAATCCGAAGAACCGCTCCAGTCCAAATTCCGGCATTGGACGAATTTTCGTACGGCGTTTCGAAAAACGGATTGAGGCCGAATTAAGTCGGGACGTCTGCCCGCTTTCGGGGCGGTCAAAAAGCGTCGAGGCCGATTCCCTGAAAAGGAACCGGCCTCGAAGAAACGACAAAAGGTCTAGGGCTTATCCGGCTGGATGCAGGGTCAGCTTCTGGACGCGCAAGTTTCCGACTTCGCCGACATAGAGATTGTTCTCGCTGCGGCAGTCGATGGCATTGACCGTGCCGAACTGTTTGAGCTCCTTGCCTGCCCGTCCGAACTTGCCCACGACGCTCCCGTCGAGCTTGATCTTGTAGATCTCGCCGTTGTGGTCGATGTCGTTGGGTGCGTTCGAGTTCGAGCTGTAGATGACCTGGTTCGGTCCGGGCGTGATGCAAAGCGCCTGGGTGTTGCCGACACCGGTCCACTGGGTCTTGAACGTGCCGTTGTTGTCGAACACCTGGATGCGCTTGTTGCCGCCGTCAGCCGCGTAGACGTTGCCCTGTGCATCCACCACGATGCTGCGGACATTGGCGAACTGGCCCGGGCCCATGCCCTTCTGGCCCCAGGACTTCACGAACTTGCCGTGAGAGTCGAACTTGGCGATGCGCGCATTGCCCTGTCCGTCGGCGACGAAGATGTTGCCCTGGGAATCCCAGGCCACATCGGTCGGGCGATTGAAGACGTCTTGGTTGCGGCCTGCGCCGGGAGCACCCGCCGCACCACCGCCGCCCTCGCCGCCGCCTTCCCCGCCGCCGGCGCGCGCCGGTATCGGGATGGCTTCGGCCTTGCGGCCCAAGAGCAGCTGCACGCGGCCCTGTGGGTCGAACTTCATGACCATGCTCGTCATCTGGTCCACGACCCAGATGTTGTCCTGCGGGTCGACGCGGACCTGATTGGCGAACATGAAGCCATAGCTGTCCTTGGCCATCTCGCCCACGAACCGGCCGTTGGCCGAGAAATGGTAGAGCTTCGAACCGCCATGGGCGAAGTTGCGCGAACCGCCGAGCGTGACCGTCGGATTGCCGGTGCGCGTGTAGACGTAGATCTCGCCCTTCGAGTTCGTGGCCACGCCCCCCACTTCCCCGAGATAGACGTCGTCAGGGGTCGTGAGCGCGTTAGGCGCGGAATCGAAGGGAATCTCCGGCGCCGTGTTCTGGGCGGTCGCCGGCAGTCCTGCAAGGCAAGTCGCCGCCAGCAGGAGCGGTAGATACTTCTTCATCGAAATCCTCCCAATGCCTTTGCTCGATCCTTATTTCGCCGAAGCCTGCTTGGCCGGTGTCGGGGCCTTCAGCATCAGCTTCTGCACGCGCCAGGACTCGATTTCGCCGACGACGATCTGGTCGGGATTGCGGCAGTCCATCATATGGACCACTTGGAAGCCGCCGAAGTCCTTTGACGCATGGCCGAACTTGCCGATGATCGTGCCGTCAAGCTCCATCTTGTAGATTTCGCCCGTGATCTCCCACGAGCCCGGCACGTTGCCGTTCGGGTTCGAGTTCGAGGCGAAGACGTATTGGTGGGGTCCGGGCGAGATGCAGATCGTCCAGCCGACGCCCAGATTGGTGTATTCCTTGATCGGCTTTAAGTTGTTGTCGAGCACCTGGTAGCGGAAGTTCGACCGGTCGGCGACCCAGACATTACCCTGTCCATCGACCTGCAAGCCGTGCGGCAGGCTGAACTCGCCCAGCGCCTTGCCGGCTTTCTCGCTGCCGGCCTTCGCCAGGAAGCGTCCGTTTTTGTCGTACTTCACGACGCGGTTGTTGCAGTAGCCATCGGAGACGAAGATGTTGCCTTGCGGGTCCCAGCCCACATCCGTCGGACGGCAGAAGGTGTAATTGTTGTCGGGCACGTTCGGGCCGGTGCGCGTTGCGGAGGCGCCGTTCACTGCGGGCGGCCTGCGGCCGAGCACCATCAGGACTTTGCCTTCCGGACTGAACTTGGTGACCATGTTCGCGCCTTCATCGACCGTCCAGATGTTGTCCTGCGGATCGACGCGCACCGAATGGGCGAAGGCAAAGCCGTAATAGCCCTTGCCGATTTCCTTCACGAACTTGCCGTTCTGGTCGAACTCCCAGAGGCGCGTGTTGGCGCTGCGGTGATAGAGGAAAACGTGCCCCTTGGAATTGGTCGCGACCGCAACGGATTCACCGGGCGTTTCGTCCTTCGGCGCCGTCAAGAAGTTCGGCACGGACGTGTAGTCGATATTCGGCACATTCGTTGCCGTGGCTTTGAGCTGCGCCATGGCCGGACCGGCACAGATCGCGAGCACGCAAGCGACGGTAGATAAGAGAATTCGCTTCATTGGACCCTCCCAAGGATTTCGAACGAACCCAATTCTTTCGGCTGGGGTATTGGGGTGGGACTCTATGCGAAGCGAGGAGTGCGTTCAATCCTCGCGCGCGTAACAAAACGCAAGGTAGGCCCGCGTTTTCAGCCTAAACCAAAGGGCCTGGGCGGTCTTTGTAGCGCGTCACAATCGCATCGGCGGTCATGTAGGCGAGCGCTTGGATGGTCAGCGTCGGGTTGAAACCGCTCATCGACGGGAAAGTCGAGCTTCCCATCAGGAACAGGTTGGGGATGTCCCAGCTTTGACTGTAGCGGTTGACGACCGAGCTCGAAGGATCGCTGCCCATCCTGGTGCCGCCCTGATGGTGGCCTCCGGGCGCTCCTCCGGTTTCGGGGGAACGCCAGACGAGGGACGCACCCGTCGCATGTCCCATCTCCTCCATCTTCTTGACCAAGAACTCGGTGCGCTTGAGCTCGTTCGGGCGGCGCGAGTCGTAAGTGAGCCGCGGCGCGGGCAGGCCCCAGGCGTCGCGCACATTGGGGTCGAGGTCGATGGTCTGATGCGGATAGGGCAAGTCCTCGATCTGCGCGGCGATCGCGGCGTGCCGGGTGAAGTATTTGGCGAAGAAGTCGCGATAGGCAGCACCCCAGCGCGGCGTGCCCGGGGGCGGGTTCATGGTCGTGGCCCCGATGAGCCCGCCTTCGAGCGCGACCGGTCCGACCGAGATCTGCGCGCCGCGGATGAAATCCATGCCGGCATGGTCGAAATTGTCGGCGTTGAAGTCGTCGATGCTGTGCTTTTGCGCGCTCGGTCCCATGTAAACATTGACGTGGCGGTCGTCGAAGGCGACCTGCACGCGGGCGCGGATATGGGTCATGAAGTGCTTGCCCAGATGACCGC
>WNFL01018919.1_pt1 | contig 16355 bp, 16 predicted proteins | sample 5400361 | NCBI WGS metagenome assembly WNFL01 (sample SAMN13153351, study PRJNA577476) | soil metagenome | isolation source: 40 cm soil on Douglas fir-dominated hillslope | place: USA:California | collected 2013-09-17 | reverse complement strand
TATTTGCGCGGCCACCCTCCTCCCGCCGCTCCCCAGCCGTCCTACCAACTCCACTCGTTGCCCCGCCGCCTTTGTTCCCTCGCGATGGCTGTTTCCGAGTCGCGCTCATTTTTCTTCACTCCAACTCCCGCTCTTCCGCTTTATTTCAACGCTGTGTCGTAGGTTGCCGGTCCAGCGGGACCGTCGGTCGTGGCGGAGAACAAAACACAACATATCCTCGACCCTGTTCGCTGTTCGCTTACCCCGACCCCGTTTTGCGCCCCGGTTCCGCCTTCCATCTTACATGTACAGACACCCAACCCCCATTTCCCTTTTTATTTTATTTTATTTTATTTTTATTTCATTTTTATTTGAATACCGCGAACCGCGACCGTTCCGAAGAACTCGCACTTCCCTCCGCTCTCGGAGTTTAGCGTCCTAACCAGACCGCGGATGCCTGGACTGGACCACCTCACAACGAACCCTGTTCTGGCACAACATGGGACCTCATACGTGATGCACGTCAATTTTGGTCCAACGTCCCGCGTCGCGGCGAGACATGCCAGTTGGCGATGAGTGTCTACTCCCCTCCCCATCACAATGTGAGGTTGACACGACGTATGTACCATATGCAATATGCCCAGGGACTCGTCGGCTTCTCCCGGGTGACTTTCAGCCCGTGATGGAAGCGATGATTCAAAAGAATTCCAATGTATCCACTGAGGTGAATATGCGAATGGACTCTTCGTTTGAATTCTGCCTATTTGAGAATAGACACTGTGTGAGATCGCTGACAGACGTGCGCCCAATGCGGCGAAATGCGGGCGGCCAGGCGCAGGGAGTCCGTCTCCTCAGCGTCGGTGCCTGGGGTCGGTTCAGGACCATCAAGATCCTAGGGCTTCTATCCGGCCCGTTTCTCGCGCGGTAAATTTTCTGATTTTTCAACACGAGTATCCTTACCGCCCACTCAGCATTCAGTACTTCGAAACCCCCCCCCAAAGTGGCCAACAATGCTCATGGTGTCTGTGTACTTCCACTGGTCTCATGGGCCGCTACATCACTCATCACTCACTGTCTGTTATCACCCATGAGGCTGGGTGGCGATCGTTCCCCAACACGGGCGACATGTGGTAGTACCAAGGCCAAAGAGCGATGTCGTTGTCACACCAACGAGCACCTACTCGACCCGTTATACCAGAGAGAGAGTGATCATTCTCCGTTGGAAATCGGCATCCGGCAACTCATCGCCGCACACACCTCACAACCACGTGTTCGCGAACAACGTGGTGTGATGCAATCGCCCACGAGTGTGGCTGTTGCATTTGCATATTTTGACCTCCTCGAGAGACGGGCTTGGGATTGTCGCAGGAGGCATCCACGCTGTGTGTGTAAGACCCGGTGCTGGCTCTCTAAAATGAGGAGCTTTGGGGGCATTTTGTCCTTGATACCAAATGGCGTTCTCGCTTTGCACATCTTTCCCCCCCAGACCTTCCCCTTGGAATGTCCAGAGGAATAGCTTGTACCCTCGGCTATCTGATCGCATCACCATAGCCGATCCCTCTGCACACTCCAGATCTCATGATTAACCGAAGATTGATTACCCGAGCGAAGAAAACCGAGTGCGCCGTCACAGACTAGCCTCCAGATGAGCTTTCTATGACTATAAGACTATTGAAGCTCAATCTAGCACCTCCTCAGTCTTATCCTCTGATGCCGAACCTCACAACCGTAGGCACAGCTGCGTTGAGCGTTGAGACTCACTAGGATAAACCCACCGTCCCATCCACTATTCTTTTACTCCCTACTAATTTGAACCTTCATATATTCCGCGCATCGTTCCCTAGCATATTTCACGAATTCATCTGCACAATATCATCCCGCCGCTTATAATGCACACAATCACCAGCAGCACAAGCTCGGTTTGTATTACAGCATATCACATTTCCACTATGTGTTACACCACTAGAACCATGTAAGCTGGAACAAAGGCTCATCCAGGTCTGAAGCGGCTATCTAACTTCTCGAGTTCAGCCATAGATGCCCCATTTTTCGGCCCCCAAATATTGGCCCAGTATTATTGTGTCGGTCCCGGCGTTTCTCCCTTCGACCCAAACTTCGTCGATGTTCTACTGAGCGAGAGGCTGGGTGGCGATTCTATCTTCCCCCTTCGACTTCGGGAAAGGGTAGACCCTTACCCATTCCTAGAGATCCGGCTTATCAATGAAGGGAAGTATAATGTTAAGGAAAAGATGCACCATCCACGCGGATTTTCATGCTGCTGCTCGACATGTTCCTCCCCCTAGGCCCAACGCCAACGCCACCCATCTAGCTTCCTCATACATGTGCGGGCACCTACGGCCAAAGGCGAAGGTCGACGAAGCCCTGGATCGATCGCCCCTTGTTCGCCGCCCAAAAGGGAAATCACCCCTTAGTGTTTTCACAATTTAAGGTAGTGTCCTGTCTCTGATTGTGGAAAGGGAAGCACGTCTGAGATTAAGGCGTAACGAATTCCAGCTCTCTTCCGCTCTCTTTCTAAGGCCAGTCTACGAGTCTGGAGAGGCCGGTGTACCCGGTGAGTCGGTACAGAAGCAAACGGGACGGAGTTAGATACACCTAAGAGGTTCTTTGGGATACGTTGAAGTGGGCCAGAGCCAGAATGTCAGACCAGATGGACCTTCACCCTGCCAGCTTATCGGGGAATCGATCGACGGATACCGGATGAATGGGGGGGGACCGGATTAGCTTGAACCAAAGAGGGCGCTCCTTCCTTCTCCTTAGGGGAATTCGAATGGGGGTCCCTAGCAGAGGCATGATCATGAGCGACGCAAGTCGTTCGCCTAAGCTGTGCAATTGAGGTCATCATCGGTTAACGCGATCTAAGGTACTGTAATCGCTTCCTGTTATTGGTCCAAGGGGGTGAGAGTTTGACTGCGCAAGGGCATTGGGCCCCGATCCTGAGGATCGTATTGATCAGGTTCCGAACCGGGAATGGCAAGATAGGCGACATTTTCTCTTCAAGCAATCATGGCATGCCCGAGGATTCTGGGATTCGTACTAGAGATATCCTAGGCGCCGGCAGGCTGGACTTTCGCGTGGGGCGGGGGCGAGCATGGAAGGACAGTATGGACGGCATATCGAACCGAGATGCGGTACCGTGCTCCATGCAGAATGAAGTACGGGGACGCGCATGAGTAGGTACGGCAGATAATCCATGTAGTCCGCTGAAGGCTGGACGGAGTGCCCTGCTTCTGTGAATTGGGGGATGGATGACCGGACTTGCCCGGACTCGCCCCTATGACCTAAATGGGTAAATAGGACGTGCTTCGTAGTCAGGGTCGCTGGCCACCCTGACGTCCCTGGGAGAAGCTTTCCCAGCTCTCCAGGATAATGTGTGGAGTAGAAAAGAGTACCAAGGTGTGGAGTGTAGACGTCAATATTGCGTCGCTAGGGTATTCCCGATTATATCATTGGGTGGAGGTCTGTGGAGGTCCGCACGAGGTATGAAAGGCCGGTGGGTGATGTGTGGAGATAGGGGCTGGGCTTGCCGTGAAGATATGAGGATAGGGGGATATGAGGATATGAGGATATGAGGATATGGGGATATGAGGATAAAGAGAGAATATTCTTTGGTGTGCTTCGCTTACGCTTATTTACAAGCGGCAGCGCAGTTTGTCGCTTAATGACTAAGGCCTAGCTACCTAACGGCCTAACGGCCTATGGGATGGATGTCGTATAAGCATAGTAATGATCATATGTATCATAGGTATAAGTACTGCTGACTGTTTACTACTCCCAACTCGGTTCCAACTCGGCTCTCCCAACCGAGCACATAAAGCAACCACACTTTTCGTCTCCCCCCGCCGTGCGTGTGTTGGATTTTCCGGGATTGCCTTTGCTCCTCGCCGATAGCGATCTGCTCGGTGCCTCTTCACTGCTTTCCATACTCTCCCCTCTCATCTCACGCGTCCCCGGCGGCTACGAGCCCACTGTTGACGAACTCTCCCCAACGACCACCCGGCTTTCGGCTCAGCAAATCCGACCACTCTAGAGAGCTTTGCTCATTCATATAACCTCTTTGCACATCTTCCCAGTTGCTCTCTCTTACCATCATGTCTCCCCCTCCTCCCCCTCCTCCCCCGCCCCTTTCGTTCCCATTCCAGCGCCAGAAGCAGCTCACACAACATCCAAATGACTCTGCATCCACAGCTACACTTACCTCGTTCACATCAGCTGCCACAAAGCTGCATTTTACAGAGGACAACGAGTCGTACTTCGTTCCCGTCAAAGACAGACCAAAGCACCAACGCAGAGGCTCTGAACCGACCCCCCAGTCATCACTCACCCGCTCCAACTCATCCCCACCGAAGACGCTATCCCCTCCCATCCGCTTATGGGGCTGGGGCAAGCGCTGGGACGAGTCTGTCACCACCCTCATCGGTGACAATGACCACTGGAAACTGAACGACACTACGTCAGACGAGAAGGTAGATACCACCTCTCGATTACGCGCTTTACGGGCAAAAATGGCCGAGGAACACATCGATTACTTGTAAGTAGCCCACCAAGGCCCCTTCCTGTCTCCGCGCTCTGGTCCCGCGTGTCATTCTTTCTCGATGAGCGCCATGTGTGGGTCCCCTGCGCTCTATTTCATCGTCTCACGGACGCGTGACACGAGCCAAAGAACCATACTGCACGCCGCCACCATGCCTTTACGAGCCAGCTGGATTTCCCTCGCACCCCTTGGAGAGTGAATACCCTTTTCCGAGGCCTAACATTGGCCAGCCAAGTCCTATCTAATCTCCCTTCATGCCACTCCTTTGCCACTCAATTGTCTGTCCATGACTCGTGACTCGCCAAGCAGCCTAAAATGGGCCCTCGCCTCCGCAGCGCTTAACGCATGAATGACGCCGCATGCGACGTCTTCTAGAATCGAACAAGGCGCGGACATGCTCCAATACATACCAGCCTCCCTCCCGCTGCGATCTCACCTCAGCCATTTCATCTGCTGAGATGCCGAGCGCTTGTCATCTCGCATCTCATTCTAAACCAAATTATCAACTGACACCATTGTCTCCTTTTTTTCCCACAGCATCATCCCCAGCGAGGACGGCCATCTCTCAGAGTATACAGCACCCTCCGAGCGCCGGCGCGAGTGGATCTCCGGCTTCCGCGGTTCGGCGGGAACGGCCATCATCTCGAAGCACTCGGCGTACCTCTTCACCGACTCTCGCTACTGGATTCAGGCGCGGCGCGAGCTCGACCACAATTGGTCCCTGCAAAAGGTCGGCTGGCAAGGCACCAAGGATTGGCTCGAATGGGTCATCTTGTGCCCCCGCGGGTCGAAGATCGGCATCGACTCACGCATGGTTCCACACGAGCGCGCGGCGCGCCTCTTCAAGGGCCTGTACGATCGTGGGAGCAAGCTCGTCCATCCCCGCCAGAACTTGGTCGATTTGGTTTGGGAAGACCGCCCCAAGCGACCTAAGGATGCCGTGTATGTCCAGCCGGAGGAGTATACTGGCAAGGGAGCACGGGAGAAGCTCAGTGAGATCAGGAAGTGGATTCGCAGCCAGAATGCAGCAATTGCTAAGCAAGCAAAGAGGAGCGATAGCTCTAACAGTACGACTACGACTACGACGACCGCGAGTACAAACAAAGTGACAAGACAGGACTCTAAATCGTCCGGCAAGACGCTCGTCAACTCGAGCACTAGTTCTTCTCCGCCACCGAGCCAAAACGTTAACCCCAACGAGAACGTCACGGCTTTGTTCGTTTCCAGCCTCTCGGGCGTCGCGCACACGCTCAACCTCCGCGGATCAGACGTGCCGTACAACCCGGTGTTCACGGCATACTTGCTCGTTGCGCAGGACAAGACGGTGCTCTTCATCGACTTGGATAAGATCTCCGCCGAGGTGAAGAAGTACCTGTACGATTGCCACGTGTCGCTGCGAGCGTACACGGACGTGTGGGCCTACCTGCGGAACAAGGAGTGGGGCGAGGGCAAGATTATCATCAGCCCGAACACTCCATATGCCGTGTCGCTCATCGTCGGTTCCGCGCGGTACACCGTCCTCCCGAGCTACGTCGAGGAGCAAAAGGCGATCAAGAACGAGTGCGAGATCCAGGGATTTCGCAATGCGTACCTCAAGGATGGAGCCGCGATGTGTCGCTGGTTTGCCTGGCTCGATCACAAGTTCCGCGAAGGATTTGAGGTCACCGAGTGGGAGGCCAGCGAGAAGCTCAATGATTTCCGGAGGGAGATGCCATTGTATGTTGGTCTTGCGTATGAGACTATTAGTGCAACTGGAATGAATGCTGGTGAGTCGTTTTTGTGTCTCTTTTTCTTGGAGTATAAAGACTGAATATTCGTCGTAGCCCTGCCACATTATACGCCTTCAAGACTTGGCGCGTCGGCCATCAGTCGTGATACACCCTACTTGATTGATTCAGGTGGGCAGTACCGCGACGGGACGTGCGATACGACCCGCACTGTACACTTTGGTTACCCCACTTCAGAGCAATGCGAGGCGTTTACGCGCGTTTTGCAAGGACACGTGCGTATCCACCATCCACCATCACCACCATCGCTTGTCATCCCTCCGTTCAAAGCTGACATACACACCAATGCTGTAGATCGCAATTGAGACTGCCGTCTTCCCCGCAGGAACATCCGGTGCCCAGCTGGACGTCCTGGCGCGGAAGGCGCTCTGGAAAGACGGGCTAAACTACCTCCACGGTACAGGTCACGGCATAGGATCCTTCCTTACAGTGCACGAGGGCCCACAGTCGTTTGGAAACGCAAACGTCGCCCTGGAGCAGGGCCACGTGCTGACCAATGAACCGGGTTACTATAAGGAAGGTCACTGGGGGGTACGCATCGAGAGCGCGCTCGTCGTCAAAAAGGTCGACACGAAGGGCCAGTTTGGCGGGGACTGCTGGCTCGGCTTTGAGCGGTTCACCCAGGTCCCCATCCAGACGAAGCTCGTCAAGGCGTCATTGCTCACCAAAGAGGAGAGGAACTGGGTCAAGGAGCATAACAAAGGCGTTTTGAAGGCCCTCGAACCTCTCCTTGAAGCGATGGGCGATAAACGCGCAATCAAGTGGCTCAAGAGGGAGTGTAGCCGTGGATTTGGGAATGAGGGCAAGGGGAGTGGCGGGATCTCTATCGAGTGGGATTAGTTTGGTCTTCTGGATATATCCATCTACCGATTCGCCGCCCTGCGCCTCGCCGTCGTGCGACTTTGTCGTCCTCGACTCGCCTGACTCGCAATTTATTCTCGACATCAGCGGATTTTCTCCTCCGTTTTTCGCGTTTATTTAGCATCGATTTTCCGTCCCCGGCCCTTCGTTTCGAACAATATGTCGTGATTTCGCCTTTATTATTTCGGGCATTTTAGAAGTGCTACAGGGTAGCATTGGTTCTTCTTCCACCCACTTCACCTCCTTCTATTCTGTCGTGACCTGCGGGGTCTCCGCTAGGTCATCGGCACCGCCTGTTGCCGGCCTTGCACCATCCGGTAGTCGCCCCCAACACGGCAGGCAAACCTTACCCCGCTTCAAGCCTCACTTCAGATAGCCAGTTTTGTTCATCCGTTACTGTAGCATGACCATCTCTCCGTTTCCCCTCTGATCTCCACCTCGACCCCTCCTATACGTTGGAACCAAACTCCGATGACCAACTCCAGCCACGGGATGTAATACCCCCGATACCAACCAACCTCAACTTACTGCGATACCTCCTCTCCTTCTTCCAGTGATTCGTATACACGCGTTCGTCGTGGGCTTTTTGACATTTCGTTGGGATGCTTCATTGCGGACACACATCACTATATACCTAATTATCAAGACTTCTCAAGAAAAAAACGTCCGGGAGTACCACAAGACGGAACCCGAACGAGGAAACACCAAGTATGCGCATATTTCGATTCGAATTGACCTCATCTCCATCCATTCCTTTCCTCCGTCTCTCAGCCTCCGCCTCCGCCTCGACTCGAGTGTTTTTCTGCTTGTATCAATTACCACCGGGTCCTGGTTCGTTCCTCTTCGTTCGTTTTCACACTACACCTTTTTCCCTGTTCTCCTCTCAGCACCTTTGCAGCCTTGACGGCCTGTGTGTAACAAGACGTGTCTTCTCGCATAAATTAGTTGGTCTCGCAATAATATGTCTCGTGAATGTGTTATGCTCGTGATGATGAATACAGACGATCTAGTCTTAAAACTTTTTCTTTCGATGTTTGTGGAGCTGTTCCGTCGCTCGACTTGAGCAGGACCATCCCACCCCGTCCAGTCGAAGTCTGGGTCCTCGATTGTATTCTCCACTTTCTAAGCCGGTCAATTCCCACAACTAACACAGCAATATACGAGCCCTGAATGGAACGACGGAGGCATTGAGAACTCATCGGTCCGTCCGGCGGACTCACTCGTGTTTCAACACCTTTTCCCTCCCAAAAGTCACATAAGGCGTATACCGAATATGATTATCTTCACTGTGAGCATAACGACCGCGATTTTCGGCTGCACCAAATGACCCTACCCGAGGCGACGCTGGGCGACAAATCGTCACGGGAACGCGTTGTCGACTTCCCCGAAAAACCTGGTCGACAGGCGTCGTGAACGTTATTCTAGTTCACCTTCTAGATGCACAACAGCCGTGAACAGTCGTCTCTTTTTTGATATGTGAGAATGGCTTGAATGGGGCGGACCATCTGGATGGTCGACGTTCCCTCGACGCCCCCGGGATGGGTGGTTTAGCCACCACGCGTTTCTCATTCCTTGAATTCGTCCCTTGCCAACCAGGACCACTATTGTAGGCGGTGATCTCGGCCGCCGTTATATGAAGACGCAGATCCCAGCCTTGTGCTACCTTTATTCACATCTTGTTCCATCTCTCCTCCATTTTCTACTGTGCACCTTGTGATGGTTGTAGCATCAGAAACGAGCGCCCTCGAAGGTACGCTATCACTGCGGCAAATTGTATGCTTATTTACCACCCCTTGGGTTCACTAGGCACTCTGTATCAAGCCCAAAAATGTATAAAAAGAGGTGTTCCCCACAAGCGTGTTCGCTTTGCAGTCAGTATCAATGACCTGCCTCTTGAAATTCTCGGGGAGCTCCTTTCGCACCTCTCCAACGAGCACCCGCTTCACCTTCGACACTCTCTATTCACTTGCAAACGCTGGTACCGAGCAGCTGTGTACCATCCCGCAATTTGGACAACCGTTGCCATCGACGAAATGTACTTCGACTTTTTCATGGATCGTCCTATTGAAGCAGGGCGCAGCTTAGTCCGCGCATGTCTAGAACGCAGTGGCAAACACCCACTACGCCTTTTCGTCCATTGCCCTGAAATCCTCTACGAATCTCGCCGTCTCCTCAACACCGCACCACCCGACCCCTCAGCAGCATCCACGTACTTACGCGAGGCTCTTCGCATCATTGGAGAGAACCATGGAATCCATTTCCTACGCCTGAGCACTCTCGAATGGACCTTTGTGCGTGAAGCTCTTGAGCTCCCACTTATCGCAGAAGTATTCCCGCAAAAGCTGCGGCGTCTTCATACGCTCACCATCAACAACTTTATGCTACAACGATTTCGGTCTATCGAATCTTTCACCTTCCCTTGGTGCCCCCATCTATCAAAGCTCCGCCTCTCCGACCATAACGAGGACGTGAGATACTTTCCGCTCACCGAATTCGCTCAAGTCACGACGCTGGAGTATCACGACTCCTTCACGTGGCTGAGGAAAGACCTGGATTACCTTCGTCGCTTCATTAACCTGCGCAACTTGACGTTGGAAACAGGGAATAACCAGGGATGGACGCACACCGACCTGCCTCGCCAAGTTGCCAACCCCCTTCTATTACCTGTGCTCCGTCGGCTCACCCTCATTGGGACCATCCCCAAGCACTTTTTGATGCATTTCGAAGCACCTACACTCCATTCCGTCCGAGTCGAGGCGGATGCGTGGGGTCAGGATTCGCTGCTGACCTTTAGAGGCACGAGGCTGTGCGCATCCATGCGCACGTTGAAGGTTGTGCTGGAGGGAGAAGGGTGGACTTTGGATCTGCAGGCGGTCCTCCAGAAGGCATCCTCCATCGAAAGCGTGGTTCTGCGGTCGAAAGAACAGGTCCAGTATGCCATCAGTGTGCTACCTAGACTCAACATTGCCTGGTGGCATCTTTAATCCGGTGCTCAATTCAATGGGAGCAAGTGGGCCATTCCTCAATTGAATGCTATGCCCACTTTGTCTAACGGGTACTCGTGGGACTTTTCAACATGGTCACGTCCACCATGTCAAGCTATATTCTTTCGCCTATTGATGCAGCGACATTCCCGCGAGCAGATCGCCCCTCTGTGCTGCAAGGGGTTTCATGGGTATTTCATCAGCACAGCAAGGCGATACAATCACTCCATAATGCCTGTTCCGTGGGTCTTGTTGCACATCGTGTCCGGTTTTATCAAGTACCGAATTTTCAAGTTACCTAATTTCAAGTTACTCTCGCGGTTATTCCTAGCCACCGCATCCGCGAACCTTTGGCCCTAGCAAGAAAGAACCGTAATCACGCCTCGTTTGGCCTGTTGCCTCTGGTCTATCCAAGACATAGTTGTGACTTTCCTGGGTTTCTTTCCATACCTCACCGACGATCAATGTGAAGACATCATTTACGCCTATGATGTCGATCACTTTACGCCATGTATTGGTTGGGTCCGGCCCTCCGCGGGCAACCAGTGCATGCCTCTGGTTCATTTTCACCTGGCCGACAGCCCCAATCATATGCGGTGATCATTGCCCGGTCCTTGACGTTGATAAAATCAATGTAGGATTCTTTGCCTGGGGATAGTAAGCGCACCAGAAACGAATCTTAGAGGAGGGCAAGTTATCACAGAGTATCGCATGCCATATCAACAACCTCAACGACTCCCTGAAACTCATTGTACAATGATACCTTACTCAGCACCTCCCCTTAACTCCTTGGTATGCGTACACTACATTTTTTCCTAATCGGGAGAAGAGCTCATTCTCATTCTCGCTATTGTAGGCGCTCATGAGGCTCTCGCTGCTTTTGCGCCTCTCTTCCGCCTGTCATTCACACGCCAGTGGTTATCCAACCGCCATATGACGCCTGCCCCAAAGGGCAAAAGGCCGCGACTATCAGTACCGGACAAACCCTGGAGACCTAGGCTTCTTGATATCAAGTCCGTATCAGGGGTGGAAGTAAATTGTATCCCAGCGGATGATGCCGTGGAACGCCGCCCGATTGGACAGCGGAACCCTCAATATGCGCTTCCATGATCGGTACAAGGCCCACTGTACGTCGTCACTGGTTTGTTTGTTCGTTTGGGTGATCCTGCGGAGTTGTGGTTCGGACTTTGTATACGTAACCCACCCCCACCGCCAGATTCGTCCCTTCCCCCGTCCCTTCCTGTATCCGTTTCATTAACCCATCCTCCAATTCTCTGTCTGACGATTACGTCTTCGGAACTTGTATGTACTCTTACCACAATCACTACTGTACAATGCACTGTATCCCTAGAGAGGGGAGAACGGCATTATTGTAACCGCTTGAAACCCATACTTATTCTTCGAGCGCTGCGGAACGAGGACCTTCCGGAATATATTCTCGAATGATACCAACAACTTCTGATCAGAGGGTCCGGCAAAACCGCTTAGCAGAGAGAGCGGCACGATTCTAATTAGCGTTACGGAAGGCGACGCGAGTTTGCCAGGCTTCTCGATCTTGCTTCGTAAGCGATGCGATGTGGGCAACTTGAATTCCAGCTCTCTCAATGGTACGCCGCGGAATCACTTGGTTTTAAATCTTAGATTGAACGATCTCACAGGTAGCCACAGAAGTCGATACCCGATCCGTTCTTGATGTGTGGAGATCCCTCTCTCGAGCGGCCACCCCCAGTTCTGACTTTTTCGCGTACAGGCGGACCGAATCCGTGACGAGCTGGTCCAAAAAAGTTTAGAAGACCCTCGACTGCGTCCTCTGCTCGCCCTTCTGTCTGTAGGCCAGCCTGATACTCAAACGATCTCCAGCAATGAGTCCCACGTGAATGATGCGCACGTCGCTCCTTCTAACGGCATTAAACAATATACCACACGCCATTTCAGCGAATTGGACATAGGAGAGGAAACGAGGTCGCCCCTTTCAGGCTGGGAGGTTGAGGAGATACTCGGTGCAGAGACTTTCAGAAATTGGACAGCGACGGTAGAGTATATCCCGGGTTTCACATTGCTTGTCCGATCTCTAGAGGGTGTACGAAGAGTCGTGCAATGGGCAGGAAAGAAGAACTCGCGGCTTCGAGTCTCAGGGTTCAGGCATACCTGGAGGTAAGGACATTAGAATGTAGTCGTGTCGGTACTGATAAGGCTACTAGTCCACTGTTCACTTCTCCAGGAGAGGTGGTCGTATCTTTCATTCCGCCGAACGTCTTCCAGCAGCTACCCTACGGCGATCCTCCGGCAGACTGGCTTTCAGAGCTCCAAGGCGTCAGTATTGTCGACTCAGTCGATAGTCGTACACCACCCCCAGGTCACGCCTTCGCCAAGGTCATGGCTGGTACTACCAGCAACCAATTCCGCCAGTGGTGCACCGAGAACGGGTCCTGGTGTCTCCCGTTCAACGTGGTAGTGCTTCAAGTAACAATGGGTGGTACAAATGCTACCATATGCCATGGAGCAGGGTTGTCGACCTCAACCTTGTCCGACATGGTAGTTGAAGTCTGTTACGTCGATGCGCAAGGGCGAGACCAGCGAGTATCCGATCCTGAAGAACTTAAGGCGGCCAGTGGTTCTTTCGGTTTGCTGGGTATTGTTACTTCCATCACCCTTCAACTTGAGGCCATGACGGTCGCACAAATGATGCCTGTTCAAAGGCCGGTTGTGTTGGGCTTGCCTCCTCCTCGAGGGTATCCCATTCCGGAGATCATTCAAAAGCAAATGAGGGAGGCTCAGATCACCGAGGAAGACGTGGAATCAGCCCGGAGTGAATTCGTTCGCCGCTGCGAGGAAGGTCATTTCCATGAATGGTTTTGGTACCCGTATCAAAAGGTCGCCTGGGTAAATACTTGGAAACGTTAGTTATGCTATACTGGGACGATTGTAGATATATAAACTGACTAACCGCCCCAGGCCGGCCAAAGCAGGAAGCTGATGAGGAGCTGCCTCGCTATCCTCGATTCGGCATCCCAGATTATGACGCCCAACAGGGAAACCCTTCTTGTGGTACCTAGTGAACAGTGGTCTAACCACTATCTTCAGATTCATGGTGCTTTCGCTGCTTCCCTAGCTGGGTGGAAGTTCCTATCTGGACCCCAACAAACCTATTCATTTGGATTAGCTTCTTTGGCATCACTCCCCAACATATCTGACCCAAAGAACGCCATGGTCACGTACCTGAGTGAAGGGCTTCATTTCCGCGGTGGTAGTCGTAGGTCGAAACACCCACTCAATGTCGAAATATCTGACATTATATGGACGCGTGGTAGAAAACTTCCCATTCTGGGGAATGGAGTGGGAACTGCCCATCGAAACCGTCGATGGCAAGCGTGACTATGAAGCAATTCAACGCGCCTGGTGGGTCACCCCGCACATGGTTGGGTCAATACTCAAGCTCACACACGGATAGGTGGGACGCAATCACCGCAATCTATAGCCGGCCGGACGCTCCAGTACGCGCAGCACTCGAAATGCGCCTGACAGGAGGATCGGACGCCCTCTTGGCTGCTCAACGGGGAAACACATCAACACTATCCATTGAAGTCTTTACCATCCTCACAACGCCTCCAGACGACTGGCGCACCTTCCGGCAGCAGGTCGTAGACTACTGGACGTCGTATAAATCACCATCAACCGGTGAGTATATCAATGCAAGGCCACACTGGGCCAAGCAGTGGTGGGACCTGGAAGTGAGAGGGAAGCCGATCGAGGAGTACTTGAAAGATGAAGCCTACAATGTGGCTTTTGCCGAGTTCCGCGAAGCTATGGAATGTATCGTTACCAAACGAGGAGGAACTGTAGAAGAGGCGAGATTGAGGTTCGGGAATGACTTGCTCGAGCGATTGATTTGGAATTAGGAAGTATCCCGACAGGTCATGTCGTCTAACTTTATATATGGACGCCCTCCTGTTACATGCGTCTTTGTAAAAGAGTGTTTTAACAAATATTTTCAAAACCACAATGACCAAAGAGCAGCCAATACACCAAAGAAAAAGCCACGAGTCCGGTGGAAGTAAGGCTATGTCTGTGCATTGTTAAAGATTTGGGTCCAAGAGGTTCCAAAGGCAAAGTTCTCAAAATTAAGAGATACAGATCGAAAACGAGAGGTTGGAGGGATTGTTAGGAGAGCAGGTGAATGGAGGCCTACACGGCAGTCTGGAGGTATCCAATATAATAGGCCACCTCCCAAGTCTCTGACCCAACCATCTGCGTCGGCCATGCACGAAAATTGGGATGGGCTGGGTTACGATAGGAGGACGGCTCATCAGAAGCACGAGGAAATGAGTCCCACACGCGGATGGTGTTGTCACCAGAGCCAGAGACAATGTATTGCTCATTGGCGGAGTAAGCGACCGACAACACAGGACCAGTGTGCCCCTTGAGAGGTTCGCCGACTAAAGCACCAGTCTTGGCATCCCAGATTCGAATAGTCTTGTCATCGGATGCAGAGACAATGAGTCGCCCATCGGGAGAGTAAGCGACGGACTGCACCCAGTCCTTGTGCCCCTCGAGAGGCACGCCAACTGCGGCGCCAGTCGTAGCGTCCCAAATCCGAATGGTGTTATCACCGGATCCAGAGATGATATGCTGCCCATCGGGAGAATAAGCGACGGAATACACACGCCCGTCGTGCCCCTCTAAAGGCTTGCCAACCGTAGCACTGGTCTCGGCGTCCCAAATACGAATGGTCCCATCGCCGGATCCTGATATGATGTGCCGCGCATCGGGAGAGAAAGCGACTGACCCAACAACTGCAGTATGCCCTTGTAGAGGCTGGCCAACTGCAGCACCAGTCTCGGCGTCCCATATTCGAATGGTCTCGTCAAGGGATCCAGAGATGATGCGCCGCCCATCGGGAGAGTAGGCAATGGACATCACCTCCATGGTATGCCCCTCCAGAGGCTTGCCAACTCCAGCACCAGTCTCGACATCCCAGATTTGAACAGTCTTGTCATCGGATGCAGAGACGATATGTTGCCCATCGGGAGAGCAAGCGACGGACCGCACCCAGTTCTCGTGCTCCTCCAGAGGCTTGCCAATTGCAGCACCAGTCTTGGCATCCCAGATTCGAATGGTCTTGTCATCGGAACTGCAGCACCAGTCTTGGCATCCCAGATTCGAATAGTCTCGTCATCGGATGCAGAGACGATGTGTCGCCCATCGGGAGAGCAAGCGACGGACCGCACCCAGCCCCTGTGCCCCTCTATGTGCTTGCCAACTGCGGCACCAGTGCCGGCATCCCAGACCCGAATGGTACCATCACTTGTAGAGACGATATGCCGCGCATCAGGAGAGTAAGCGACGGACTCCACGGGGCCACTGTGCCCCACTAGAGGACTTCCAACCGCAGCACCAGTCTTAATATCCCAGATTCGAATGGTGGTATCGTTAGATCCAGAGATGATGTGTCGCCCATCGGGAGAGCAAGCGACGGACCACACATGATCAAAGTGCCCCTCTAGAGGCTTGCCAACCGCAGCACCAGTTTCGGCGTCCCAGATTCGAATGGTCTTATCAAAGGATCCAGAGATGATGCGCCGCCCATCGGGAGAGTAGGCAATGGACATCACCCCCATGGTATGCCCCTCCAGAGGCTTGCCAACTGCGGCACCAGTCTCGGCATCCCAGATTCGAATGGTCTTATCAACGGATCCAGAGATGATGCGTCGCCCATCGGGAGAGTAGGCAATGGACATCATCCCCATGGTATGCCCCTCCAGGCATCCCAGATTCGAATGGTCTTGTCATCGGATGCAGAGACGATGTGTCCCCCATCGGGAGAGTAAACGACGGACTGCACCCAGTCCTTGTGCCCCTCTAGAGGATTTCCAACTGCATCACCAGTCTCGGCGTCCCATATTCTAATGGTCCTATCACTTGATCCAGATACGATCTGCCGCCCATCAGGAGAGTAAGCAACGGAGATCACACTCCCGGTATGACCCTTTAGAGCCTCGCCAACTACAGCACCAGTCTCGGCATCCCAAATTCGAATGGTGCGGTCAATGGATCCACTGACAATGTGGCCCCCATTTGGGGACCAACTGATGCAACGGACAACCTCAGTGTGTCCAATCCATTCTAATGGTGGTGCTGGCCATGACAACAATTTCCCGCTTTGCATATCAATGCATTTGGCTTTAGTGAACC
>WNFL01334394.1_pt1 | contig 16362 bp, 22 predicted proteins | sample 5400361 | NCBI WGS metagenome assembly WNFL01 (sample SAMN13153351, study PRJNA577476) | soil metagenome | isolation source: 40 cm soil on Douglas fir-dominated hillslope | place: USA:California | collected 2013-09-17 | reverse complement strand
AAGCTGTCTGTAATTTCTCGAATCCCTGCCTGCGTTCTTTCAGCTCTACAAGGAGTATTGAGAATATCAAATGCATCTCAAGGAGATGCTGTTACCATCAATCAGGAGTTCGCGTGTCTTGGTAGCCAACTCTTGCAGCTGGCCATTGCCAAATTGGTCGGGAATCCGAAGACCACTGAGATTATCGAGGCTACCTGGGACGATAATAGGTGCACCGAAGGCTCTGAAGTGCTACTTACTATACTTTCTCGATATCAATTCTATACCAGTAGTTAGGGAAAATTTATGTGACGACTTTGGGAGGCTTATACCGTCGTCGCCAAAAGTCTGCGAACGCTTCTATACGTTGGGATTCGGCAAATAGGACCTCAACGGGGTTTGCTTCTGAATCCATCATCGTGGTTTAGGTCAAAGGCTGACACGTGCCTGCCAGCGTACGAGTGAGCAGGGGTAACGACGATAAGATTCAATGCTTGCATGTGTACTATATATCCCAGTTGGACAACCAAATAAGGAACAGACAAACACATGCACATTTTGAAACAAGAAGCCATTGCCCAAACCGACAAGAAGGCACGTAATGTTAACACCAAGCATTGACAAGGGATGGACACCAGGGACTAAGCCCCTCAATGAGTTGTTATATTATATTATATTCATCTGGTAGAACGCTCGATTTCTTGTTTTGAAGTGTCTATGGAAGTGTGGGGTTGGCTACAAGCATTAGCGAAGCATAGGCAAGATCTGGGCAATTAATGCATGTCCATGGAGGGTATTGTAGTACTATACCTCAATGTCCTCTAATATAGTTGCATGGTTCCTTCGAATCCGGCGCTTGTATTGAAAGGAAATGGTGAAGTTACAGTTGGCAACTGGCAGAGAGGTGGATCGGGGGTAAGGTTATTTGATGTACAAATAAACAGACTCCGGGACTTGTACAGTACCGCGATCCATCACATGTTTTAAGACATATAACTGCATACTCTAACACCCAGATAGCAGCCTCGAACGAAAGCCGTCACATTCACGGATGTTTATTCGAGGAGAATTATATTATGCTGATTTATGACTCGTTCCCATTGGGTGTACACCGAACCGAACCCTTATTCCAGACCGTGCTTATTTATACCACAGTGCAACCAGCACAATCCAGAAGTGCCTTTTATCCTATGTCTATTGCTTGGTGAGGTGACGTTTTTCTCCAACGAGTTTTGGGAGTGGCTGGGTGATGCCTGTACCATACTGCATTTGAATCTTGCAGTGGTCGTTTCATCCCCGAAGGAAGAAGCTGAGCTAGAGCCCTCTTAACCCTGTGTCGAGGATAGCAGCTTGACGGGTTGTTGTAATTTCCGCGAAACGAATGGTGTTTCAACTGTAGGACTGTAGGAAGGGAAACGCTAGCCCAACAGGGAGTCGAACCCCGCATGGAGCACCACTCTACAGAGTGTGAATTTCCGGCCAGTTCTTTGGTTGCCCTTTTTTGGTCAAGATCAATCTTGCGGGCTGGTCGAGCCTGTGTCGTAACGTATCCTTTGTTCGATCATCCTCCCCGCTCTCTTCCACTTGAACGCGACCACGGATTTTGTTGATTTACGCCTTCCGCGCCCGTCGTGCTTATCGTCCCACTCGTTTGCTTGTATTCCTTCAGGCTCGCGCTGAGCGGCTTCGTCCCGTTTCTTCCCTCGCGGCGACCTCGCCTTTGACGGCGTGTTCGAGATCATACCTCACCCCTATGTACTTAGCTGGTGCGTCCTGGGTTGATCTGTTGTGGTGAGGACGAGATATTTCAGCAGTAACCAATGATATGTATGTCTGTTTTGGTGGGGTATGCCGGTTTCAATGATCTCGACCTTATTTGTTGGGATCTATGTCCTGCTCGTCAGCATGCCCGCATACCCCGCCCAATTCGCCTTTCTGAAAACCCTCGTACGTCCACTCCACCCCTCCGCCCACTCCCGTTCTCAGTTTTATCCTCTCACCCATTCTCCAATCCACCCATGCAGGTATCGAACTGCTCTACGGCGAACGCAGGCTCCTCGCGGAATGTAAACCCATCCTACTCACGGTCACTCAATGCCTCGCGCCTTTGGATCCAACGTAATCGCTCTTTGTCAGCCACATCCGTCTCCTGCACTGGAATATCTGAGGCGGCGGCAATCAAGCCAGACGGACTGGAGTTTGTTTGCATGCATGTCCAATTCTGGAGATGACGTCTCTGGGGCGGACACACAGCCAACCAGCCAAAGTCACCAAGCACGATTTACTCAGTATTTTAGGAATTACGTCGTTCACGTGGAGTAACATGGATTAATTCCGGTACGTCTGTCCTTCCCGATGATGCACCGAAATGATATATTTACGCTTGCGTGGGACAGGACGTTCGACCGCCACCTCACATGCACCATCATGTGCTCATCCACAACACCTATCGTCGCCCACCCAATGCTCTGGGCAATCGCACTCACACACACTCCCCTGACCGCACTTCCGCACATCTGGGCTTGAGTTGTTTCCCCAGGCACAGATACGAGAGCGAGTTTGCTGTGGATCATTTTGTGATGACTTCCTCCTACATACCGGAGGAGTACGGGAAAGCTGCCACCCCCGAGGCGTTTGACAATTGGAAGAAAGGGCACAATTGCAACTTTGTTATGTTGTACTGTGTGGTGCGTCCCTACTTACATGGTAAGGATTTGGGGGCGGCGCTGACTGATCGATCTTTGTGATAGTTCCGTTTGTTGGGTTTGTATACCAGACATATTCAATCCCATCGGATTGGGCGATCGGCGATCAACTATTGAGGCACACACATGGTGGTGTGCGTTCATCCTCACTCCGCATCTCGTTTAACCAACTCGGTAGCACGCTGTCACGGGATCGTTTTTGCAACATTTCATCATCCTTCATATTTGGGCTATACGTGGGATGTACTAGGTCCTCGGGATATTCGGTGCGTGTATGCTTTCCTGCACCTTATCAAAGGGATTGGGGGATCGTAACGTGAATGTGACCATGGCTGTTCTGCAGGCTGGTTCTTTGGCCACTGTTCACCAGGACTTCCCTACTAGCTTGTCCTTCTCCGTTATCTGCAGGCATGCATCGCGCTGTCTGCCACCTCACCAAGCGCTTTCCCGCTCTTCCCCCCGCCCCACACTTATTCCTTACAGATTCCTCAACTACCCCGAGAAAACGATGGGTGCTGCTGCGCGCGTGTGTATACGTGCGTGTCCTCCACGTATTTGCTTGAGATAGTGTGATTGGCCAGAGACATGAAACTGTATCACGCGAAAAAAATATCATATATTGGTCGTACCCACTAACCATGATGGCCTCCTATGTTCCCACTTGGGCGAACAGTTCTCGGTGGTTTAGCCTAGACCAGGAAACCATTCGAGGCGAAACTGGGTAGGAATCTGTCCTGTGCGTTACATCTCCCCTGCTTTTACACATTCCATGTCGTTTGTTATGTGACTGCCTTATTTAGTTGGGGACCGATCGATCAATGTTACTGTCGAAGATATCCTATAGGTGTAGTAAACGTATAGGGGTAAATGAATTGTTATTCAAAGTCTGCTTAGCAGCCGCCCTCTATTTATAGGTGACACACTCCCATGGCAGTGCAGTAAGTACATAGCTTTGCGCAGACTGTTGTCATAGTTACATCACAGCCATTAGTCTAGAGTGGTCTAGAATAGTCGAGATCGCGGGGCTGACTAATACCTTTGTTTACCACCTGGGTAGCAGAGACTGCAGTCTTCGGGGCCTGTACACTCTTCGGGCAATTGTACAATAATTATAATAATTTATTTAAACCTTTCTGCAACTAAATATCCAGTATCTAGCGTGCATCAAGGCATAAATAGGGAGGTTCCTCGTGTCCAAAATCCCATTCCGTAACAACTGTTGGGACCTTAGATTAGCTCCTGTGTGTTCCGGCTATTAAATTTTTGTTGACCTTCTATGGTGCGGGACATCACCTCGCAACAAATATTTTGACCATAACTCTAAATTCAAAAGGTTCCCTCACCTTGCTCACATAAATGATAGAAAATATATATTATGAATATCTAAGACTGTATCTACAATCTAGCAGAGCGATTTAGGTTCAGCCGCCAGTTTGAAATTATGCGAGGCAACTTGACCTCATTTTCGCGGTTTCCTTTGTTGTTTCCTTTGTTATGCACCACTAAATCAAACCTTAAAGCCGCGACAACTGCAGGAATTACTAGAAAACAGTATGCTTAAAGCAAGGGAAATCAGATTACGGGATGCTAGAGGTCACTTTGGGACCACCCGCAATATTGGAACAACTGAAATCAGCGAGGCAAATACCCCGGCAGGAAACGACTTTCTACCATGGTCTGAAGGGGAAATTATGTCAGATGGATATTCTGGGGACGAAGAATGGGAAAATCAACCACCAGCAGCCACTTATTGTGAGCGGCGCGAAAATAAGAAAGCAAGAGAGCGCGCAGCGCAGTGGAAGAGGTCTGAAGAGATGTATTGGGGTGGCCAAAAGAGTAAAATGGAAACAAAGCGAGGCCGAGCCAGGGTTTGGTTCATGAAAAAGCTGCTGATAGATAGCCATTTTCGCGGTTACCCCCTGCACACCGTGGGGACCTCTATTTCGAGTATTTCTACTATATAATAGTATATTTCATTGATTATGAGCTACATTTAACGGGTTCAAACTGGGCGGTGCGATTTGATGGGAGGTGATGTCCCGCACTATAGGGGAAATGGACTGGCCCTATTGTACATGCACGAGATGGACCCCGGATGGTGCCAATCTTACTCCATTCCATTCATAACTAGCTACCACCATGTTATCATGATACAACTCGGATATATGACGCTCCCAAAGTTCGATGCACATACATTAACCTCTGCAGAGACATAGAGCCATTTAATATACCTGACCAGTCACCTTAAAAGACCAGAGCGCCTCAACTCTTCGATAAAGTCATCTGGCAGTATCAACGAATCCTCAGAGGGTTTCTTGACAACTTGGTCGATAAGCCGTACGGCTGCGGTGAAATGCCCCACCAAGAAAGAACCAGAGAACAAGCCTGGAATCTTGGTGGGCGAATTTAAATGGGTAAGGAAGGTGTTAATTGAAAGCACACACCCGACTGAGAATTTGGAACCCTTCTGGGCGTCGAAGTGTCAATGTGTCATCACGATCCTGACGCTTTCGGATCGTGAAGAAAAGTCTGGCAAGGTTGCAACGCCTAGCCGTACCCATCCTATTACCAGCCTTGGCAAAGACACTGAGCCCAGGATAGGAAAATTCGCCAGATTCAAATCTCAAAGGTGCCATTTTAGCGAGCCTTTTGATATCTGAGTCATGGAGCGGCAGAAATGGCTCAGGAAGATGGGTCAAGAAAAACTGACTTGCTGTTAGCGGTTTTCCATAGTAAACAAGGGTGTAAACTCACCACTAGAAGACTGACACTGGGTGCGTTGGCTAGGTAATCAACAGCTCCAGGACCACCATTTATCTGAGACGGGTCCCATAATGATTCCAGTTGGAGTGCCGCCTATGAACAGTGACATCAACGAACTTGGCATGCAGACACACAATGGGGTACTTTACTAGCTTGACGTCATGGCCTTGTTGTTTATGTGCATCGCAAATCGCATTATACAAGGACCGGGGATGCTGGTTGGCGGCTGAGCTCAATATCGTCTCAAATGCCTCTGCAACAGCACGCTGTCCAATACTGGCATCACCGAGCTCATCGGGAAGGGGGCAGCCAAATAGCATTGTACTTGGCTGCAAGGGGGAGGAGATTTCATAGCTTGTGTACCGGCATGGTCGTATCACCGAAGTAAAACTTTCATCCAGTCTTTCAGCGAAGGAGGCAGATTCCATCGAGGCGTCCGTGGAAGACGATACAATGCAGAGTTGCGATGATGTGACGTTCAGAACCTGGGCGAGGTCACTGACAGAGCGTTGCAGGTATTGGTGGTTGTGAGGTGGTAGTCTGATTGAGGCTGTGATATTGCGTACCTGTGCACAGCAGAGAAGGTGGAGACGAGGCGCCTTAGAGCAACAATGCATTTCCCATGGTGCTTCACATAGCGCTATGACGTGTCATGGTTAATGACTATTGGATACAGGTCCAGTGTACCGACCACATTCTGCGGTACGATTTCATTTTGAATCATAACTTTCTCGTCATTTATTTTTTGAACTTTCTGCCTGTACGCAGAATCTGAACGGAGTCAGCCAACGCAGCGTGTAATTATTATATTGTTACCTGCGTTGAAGAAATTTGAAGCATCATAAGGTTGCTCATTTCTGGTTATGTCTAGGAGACGGGATAGCACATTTGATCGAGACTGGGTTTCCTTCTTCGCTGATGAGGATACGGAGATATTCTAGGCCATAAATAGCACCCGTACACTACATATTACAATATTAATGGCTCACCTCCTTCTCCCGTGCCTCAATGGCCAACCTTTCGGTGAGTGACTTGGCAGTTGCGATTTCGGCGGCTAGGGAGTCGTTCCGCAGTAACGACGCTTTCATAGCTCTACCCCATTGATCAAAATAGTTGGGACCCTCTTCCGTCCAGAATTTGTCTGTCAGACCCTTGAATGCCGCATTTAATTTTTCGAATCCCTGCCTTCGTTCTTTCAGTTCTACAAGAGGTATTGAGAATATCAAATGTATCTCAAGGAGCTGCTGTTACCGTCAATCAGGAGTTCGCGTGTCTTGGTAGCCAACTCTTGCAGCTGGCCATTGCCAATTTGGTCGGGAATCCGGAGACCACTGAGATTATCGAGGCTACCCGGGACGATAATAGGTGCATCGAAGGCTCTGAATTGCTACTTACTATACTTTCTCAATATCAATTCTATACCAGTAGTTAGGGAAATTTATTTGACGAATTTGGGAGGCTCAGCTCATACCGTCGTCGCCAAAAGTCTGCGAACGCTTCTATACGTTGGGATTCAGCAAATAGGACCTCACCAGGGTTTGGTTCTGGATCCATTGTCGTGGTCTAGGTCAAAGGCTGACACGTGCCTGCCAGCGTTGTTATAGAACGGTATTTTGGAACGGGAGTTTCGTATTCATGACTCGATGCACGCTAGACCCCTTACGATTAGCTGCAGAATAGTCTATATAAGTCGTAATATTTATTGTATAAATCTCCGAGGCATGAATAGTCAGCTACTTCGGAACGCGCGAGCCGCTTTGTTTACCACCACACGAGCTAGACTCGAGATCTGGAACATTCTAGACCGTTCGGGCTATGATGTAGGTACCGCTTTATGGCCGTGTCGGCATCTGGTTTGCAATGCATGTACCCGCACCGTATCGGGGCACGTTTCCTATAAATAGGGGCGGCCCCTAGCGGACTTTGAATATTATTCATTCATCCCACAAACGTCTAACACTACCTAAGAAGCCCACTCGCAAACCTTCCTAACAAGAGGTAAGGAGTGCCTGGGACAACAGGTAACAGACAAGTAGGATACAGTACTTGCACGTCACATCAACCTCGCTCGCACTACATCACGCATCCACCCACACATACTAGAACCCGATATAGCGTATATAGTATATCGACTTAAACGTCCGAGGAGTCATATCCTAAAGGTATACTGCCTATTACTATAAAAGGCGAAGTATTCCTTTGTTACCCACTTTGACAGGAGGTGTCAGGACAAAGCAACACTCTCAAAAAGCGAATCTACTTTATATCGACAATCGTATAACGGGACATTTATGGAACTGAAATAATGGATTCCGGGTTTATATCTAGGCTACTAAACTAGTTACGAATACACGATCTATCGAGGTCGGAACCGTAAGTTAACGAGCGTATGAGTGAGCTGGGGAACGATGATAATATTCGCCCTTGCTTGTATGTGTTCTATCCGCCTAGGAATACATCAAGTACTTCCTATCTATGTTACTGCCCTGTTGGATAACCAAATAAGGAACACACAAGTACAACACAGTGACTGAAACAAGAAGCCATTGCCCAAACCAACAAGAAAGCACATAATGTTAAGTCATGTTATACTCACCTTACAGTATGCCGGATCTCCTGCCCACATTATGCTATTGACCCCACCTCTGGTTGAATTGAGATATTAACGGGTCGACATGACGGGTCGACATTTGACATGTACGGTTGACTTGTCACGTGTTTTAGGTTTCTTTGGCTTCTCTTGTCCCCAACTTGACGAACGGATGACCCCCCCCATTGCCTGCCAAATTATTGCATGGGTTGCCATCCATGAGCTCGTTTATTACGTCTCACGCGCAGCTAGCACGTTTCTCGCTGACGCGCCTTGAGCAACATGCGTGCGCCGAACTTGTCAGAGCCGGTTCCGGTCGGGGCTGGAAAGCGAATCTAGGCTTGGCGCATTACCGTACTTGTGATTTCTCACAATGCCGTCCAGCGGAAAAGGAAGAAGGGACTTAGGAAAGGAGGTGAGCAAAAGGACCGGTACTATACTCTAGTTGATCCTCAAACTGAGGAACTAGCAACGAAATTCATGGGTTTCAATGATAAGAATAGAATATGAAATGAATTGAAGGGTCGGAAAGTCCGACAAGTAAAACACTCGGCGAATAACTCGCGAAACATTCTCCTAATGCGCCGCATGCAATACCATCGGACCGGGGCCCGGCCGCAGGCGAGGGCTCGAGCCTGGCCGTCGAGCTGTCGAGACGAGAGGATACAACGGCAAGTGGGCGGCCACGCCATCGGAAAAGACCCGATATCAATGGAGCTGTCCGTCATGCATATGGTGCGTGACAGAACTGATACCTACGAACTGACGTCTTTTGCGCTCGAAAAGCCGTCATCCGTTGTGCCATTTTCATAAAGAACATTTTCTCCTTGATCAACGCGCCATTATGCGCGTCTCGAATTTACAACAAGGTTGGCTATCACTGTGGCACATCTCCACGCGACCCCTGCCACTCTTGTAAATGTGTTTCCTATATTTATCCAATATTTTAAGATTATAAAGTCATATTTTTTGATTATTTTTAAAAGGTTTTATTAAATGTATAAAAAAATTGTGGTAGTCGAGCGTCCATCCTTAATTAACTTCCTCCTGGTTGCGATTAATGTAAGATTTGCAACCCTTGAGCGCGCCGTGAGACGCGTTTGCACTCGAAGAATCAAGATACTCTGGTTTACAGTGCACGCTGTGTAGATGTCTAGCTGTGCATAGTGGCCATTATTTCAAAACTCGACCAGGAACACGTACGAGCGTCTTAGTTCAGGGCTCATTACAATGGCTGGACAGCTTTGAAATATAATGAAAGCCTGGTTTCAAGTGCGCTGATGACAATCTAAGCAATATCAAACCCCACACTTGTCCCAAGACAAATGAGAAGGACCGTCGACGGCAACGATTGCGAATCAATGCGCTTTAATACATGTCCGTGGAGAAGCAGAACCGTCCTCGATGCTTTTTGTTGTACTATCGAATTTAAAAAAAGTCTTCCGTCCCCCAGTATTGGTTTGACAAAATAAATCTTCCAGTGTTCGCTTCGTCAACTGGCCTCAGGAGTATATGTTGAAGATGTGTATGTACACCGGCAGCCGAACATTAGCAATGGTGCAGCCTAGTGGGCCTGGCGCGTGTTGGAGTTGGTGATCCCTCCAACAAACCGGCTGGGTAGCTCAGTGGGAGAGCGTCCTGCATGTATCGGGAAGGTCCCGGGTTCGATCCCCGGTCTGGCCTATTCTTTTCTCTTCCTACAGCGCGGACCAATTACCACAACCCTGCATTTGCAGTGTGGGGCCGCTATTATATATCTCCCATTTCCGTCGGACAATCGTTTTCTCGACTAGATTCCTATATAAGTCATCACCTCGAAGTACAAGACAGACTCAGTTTGCTACCTCCCTGAGTCTGACTGCCACTTAGCGTCAGTATATGATCCGTCGACAGTAACGTGTCAACCTGTCATGTCAACCTGTCATGTCAACCTGTCAAAATCCCAACTAGAAGCTGGGGTCAATAACTTCAAGTGTCCTTCTCGAGACTCTTTCACGCAGTCTGCGCACTTTCTGAGGAGCAAGCCTCACCCCTGTTCATTTCAACTAGACTATGTACTATGCCTGGAATGTGACCCAAACCATGATGCTCTACTTTTCACGCCCTCCTGGGCGGCGGCAATTGCTCCCTTGGACATGCCGACGTAGGTTCTTTTGGAGGAGCACAAGCTCGCTGCTAAGTGTGTCAGAGATTAATAAATCTTATTCGGTGCAGCTTACCATCTATCGCAGGTGACCCGTTTCTTCTGCCTGACTTGATGGCTATGAAGGTCATCTTTAGAAAAAAATGCGCTCGGACTGACGAAAGAATTAACTCTGTTAAATGTACGGCTTAAGTGCGCCTACCATTTGCCCTCTCCACAAGTCCCGAGGCACTTGTACGGGCGAAAGTTATAGTGCCTACATAGATGCGCACGCGCGCGATTCCGTCGTCTCTCTCTGTGGCCACATAGTTGGCCATTTCTATCAAGATGACAATAGAAATAATTCCCTTCCTTTAGAAGCCACTGATTCAGAATTTCCTCCAGGGTTGTATCAGATCGCCCGTCATGAAAGGCTTCGAACGATTTGTCCTGGCGAGGGAGCACGGGTAAAGCTGATAATCAAGTCATTGAATCCAAAGATAAGAGTTAGCGGTGGAGAAGAGGGGATACGTCACTACTTACATTGGCTGGAGGACAGTGGGCACGGCGCAGGGACTTCTAATACACTCGGGTCTTTGATAGCCAGTGGTAAGGCGCTGATTGTCTTGCCGTGTTGAGGTAATTGTCACTTACCAATATACAAAGGTCGCATTGTAGTACCGTCGATCAGAGTTGTGAGGGACGATGGATTTGGTTGCATCCTGGTGGTCGAGTACAGGAGGTAGTCTGTGATATGACTGCGGAGTGATGGTTTAAAAGGGAACTCCGGCGCTAAAAGCTGAATTAATGCTATTCAAAGTGGTATCGATAGGGGTCCGAGAGCGCCTTACCCAGGCTTCTTGGCCCAGACCTGGAAATAGAAGTGAAGGTGCGGAGGAGTTCCTTCGTAGGTCCGAAGTGCGAAGAGTGACTCCTGCCATCACTATGGATACACTACTGACAGAGGCAAACTGTGGAGGTGGTTCGATGCACCACATGCCAGATGAACCAAACTAGGGGCCTCGGGCGGAGCTAATGTGAAATGACTCCTGTCTAATCGGAATGGCAAAGGTCCCCAGAGACGGCCCCATAGGGTCACTGAGTGCTAGTAGCCTGCTAATTGCCCTCAAAGTGCTTCAGAGATTTTGCAAGCATGTTCTTGGAGTTGAGGGGAGATTGTGCAGTGCCTATCCCTTCCTGTGTCCTTGGAAGGCAAAACCTCAAACATTAAGGCACTGGTGAAGGGAAGGGAGGCCATCACATAACGCCCCATTCAGTGATCATTTCTCCTGTGACCCAGCGTAGAGGTGCGTCAATGTCAAACGTCAGGCGAATCCTGCGTCCCTTGTTCTGAGATTTGGAGTCTGAAAATCCCTCAATCCGGCGGCCGTGCCGTGCTGTGTCCCGCTCTGTAATTATACTAGAAGCGTGCTTATCCGCATACTAACAGAAATACGGTAGCGGATCTCCCAGCAGTAAGGTCTATGGCGTCTGTCAAAGGGATCCAGGCCGAGCTCGACAGCGGACGCACCCTTCTTGAGGTTGCGTTCATGATACTTAAAGGTCGAAATGAGTCAATGGGCGCCCTTAGAGTGAAATGAATACGAACTGGAGATTATTGACTTCAGTGGGCGGGACGCTTGAAGTTATTGACAGAAGAAATGGATAAGAATCGTAAATTGAACGTAATAGAGCTGCTCACATCACCGGTGCTGCCCTTGATCAATGGTTTCGCAGTCGAGGAAGGGCAGGGTGATGTTCAGGGTGGAATCCAAGTCCGTGTGTCGATTTGTGTTGAGATTTCTGCGAGAGCAATAATCCAAGCAAAATATCGTGTTTGTTGGGGCCCGCTACAAACACGTAAGGATACAATAATGAGGATCCGACCTCTTATATACCCAAGAAATGACCATGTGATACCAGCCTACTGAGCGCTGGCATTCAACTCCAAATCCAGACAATTTGGGATCGGATACGCACAACTAGCATAATCGAGAACTGCCTTGGCGTTTTATTCTATGTCCATTTGGAGCCCGTTTTGAGAGTCGGTTTGGAATGCTTGGAGAGTCCCTGGTCCAACCAAAGTTGCGCCCTCTTGCACCCGACACCAGACTGCGATCACGGCATTTCCGTGGATTCACGCCTTCTACGCGTGCTGTGCTTGTTATCCTGCTCGATAGCTTATCGTCATTCAAGGTTGGGAGTCATAACCTCCCCATTCGCGGATTCGCAAGCAGCTCTCCGTCAAGATGGAGCGCAACTTCAGATTTGATGTGAGTTCCTCCTTTGCTACTTCTCTCTGTGTGGTGCCGTGTGCACCTGGTTCACGGTGGACCCGTGGGGCACCCCCATCTCTGTGGGACAGCAACAGCCTGTCGTGAGGCGAAAGGCGAAGGTGACGCCCGTCTAGATCCTGTACGCGATACAACTACAGGCCTCGGACGCACCCAAGTTTACCTGACACCCTTCGACGCGGTCGGGCACGTACCAGCCCTTCGCCTCAGCACCACTAGTTTTGCGCAGACGTGCTCATGGGCTGACACGCGCTTGTTCTCGGGCACCTAGGACCTCTCTGTCTACACGTGCAGACATTGAGCGTCTCTATGGCGAACACAAGCTCCTCGCAGAAAACAAACCCCTCCCAATCCCAGCCGCTCAATGTCCCCAACGCGCCGCCGCCATCCAACTCAATCGTTCTATCTCAGCCACACCCATGTCCAGCGCGGGCACTTCCGAGGAAACGGCGATCGAGCCTGACGGACCCGAGTTTGGTCCGCTGTCCAATTCGATTTTGGGTAACGACGTCGCTGGAGCGGACACCCCTGCGAAGGCGGCCAAAGTTAGCAAGCATGATTCCTTAATTAGTATTTGAGGAAGAACGTCGTTGGATTGGTTCTGGTGCGTTCGTCTTTCCCGATTATGCAGCAAGATGATATATAACGGTTGGGTGGGACAGGGAAACGACCAAGGCCTTCAAGAGAAGGCGGTACGCGCTTGTATAGACGTGCGTGTCATCCACCTATTTGCTCAAGATGGTGTGACTGACCGCCTTAAATATCGGTGGGTGTAGCCCACTTTCCACCAACTTGAAGCTGTTCAACGTGAACAAATACCACATCTTGGTCTCTCTCACTAACCCCGATGGTCTCTTACGCATCCATTAGGGCAAATCGATCTCGGTGGCTTGGTGTGCACCAAAAACCATGCGAGGCGAGACTGGGTAGAAATCTATTCTGCACGTTACCTCTCCCCTTCTTTAGCTGGGTGCAAATCGATTAATGATCATAGATTGGCCGATAGGTGCCGATTCACGGCGAAGAAGGGACGCTGGTTTACCATTATCACCTCCCAACCAGAAGGCAATCCTAGAAGAGGATACCGATTGTGGGGAGGTCATGTCTGAGAAGGGTGCATTGCCTTGGCGAGCAGGAGGATCGAGGTGAGTTTCGTCCTCCATGCGGTCCGGAGAATTATGATGGCTCATAAGAGGGATAGACCCGATACCATTAAGACGTGCAGCACAACTTTGACTTCAGTTTGATCTGCCACTGGCTACTGAACATTATGACTCTCACACCGACTCCAAGCCGTAGCCCCTCCCCGCTCCTCCGCGCCGCCCAGAAGGGGCGCAAGTGCCGCGGACGATGCGACCGCCAGCTCCAGCGCGTCGCACACCCGACCCGGGTGCTCCTGCATTGAGCTTGCTCCCGAGATGATTGTTGCAGACACGAATATTTCCACGCTGACGAGGCGCACTGTTGCTCCCAAGTAAATGTTAGGACCCTAGATCAGCCCCTGCATGTCCTCAGTTAATAATTCTTCGCTGACGCATTGGACTGACCGTAACGTGCTCTCATGGGACGGACCGTGGATGATGCCGACCTGGCAATATTGTTCCATTCCATGCGCTACTAGTCTGACCACAGGGAGTAATGTTATCATGATACAGCTAGGATACATAGTATGACGCTCTCAAAAGTCAGTATAAATACACTAGCCTCTGCAGAAACACATAAAACCGTACATCTGACTAGTCACTATAAAAGACCCGCACGTTTCAACTCATCAATATGGTCAGCTGTCAGGATCAACGAATCCCCAAAGGTTTGATTGATGATTTTGTCGATATTCTGTATGGCTGTGCTGAAATGGGCCGCTACGCGAGAGTAAGGAAGCAAGTCTGTAGCCTTGGTGATATAGATAATGAGGGAGTCTGAATGAAATAGTACAGGCTCACTCACCCTGGTAAGAATCTGAAACCCTTCTGGGTGAGAGCCCACCAATGGTGGCAATTCTTCTTGATGGCTCTGGAGTGTGAGGAAAAGCCTGGCGAGGGTGTAACGCCTTGCTATACCCATCCTATTACCAGCCTGGCCAAAAACACGAGTAACAGGATAGACAGGAACGATATCCCATTTGGTAAGGCTTCTGATATTTGAATCCATTTTAATAAGGCTTTTGATATCTGAATCATGGAGTGGTAGAAATGGCTCAGGAAGGCGGCTCAAGAAATACTATCCTGTTGTTAGCGGTTTCCCATAGCAAACAAGCAAGTAAACTCACTACCAGAAGACGATCACTCGGTGCATTGGCCAAGAAATCAACAGCTGCCAGACCGCCATTTGCCTGAGATGGGTTCCATAACGATTCCAGTTCTAGTGCTGACTATGCAATAGTGACATGAGCGAACATTGCACGCAGACACAAAATGAGTTACTTTACTAGTTTGATGTCATCTCCTTGTTGCTCATATGCATCGCATATTGCTTGATACAAGGACCGGGGATGCCTATTGGCGGCTGCGTTCAATATTGTCTCAAACGCCTTAACAACAGCACGCTGTCCAATACTGGCACCTTCAAGGTTATCGGGAAGAGGGCAACCAAATAGCATTGTGGTTGGACGCAAGGAGGAGGAGATTTCATAGCTTGTGTACTGGTATGGTTGCGTCAACGAAGTGAAACTTTCGCTTAGTCTTTCAGAGAAGGAGGCAGATTCCATCGATGTGTCCACGGAGTCTGATGCACTGCAGAGTTCCGACGCTGTGATGCTCAGAACCTGGGCAAGGTCTCTGACAGAGCGCCGCAGGTAATGATGGCCGTGAGGTGGTAGTCTGAGTGAGGGTATGATATTGCGTACCTGTGAACATCTGAGAAGGTGGATACAATGCGCTTGAAAGCAACAATGCATTTGCGATTTTGCTTTACATAGCGCTTTGATATGCTAGGGTTAGAAAACTATTGGAATTAGAACCGGTGTACCAACCCCAACCCGTGGTACGAGTTCATTTTGAACCATATATTTTTCGTCATTTATTTCTTGTACTTTCCGCCGGTACGCGGAATCTGAACGGGGTCAGCCAAATGAATGGTGAAATCTAAATATAGTTTACCTGCGCTGAGGAAGCTTGGAGTATCATATTCAGGCTGCTCAGTTCTAGATTTGTTGAGGAAACGGGATAGAACATTCGACCGTGACTGGTATTCTTTCTTCGCTGATGAAGATGAAGACAGGGAGAAATTCTAAGTCGGAAATAGCACCCGGGCTCTACACATTACTATATCAGTGGCTCACCTCCTCTCGTGTACCAACGGCCAATCTTTCGGCCATAGATTTGGCAGTTGTGATCTCGGAAGCCAGGGAGTTAATTCGCAGTAATGGCAATCTAGTGGTCAAATCCAATCGATTACAGAAGTTGGGACCCTCTTCTGCCCAGAATGCTTCTGTCAGAGCCTTGTATGCTGCTTTTAATTTTGCGAATCCCTGCCGTCGTTCTTCTAGCTCTACAAGGGTGTTGAGAATATCAGAAGCTACCTCGAAGTGTTGCTGTTACCATCATTTAATGCTTCGCGTGTCTTGTGCGCCAACCCTTGCAGCTGCGCATTATTGCCGGGTGGATCAGGAATCCGAAGTCCACTGAGATTACCAAGGCTATCCGGAATAATTATAGGTGCATGGAAAGATATGAGGTGTTACTTACTATGCTTCCTCGATCTCAACTCTGTGCCAGAGGTTAGGAGAATTTATGTGACGAATTTGGAAGGCCCATACCGTTGTCGCCAAAAGTCTGCGAACGCTTCCAGACATTGGGATGCGGCGAATAGAACCTCAACAGGGTTTGTTTCTGAATGCATCATTGTCGTCTAGGTCAAGGTTGATACTATCACCCTTATCTTTGAAAGCCGCCCATGTTGTCAAAGCCA
>WNFL01338617.1_pt1 | contig 16366 bp, 7 predicted proteins | sample 5400361 | NCBI WGS metagenome assembly WNFL01 (sample SAMN13153351, study PRJNA577476) | soil metagenome | isolation source: 40 cm soil on Douglas fir-dominated hillslope | place: USA:California | collected 2013-09-17 | reverse complement strand
CACCATCTCGACGGGATTCGTGGTCGATGACGCCATTGTCATGATCGAAAACATCGAGCGCTACCTGGAGGAAGGTGAATCGCCGCTAAATGCCGCATTAAAAGGTGCGGGCCAGATCGGTTTCACGATCGTGTCCTTGACCGTCTCGCTCATCGCGGTGCTCATTCCACTGTTGTTCATGGGCGACATCGTGGGCCGACTGTTCCGCGAATTCGCCGTAACCCTGGCGGTTACGATTCTTGTATCGGCAGTCGTGTCGCTGACCCTCACGCCGATGATGTGCGCGAAACTCCTCAAGCGCCACGATCCCGAACATCAAAGCCGCTTCTATAAGTCGACCGAGCGCTTCTACAACCGGGTGATCGAGTTCTACGGACGTACGCTCAAGTTCGTGTTGAGACACCAGACTACGACCCTGCTGGTAACTGTCGGCACGCTGGTGCTGACGTTGCTTTTGTACGTCATCGTGCCCAAAGGATTTTTCCCCGTTCAGGATACGGGAGTGATCCTCGGTATTTCGGAAGGCCCGCAGAGTGTCTCGTTCTCTGCATTGGCGCAGAGCCAGCAAGCGCTGGCGTCCGTGATCCTGAAGGATCAGGACGTCGCGAGCCTTTCGTCGTTCATCGGGATCGACGGCATTAACTCCACTCCAAACAGCGGACGAATCCAGATCAACCTGAAGCCACGCAGTCAACGCAAGGCCACCGCCTCCGAAATTATCCGACGGCTTCAGCCCGAACTGGCGAAAGTCAACGGCATCACGTTGTACATGCAGCCCGTGCAAGATCTGACGGTAGAAGATCGCGTGAGCCGCACGCAGTATCAGTATTCAATGGAAGATGCGGATGCGCAGGAGTTGTCCGTCTGGGCCACACGCTTGGTGGATGAACTGCGGAAGTTGCCCGCGATGCGCGACGTCGCCACTGACCAGCAGAACGGCGGATTGAAGGCCGACCTCGTCATCGATCGCGACACCGCGTCCCGGCTTGGCATCTTGCCCCAGGCCATCGACGATGCGCTTTATGACGCCTACGGACAACGTCAGGTCTCGACCATTTTCACTCAGCTGAACCAGTACCATGTCGTGCTCGAAGTGGAACCTCAGTTTTCACAAAATCCGGATGCGCTAAAAAACATCTACGTTCACGCCAGCGGCGGGCAACAAGTACCTCTCGCGTCTTTCAGCCATTTCGAAACGCGCAACACGGCGCTGGCAGTCAATCATCAGGGACAGTTCCCGGTTGTCACTTTGTCCTTCAATCTGGCGCCCGGAGTTTCCCTCGGAGAAGCCACCAAAGCGATCGATCAGGCAGAACAACAAATTCATCTGCCTCCCAGCATTCATACCAGCTTTCAGGGAACCGCAGCGGCCTTCCGCAATTCGCTTTCGTCCGAACCCTGGCTGATCCTGGCGGCGATCATTACCGTGTACATCGTGTTGGGTGTGCTCTATGAGAGCTACATCCATCCTGTAACCATTCTCTCGACGCTCCCTTCGGCCGGTGTGGGCGCAATTCTCGCTCTCTTTTTGACGGGCAATGATCTGGGAGTTGTCGCTTTGATAGGCATCATTCTTCTGATCGGTATCGTGAAGAAAAACGCGATCATGATGATAGACTTCGCGCTCGAAGCCGAACGCGTAGAACACAAGCCGCCCGAAGAAGCCATCTTTCAGGCCTGCCTGCTCCGCTTCCGTCCCATCATGATGACCACCATGGCGGCCTTGCTCGGCGGCATTCCTCTGGCGCTCGGGACGGGCACAGGTTCGGAGTTGCGCCACCCATTAGGTATCACGATCGTTGGCGGATTGCTGGTGAGCCAACTCCTCACTCTCTATACCACCCCAGTTGTTTACCTGTGGTTCGACCGTCTGGCGCAGCGCTTCTCGCGCTACAAGATCGGCAATCCCGTCGATGCGACGCCGAGCGAAGCCGCCGGAGACTGAGCCATGAATATCTCAGCTCCATTCATCAAGCGTCCGATCGGAACCTCGCTGCTGGCGGCAGCGCTGCTGATGGCCGGTGCCCTCGCTTTTAATTTCCTCCCTGTCGCGCCTCTGCCTCAGGTTGAGTTCCCGGTCATCAGCGTCTCTGCCGGACTGCCAGGAGCGAGTCCCGAAACCATGGCCTCGGCAGTGGCTACACCTCTGGAGCGCCAGTTCGGACGCATCGCCGGCATCAACCAGATGACCTCGACGAGTCAGTTGGGATCGACCAACATCGTGTTGCAGTTCGATCTCAGCCGCAACATCGACGCTGCCGGACGCGACGTGCAAGCCGCGATCAACGCAGCCCGCAGCCAACTTCCCGCCAACCTGCCCGGCAATCCGAACTATCGGAAAGTCAATCCAGCAGATGCGCCGATTCTCATTCTGGCCCTCACGTCCGACATTCTTACGCTGCCAAAAATGTATGACGCCGCCGACTCGATCCTGTCGCAGAAGCTCGCACAGATTCAAGGCGTCGGTCAGGTGTTCGTGGGAGGTGGCGCTAAGCCCGCCGTGCGCGCTGAGTTGAATCCCACTCTACTCAACAAGCTGGGAGTCGGTCTGGATACGGTTCGCACCGCACTCAACTCCGCCAACGCTAATCGACCGAAAGGTGAACTAGCAGACACGGTGAACGCGTGGACGCTTGGCGCCAACGATCAGATTTTTACCGCCGATCAATATCGCCGGCTGATCGTCTCCTACAAAAACGGAGCGCCCGTGCGCCTCGGGGACGTGGGTGCGGTGCAGGATTCGGTCGAAGACATTCGCAATGTGGGGCTTTCGAGCGGCAAACCCGCCGTCCTGATTATCATCAACCGGCAGCCCGGCGCGAACATCATCGCCACAGTAGACCGGGTGGTAGCGGCCTTGCCTCTGCTCAAGTCCTCCATTTCGCCGGCGATTGACGTCAACGTTGTCATGGACCGTACCACTACCGTGCGCGCGTCCGTCCATGATATCGAGGTCACGCTGCTGATTTCGGTCGTCCTGGTGATTCTCGTCGTCTTTGTTTTCCTGCGGACGTTCCGGGCAACGATCATCCCCAGCGTAGCCGTGCCGCTCTCGCTGATTGCAACGTTCGGCGTGATGTACCTGCTGGGGTACAGCCTGGACAATCTCTCGCTGATGGCTCTGGCCATCTCGACCGGTTTTGTAGTCGACGACGCGATCGTAGTCCTGGAAAACATCACGCGCCACACTGAAGAAGGAATGCCTCCTGTAGCAGCCGCGTTCCAGGGCGCTCGCGAGATTGGATTCACCGTGCTCTCCATGAGCACATCCCTGATCGCAGTCTTCATTCCGATCCTGCTGATGGGCGGAATTGTGGGACGTCTGTTTCGGGAGTTTGCCGTTACGCTGAGCGTGGCGATTGCGGTTTCACTGCTCGTGTCTCTCACTGTGACGCCGACGATGTGCGCCAAATTCCTGCGTCCCCCGGATAAAGAAAAACATGGCCGCATCTACCGGTTCAGCGAAAAAATCTTCGACGGCATTCTCTCGTTCTATCAACGCAGTCTGAAATTCGTCCTGCGCCATCAGTTCGCAACCTTGCTGGTGACCATTGGCACCGCTGCCCTCAGCGTTTACCTCTACATCATCGTCCCCAAGGGTTTCTTTCCGCAGCAGGACACGGGACGCATCAGCGGATCGGTGCAGGCGTCACAGGATATTTCCTTTGCTGCCATGAAAGAGAAGATGACGCAATTCGTCACGCTGATCATGAAGGACCCCGCCGTCAACACGGCCGTCGGTTTCGCGGGTGGCAACACGTCAGCCAACCAGGGACGCATGTTCATCACGCTCAAACCACTAGCTGAGCGCAAAGTCAGTGCCGATCAGGTGATCGCCCGCCTTCGCGGGAAACTGGCTGTAGTGCCCGGCGCAACGTTGTTTATGCAGTCTGCCCAGGATCTCACCATCGGCGGACGCCAGAGCCAGGCACAGTTTCAGTACACCTTGCAGGGAGAAAGTCTCGACGAGTTGAATCACTGGGCCCCGCTTCTCCTGCAAAAGTTGCGAGCCCTTCCCGAACTTCGCGACGTCAACACCGACCAGCAGGACAAAGGCCTCCAGGAAACCGTAATCATCGATCGCGATACCGCCGCCCGGTTGGGCGTTGCGACCGCGGACATCGACAATGCTCTCTACGACGCATTTGGCCAGCGGCAGGTATCCATCATGTATCGGCCGCTGAACCAATATCACGTGGTGATGGAAGTGGCGCCAGAATTTTCGGAGAGCACCGAAGCGCTCCAGAACATTTATGTCCGCGCCTCGAATGGCATCCCGGTCCCACTGGCGTCCTTCGCTCACTTCGGACCCTCCAACACGCCACTGGCGGTGGCTCACCAGAGCCAATATCCTGCTGTGACGCTTTCTTTCAATCTCGCTCCGAACGTATCTCTCGGCCAGGCAACCGACGCGATCAACAAAGCGCAACGCTCGATCAATTTTCCGACGACCATCAACGCCAGTTTTCAGGGAACCGCGGCCGCATTCCAGTCTTCGCTTGCAAGCCAGCCCTTACTGATTCTGGCTGCGCTGGTCACCGTGTATCTCGTTTTGGGCGTGCTCTACGAGAGTTACATTCATCCCATCACAATTCTCTCGACATTGCCCTCCGCCGGAGTCGGCGCCATTCTGGCTTTGCTGATTACGGGCAATGAACTGAACGTAATGGGAATGATCGGAATCATCCTGCTGATTGGCCTGGTAAAGAAGAATGCAATCATGATGATCGATTTTGCTCTGGAAACCGAACGCGCAGGAAAAGATTCGGCCGAGTCGATCTACGAAGCCTGCATTCGCCGCTTTCGCCCCATCATGATGACGACGATGGCCGCTTTGCTAGGCGGGCTGCCACTGGCTCTTGGCACCGGAACCGGATCAGAACTCAGGCGTCCGCTAGGCATAACAATTGTCGGCGGGCTGATTATGAGCCAGGCGCTCACGCTCTTCACCACACCTGTCGTGTATCTGTATCTTGACCGATTGCGTCTGCGAATGGGAAGCAAGAGGCCAGCCTCGGATCGGGATGAATTGCCGCCGCTCTCACCACACCCAACCCCTGCCACGTGATTCTTTCGGCCTCGTCGCCTGCCCGCTGAACTCTCAAAAACCGGCTGTCGAGCGTGCCAAACTCCGCCTCGGTTTCACCAGGTTTCGCCGGTTGAACTCAATGTAGGCGCTGACACGGTTGGCCGGCATCGGTTCTGCAAACAAATACCCCTGAGCCGACTCACAGCCGGCCAAAGCCAATAGTTGATGTTGGTTCGCTGTTTCCACTCCCTCAGCCACAACTTTGAGATCCAGATTCCGCGCCAGACCGACGATAGTTTTAACGATGGCAAAGTTCTCCGCATCCATGGTCTTAACGAAGGACTGATCGATTTTCAGAGTGTCGACTGGAAAACGGCGAAGATAGCTCAGAGAAGAATACCCGGTGCCAAAGTCGTCGATGCTCAGCTTCACTCCCAGATCTCGCAGCTGAGACATTGTTTGCTCAGTCGCTGCAACGTCGCTCATGGCCAGGGTCTCGGTGAGTTCGATGGTGATGCGCTCTGGATCGACGGCGCTCTCTTCCAATGCATCCTGGACGTGCCCAATAAAACCGGCGTGAGAGAAATGTCTTGAACTGATGTTGATGCTGACATACAGGGGCGGATCAGCTCGATGCGTCTGTTCCCAACTCGCCACTTCTAAACATGCCGTCTTCAAAACCCAAACACTGATAGGAATAATCAAGCCCGACTGTTCTGCGATCGGAACAAAACTACTTGGCGGTATCGAAGTCGATCCCGCGGGCCGCCACCGCAAGAGCGCCTCGAAGCCCTGCACGGCGCGCGTATCTACCGCGACGATCGGCTGGTAATGAAGGGTTAGTTCGTCGTTCTGGAGAGCGTATCGCAGCATGTCTTCAAGAAGAAGTCGACTCATGACTTGCTCGTGCATCGTGCGGTCAAAGAGCTCCGTGCATGCCTTGCCGTGGTCTTTTGCGCGATACATAGCGATATCGGCGTTTTGCAGCACTGTCTCTGCGGACGTTTCCGGCGTCGCCAGCGCGATACCAATCGATGCGCTCTTGTAGACCTCGTGCCCCTCGAGAAGGAACGGCTGTTTAAATGCCGACTCGACTCTCTGGGCTACGCGAATGGCGTCGCTCGGGTCAGTAACATCCTCCACCAGGACGGTGAACTCATCTCCACCCATCCTCGCGATTGTGCCATCGCTACGCATACACGCCCTTAGTCTGTTGCCAACTTCTTTGACCAGGACGTCGCCGACGGCATGGCCATAGCAGTCATTGACGACCTTGAAATCGTCGACATCAACGAAGAGAACAGCGGCGCCTTGTTGCGGGTGCCTTTTCATGCGTTCGACGGCAATTTTAAGACGACCCAGGAACAAAGCCCGGTTTGGAAGGCCGGTGAGCGCATCGTGAGTGGCATTGAACAACAATTCTTCCTGAGCGTATTTTCGTTCCGTGATATTCCGGGCGTTATAGACAATGCCACCGATATTTTTGTGGTGAATCAAATTTCGAACAACACACTCGAAATAGAGCCACTCTCCGTCTGCATGTTGCAGCCGGACCTCAACCGTCGGATTCTGGCCCTTCTCCAAAAATTCCGCCCCGGCGCTCATGATCGTTGCTACATCGTCCGGATGTATCCAGTCGACCATGTTCGTTCCAACAAGCCTGTACTCCGGCAACGCCAGCACTGTACGAACTGACGGACTAGCGTATTTGATTTGACCCGCAGGCTCGGTAATAAGAATGATGTCGGTGGATTGCTCGATGAGAGCACGGAAGCGCTCTTCGCTTTCGCGGAGAGTATTGCGTTCGGTTACTTCCAACTGGTCGATGTGCTCCTGTCTCTTGAGCCGGAGAAAGAGTATCAGCGTGGCTGCCGCCGCCAATGTTGCGGCCGCGAGCAATTCGTATCGAGCTCTCACTCCAACGCCTTGGGCCCATTGGTCCTCGGCTTCAATGGCTAGCTGCACTTGTTGCTGCATCAAGTCGAACTGAGGGCCGACTTCCTGGAAATCAACCTGCTTTGCCTCGTCAAAGTCGCCAGTTTGCATCAGGATCCATTGTCGACCGGACGACATCATGTAGCTATCTAACACGGGCCAGACTTTTTCCAGGGCAGGCGTGTGATAGTCGTGAAGGTGCGTCGCCAACACTGCTCTAGGCAATACCTTTCTGGCCTCCCGGATCCTAGTATCCGCTTCGGGAGTCAGATTCTGTTCCCGCAATGCTGCCCAGGTAAGACTGTTGATGTCACGTGTACGGACTGCAATTTGATTGAGAATTACTTGAGCGGACCGGACTTCGTCGACCTGACTTCGGTGAAAACTGGAGAGTGCAATCAAAACGGCAACGGCAGTAGCAAAAAGAGCGAATACGGGGGCGAATTTCGAACGTGAGAGAAGCTTCCGGAATCGTGCCTGGAGGCTTCTTCGCTTGGCCTGGAACGTATTGATCATTGAGAACAGATCTCTTCGAATTCGGCGGCAAACGAGGAATGGCCAACTCGCCGCCCACACAGCAAGCGCCAGGTACTACTATCAAAGATTGGATTGGGCCTTGGCACGTCCAGACGAGCAAGCGACGTTACGAAAGTGAAAGTGTGGACAGTTCTAAAGTAGTAAGGTCTTTTTGACAGAAGCGGAACTATCGAACTCCGGAAACCAGCTTTTTATTCAATCCCTTACGGGGAGTTGCGCAGTGAGGTTGGTAGCGCTACCGGGAATCGAACCCGGGTTTGAAGATTGAGAATCTTCCGTCCTAACCCCTAGACGATAGCGCCCCGGCAGAGCCGATTATAACAAAGCTTTCCAATGGGGCCGTGCCTGGAAAATGGCTCGATGGGTATGATTTTTTTTGCCCAGGGCTTGACAACTTCCAGGAAGAAGGGCAGAATTTTAAGGCGAATAAAAAGCGAATATAAGTGGGGGGCTGGGCCGCTTCGCCCTTTGCGTTCCCTGAAAATTTTGAGGATTTATGTCTGCTTCTCCGATGTTTTCATCGGCGGCTTTGGGCCGCCCTTTTATTTTTCCTGGGCGTTCGAGTGAGGCGCTGCTGGCTCACTTGGACGCGGTGCCGAAGGTATCGGCCGCGGTCACACCCGCTTCACGTTTGAATGTTCGTCCGGCGCCGGAAATGGTTTCGAGCGGCATCCAGGCACTGGACGCGCTCACCGGTGGCCTTCCACGCGGCTGCCTTACAGAAATTTGTGGGTCCGCTTCTTCCGGCAGAACCAGCATCCTGGTGGCGGCTGTCGCCAGCGCTACACAGCGCGGAGAAGTTTGCGCGCTGGTGGATGCCGGCGATGCACTGAATCCGGCTTCTGCAGCAGCGGCGGGAGTGCAGATGGAACGGTTGCTCTGGGTGCGATGCAAAAAGGCAGTTCCCGGTTCTCGGTCGCCAGTTCTCAGTTCGCTGCCAGAACACAATTTCAAGAATTCAAACCATGTGGCATCCGGCAATGAGAGAAAAGCTTGGGAATCGCAACTGGAGCAGGTGCTGAAAGTCACCGATTTGCTTCTGCAGAGCAATGGCTTCGGAATGATCGTACTCGATCTGGCGGATATTCCAGCGCACAGCGCGCGCCGGATCCCGCTGGCATCCTGGTTTCGCTTCCGTCGCGCCATCGAACACACGCCGACAGTATTGCTCGTTCTGGAACAGCAGCCGATTGCGGGGAGTTGTTCGTCGGTACTGATGAAGGTTACAGGAAAGGTGTCAGGTCTCAGGTCTCAGGTGTTAGGGAAGAAGCTGTCAGCTCTTAGCTCTCAGCTCTCAACCCACCGATCAGGACACACCGAGTTACTGGATGAATTCGAAATTACAGCAGAGTTACTCAGGTCGCGACTCGATCGTAAGCAGCCACAGTCAATCGTGAGTTTTCCGAGCCGAGCCGCCTGGGCAAGTTGAAAGTGAATCCAAACCCTACACCTGAGACCTGACACCAGCTTTCCCATGTTTGCCTGCCTCTTCATCCCGGACTTTCCCGTCGAGGCCATCATCCGCTTCGAACCGGAGTTGCGCGGACGGCCCGTAGCCGTGCTCGCTGGGCGCTCGCCGCTGGAAAAAGTCTTCGCCCTGAACGAAAAAGCACGTCAGATCGGCGTCGAGACGGGCGCGACCAAATCGCAATTGGAAGCATGGGGTGATCTCGTGTTGCGAGCGCGTTCCGAGTTGCAAGAGGCTTCCGCCCACGCTGCGCTGCTCGATTGCGCACAATCGTTTTCTCCTGAAGTCGAAGACACGGCCCCCGGCACCATACTGCTGAATCTCGCGGGTTTGGATGCGCTATTTGGGCCGCTGCCGAAAGTTGCCTGCGGCCTGGCGCGGCAGGCTTCCCGCATGGGACTGCAAACGAATGTTGCCGTCGCTGCGAATCCCGACGCCGCCGTGCTTGCTGCCCATGGCTTCTCCGGAGTCACTCTGATTCCGCAAGGCCATGAAGCGGAACGTCTCGGCGAGTTGCCGGTGGATGTGTTGTTGGAAAGTTTTTCTTCCGATGCGGACGAAGCCGCGCGCTGGCTGGAGACGTTCGATCGTTGGGGTGTCCGCAAACTGCGCGCGTTGACCGCTCTTCCCGAAGTCCCCGTAGCCGAACGTCTTGGACAGCAGGGAATTCGTCTGCTGAAGCTGGCGCGGGGCGGGGCTTCTCGTAGCCTGCGAATGTTTGAGTCCGCGCCGGTATTTGAAGAAGACATCGAACTCGAATTTCCGGTTGTGCTGCTGGAGCCGTTGGCGTTCCTGTTGAACCGCATGCTGGAGCAGGTGTGCGCGCGCTTGGATGCGCGGGCACTGGCGGCGCAAGCGCTGCGCTTGAAATTGGAACTTGTTCAGAAGTCTGAGGATTGCGATCCCGAACAAACTTCGACATTCACGCGCACGCTGCGACTGCCGGTACCGATGCTGGATACCAAAGTGTTTCTCAAGTTGTTGCAGCTCGATTTGCAGGCACATCCTCCGGGCGCGCCGATTTTGAAGATTCATCTCGCCGCTGAGCCCGCGCGCCCACGATCCACGCAGAGCGGATTATTCCTGCCCGTATTTCCGGAACCGGAAAAATTGGAACTGACGCTGGCGCGCATCGCCGGAATCGTCGGCCAGGGAAGAGTAGGCGCGGTCGAGTTGCTCGATAACCACCGCGAAGGGGCTTTTCAGATGCAGCCTTTCGCTCCGGTCCAACCCGAAGCAAAACAATCCGGCAAGCGAAGAAAGAATGTATCCGTCCAAGAAAATAGCAATCCCATCCGCACCGAAGAAAACGCGCAAGAAAAAATGACCACCGTGATTGCGTTGCGTTTGTTTCGCCCGCCACTGCGGGCAATCGTGAACGTGCGCGAAAGCAAGCCAGTAGGTCTCAAATGTCTTCACCACAAAGAAATTACCGGTGAAATCGTCTGGACGGCCGGCCCCTGGCGGTCTTCCGGCGACTGGTCAGAACACGAAGGCTGGTCCCGCGAAGAATGGGACATTGCCATGCCCGCCGAGAATGAGGTGATCCTCTATCGATTGGTAGAAGACAAGTTGAGGCGAAACTGGTGGCTGGAAGGAACGTACGACTGAGCAGTTCCGGTTCTCAGTCTTAAGAGCGCCATTGAGAATTGAAACTGGGAACTGATTACTGGCAACCGGCAACTGAATCTGATGTACATCGAACTCCATTCCCGCTCCGCCTTCAGCTTCCTCGAAGGCTCTTCCACCCCCGAGGTTCTCGTCGAGGGCTGCAACAACCTTGGCATGCCAGCAATGGCCCTGCTCGATCGCGACGGCTTCTACGGCTCGCCACGCTTTCATCTCGCCGCTGAAAAAGAAAAACTCCAAGCGCATATCGGAGCGGAAGTGACATGCAAGTCATTTCGTAGTGAATCCCGCCTTCCATTGCTAGTGACCTCTCGCGTGGGATATCAGAACCTGTGCCGACTGATCACGCAAATGAAATTACGCGTTGGACGAAAAGAGGGAGCTATCGCGGAAGAACAAGATCTTACCGAGTATGCCGGTGGTTTAATCTGCCTGACAGGCGGGGACGAAGGCCCATTAGCGTCAGCACTAAAGCAAGGCGACCCTCATGAAGCATTACAATCCACCAAACGTCTGACAGAAATATTTGGACGAAATAACGTTTACGTCGAACTCCAACGCCATTTCCATCGCGACGAAGAATATCGCAATCGTGTCGCCATCGAAATCGCTCGCACTCTAAATCTGCCGCTACTCGCCACCAACGGAGTGAACTATGCTACGCCGCGAGAACGAGAATTAGCGGACGCCTTCACCGCGCTCCGCCATCACCGCACGCTGGCTACCGCTGGTCGCCTGCTGGCGCGCAATTCCGAACGTTACCTCAAGTCTCCTGCTGAAATGCAGGCACTCTTTGCCGATCTTCCGGAAGCCATTACCAACACTCTGGAACTCTCCGCACGACTGGAGTTCGCTCTCGACGATCTCGGATACGAATTCCCACGTTATCCCGTCCCCGACGGCGAGACCATGATGTCGTTTTTGCGTGAGCAGACACGCGAGGGATTTCAGAGCCGATACGGCGAGGCCAAACCCGAGCTCAAAGACCGTGCCCGCCGCCAAGTCGAACGCGAACTTGCGCTGATGGAAAGACTTAATCTCGAAGGTTACTTCCTGATCGTCTGGGACGTGGTGCGTTTTTGCCGCAGGGAAAACATTCTGGTACAGGGCCGTGGATCAGCCGCCAATAGCGCAGTTTGCTACTCGCTTGGAATTACCGCCATCGATCCCATCGCCATGGATTTGTTGTTCGAACGTTTTCTTTCGGAAGAGCGAGGCGAATTGCCCGACATCGATCTCGATCTTCCCAGCGGTGACGAACGCGAGCGCGTAATTCAGTACCTCTATCAGCGTTATGGCCAACGCGGCGCGGCCATGACCGCCAACGTGATCACCTATCGCAACCGCATGGCTGCTCGCGAAATGGGCAAAGCGATGGGCTTCGACGCAGATTCGCTAAAGCGTATTTCCGCCGCCGTCGCAACCTGGGAATTCCGCGACGAAAACGACGCTCTCGACCGCCGCCTGCTCGATGCCGGACTCGACCTCAAGCATCCACGCATTCGTAAGTATTTTGAGTTATGCCTTGCCGTGCAGGATCTCCCGCGGCATCTCGGTCAGCACTCCGGAGGAATGGTCATCTGTCAGGGACGGCTCGATTCTGTCGTCCCGCTGGAGCCCGCTTCCATGCCGGGACGCGTGGTTGTGCAATGGGACAAAGAAGATTGCGCCGACATGGGCATCGTAAAAGTCGACCTGCTCGGCCTCGGCATGATGGCCGTACTCAAAGACTCGATTGAACTGATTCGCGATCACTATAAAGAAGAAGTAGACCTCGCTCATCTTCCGTCCGATGATCCCGATGTGTATTCCACGCTCCAAAAAGCCGACACAGTTGGAATGTTCCAGGTAGAAAGCCGCGCCCAGATGTCGTGCCTGCCACGACTGAAGCCGCAAAAGTTTTACGACATCGTCGTGCAAGTTGCGATCATCCGGCCCGGGCCGATCGTCGGCAACATGGTGAACCCATTTCTCAAGCGGAGACAGGGCAGAGAGGAGGTTACATATCCGCACCCCTCGCTTGAAAACGTACTCGGCCGCACACTGGGCGTACCGCTTTTTCAGGAACAGTTGCTGCGCATGGCGATGATCACCGCTAACTTTACCGGAGGCGAAGCCGAGGAACTCCGTCGTGCCATGGGATTCAAGCGATCCGAATCGCGAATGAAAGCAATTGAAGAAAAACTCCGCGCTGGCATGACGCGAAACGGAATCTGCGGCGAAACACAAGAGCAGATTATCCAGTCAATCACTTCGTTTGCTCTGTACGGATTCCCCGAGTCGCACGCCGCCAGTTTTGCCCTGATCGCCTATGCCAGCGCCTACTTGAAGTGTCATTACCTGGCAGCCTTCACAGCAGCACTCTTGAACAATCAGCCCATGGGCTTTTATCATCCCGCGACGCTCGTGAAGGACGCGCAACGCCACGGACTGAAGATGCTGCCGATGGATGTGACGAAGTCGGACTGGAAGTGTACGTTAGAACCGTCAGCCGTCAGCGGTCAGCCAGCAGTTCGTCTGGGACTGAAATATTCGCGGGGATTGCGTGAGCCGGCAGGACAAGCATTGGTTCGGGAACGTAGTTTGGCGGCGTTTGCTTCGATTCACGACCTGGCTCACCGCGTACCAGAGTTGCGGCAAGATGAACTGAGCACGCTGGCGGAAATCGGCGCGCTGAATGAAGTCGGAATCCCACCACGGATGCACGGGGAAGCTGAGAACAATCCAGCGAAGAATTTCTATGTGTCTCCGGGCCTCCGTGGTGAAACGCAATTCCATCGTCGCGACGCGCTCTGGCAGGTCGAACGCGCAGTTCGCTGGTCAGGGCCATTGCTTGACGAACTTCCCGAGCCCGACGCAAGATCTCCCCTTCAAGTCATGGATCATGAAGAGCGTTTAGTCGCAGATTTTAATGGCACCGGTTTGACGATCGGTCCGCATCCCATGCAATACCGCCGCGCAGAAATGAAAAAGCTCGGTATCTATTGCGCGTCCGACCTAGCGCAAATTCCCAATGGACGCCGTTTGCGAGTCGGCGGATGCGTCATTGCCCGTCAGCGTCCCGGCACCGCGAAGGGAATGATGTTCATGAGCCTGGAAGACGAAACCGGAATCGCGAATGCAATCATCGCGCCCGATCTGTTGCAGAAGAATCGCGTTCTGCTGATCTCCGAACGCTTCCTGATGGTCGAAGGAATCTTGCAAAACCAGGACAACGTAATCCATATCCGCGCAGAAAAAGTCGCGCCGCTACGCATCACACAGGCGGAAACTGTATCGCACGATTTCCATTAAAAACAACACACAGCTTAATTTATTTCTCGCAATGACGACAATTATGGAACGAAAACTAATGACGAAAATGATGACGGGAGGGTACGGCTTCAGCCGTGCCATAAAAACCCAATACGCGTCGGGGCTTCAGCCCCGAAGTTTTACGTCGACGACAGCTTCCGGGCGTTGTGCCGCAGCGACCGCCCTTCCGCCAGGCTGAACAATTCCTCTGCCAGATTCTTTGCGTGATCCCCAATACGCTCCAATGCCTGCGCCGTCAGAAGAATGTCGAAATGTTTTGGGCCATCGCTGGGGCCGCTCTCCGCAAGATGTCGCTGAAACAGCGCATGGCATATGCGGTCCACTTCCGGATCGGTCTGCAGCACGGTGCGGGCATAACTGACTTCGCGCTTCTCAAATCCCAAATGGACCTGCTCCAGCATGCCGTGAAGCAAAGAAGCCATTTCGACCAACTGCTGGGAATCTCGGGTTGGCAATTTTTCGCGCCGTGATTGCAACTGCATTACCGCACTGTAGGAAAGATCTCCAATGCGCTCCAGATCCGTAATAAATTTCAGACATGCCAATAGCTGCCGTGCCTTGGCCTCGCCTACGCGGGTTATTGCGTCCGGCAAGTGTTCATCAATCTTGCGTTCGATCTGATCCAGTTCTTTTTCGCAATCCTTGATCGCAAGAAACGCCATGCGCGAATTGTCGGATAAAAAATCGCGGACATTGAACACCGAGTCGCGAGCGATCCCGCACGCTCGCAGTACCATCGCGGAGAGTTCGTCGCCCGCAATGTCGGCGGACTTGGCGCGCTGGACACGCTCCGAAGATCTGGATGGTCTCAAAGCAGCCTTCACTTTTGCAATCGAAGATGGCCGGGTTCGCGCCATAAAATCCGATCAGTTCTCCACGAGCCGAAAACGAGTCTAGGCGTGGAATATGACAAGAGTGTGAATGCCGCATCGCCTAGTGGCGGCGTTCCGTCTCGCGTAAAATCACGGCGAACGAGCGCCCGCCAACGGCAAACCCTTGGCTGATTCGCCCGGTCACGCCGACTTTCGTTCCACTCGCAGGCACGCCGTAATTCTGGCTATAAACCCAGATCCTTCCCGTACCATCGTCAATCTCGTACACACCAGTCCCCATTGCGCCGAACGAATTGGTTACGTGGCCGGCCACACTGATGTCGCGATTCGCATAGCGCCCGGGATCGCCGTTGATATCCCGGATCGACACTCTCGGCGGACAAGCCGCAAACAGAACGGTTGTCACAATAAGGAGAACGCAGCCAGCGATCCTCTGCACAGTGTTCAAGGTCAAAGCTCCACGCTCGTGATGGATGGTGGCCATAATAATGGTAGTTTACTTCTTCTCCACTGACGCCGCTTTCGCTTCCATCTTCTGCGCGTCAGGTTCTCGCCCCAGCCCGCGATAAGCGCGGGCAAGCAGCCGCAGAGCCGCCGCATTGGATGGATCGCTCTTCGTCAACGCCTCAAGATCCGTCACTGTGCCTGCAAAGTCTGACTGCTGAATTTGCGCTTCCGCCAATCCCAGGCGAGCCTCCGTGTTGTTCGAATCCACCAGCGACGCGGCCTCGAACTGATCTTCCGCGTTCTTTGGATCCTTTAGTCCGAGATAAATACGCCCCAGCAACAGCCGGGCAGGCATCTGGCTGGGAACCATTTTCAAGCTTGCTTCCAAGGCATCGCGAGCTCCAGCCAAGTCGCCGGATTTTTGCAGCACCTGTCCGAGTTCAAAAGCCGCCGTGGAATCTTCCGGACGCACTTCACGAGCTTTCTTCAGATGAACCGCGGCTTTGGCAAAATCACCCGCACCAAGTTCATTCTCTCCCAGTTGACGAAGAGCAGTCGGCGACTGCGGATCGAGTTCAAGGGCCTTCTCGAGAAATCCTCGAGCGTCCGCCGACCGGTTATCGTCGGACGCCAACATGCTTCGATGCAGCAGATTCTGCACTTCGATCTTGTCCTTCGGATCCGGAAGCGCAGTTGAAGATTTTCCCGAATCATCGACTCCAGCCTTCGCCTTCCACTTTGCCAGTTCGGCTTGCATGCTCTTCGCCTGAGCATTGTCCGCCGAGTAAAGATTCTTCAGTTCCCCTGGGTCGGATTTCAGGTCATACAACTCCGGACGAGGCGCCACGATCAACTTCACGCCTCCCGCGCGCAACGCCTTCAACGGAGCCCACCCAAAGCGCAACGGATAATCGGTCTCAGCGAAAAGATCATGGTTCGCTGCCTGCTGCTGGATGAGCGGCACCATCGACTCGCCATTCAACTCCGCTGGCACAGCAATTTTAGTGAGCGAAAGAACAGTCGGCAGGATATCGGTGGTTCGAACCTGTGCGTCAATCACAACGCCATGGTGCACACCGCCTGCCAACTTGAGGATCATCGGCACATGCAGCGTAGAGTCGTAAAGGAATAGTCCGTGCGTCTCTTCTCCATGCTCGCCTAGTCCCTCGCCGT
>WNFL01104737.1_pt2 | contig 16367 bp, 8 predicted proteins | sample 5400361 | NCBI WGS metagenome assembly WNFL01 (sample SAMN13153351, study PRJNA577476) | soil metagenome | isolation source: 40 cm soil on Douglas fir-dominated hillslope | place: USA:California | collected 2013-09-17 | reverse complement strand
GACCTGAGTCTGGGCCGGCATGTGGCGATCAAGTTCCTTCCCGAGGAGATGGCGAAAGATCCGCTGGCGCTGGAGCGGTTCCGGCGTGAGGCGCGATCGGCTTCGGCGTTGAATCATCCCAACATCTGCACCATCCACGAGATTGCGGAGTCCGGAGGCAAGCACTTCATCGTGATGGAGTTGCTTGCGGGCGAGACGCTAAAGCATCGGCTCGCGGCCGGGGCGATTCCGCAGGAACAACTGCTGGAGTTGGCGGTGCAAATTGCGGACGCGCTCGACGCTGCGCACAGCGAAGGCATTGTCCATCGCGACATCAAGCCGGCGAACCTTTTCGTGACCAAGCGAGGGCAGGCAAAGGTCCTCGACTTTGGGCTGGCAAAACTGAGTGGAGCGCCGGAAGCCGCACCGAGTGGCCCCGACGGCGCCACGATGGACGGGAACCTGACCAGCCCGGGAACCACTGTTGGCACGGTGGCTTATATCCGGCGCAGCGATCTATTTTCCTTCGGCGCGGTGCTGTATGAAATGGCGACGGGGCGAATGGCTTTCAATGCGAACACCTCCGCACTGATGTTTGACGCGATTCTGCACAAGGATCCGACGGCGGCGGTGCGGCTGAATCCGGAGCTTCCGGCGGAGCTGGAGCGCATCATTAGCAAGTCGCTGGAGAAAGATCCGGGGCTGCGCTATCAGAACGCGGCGGATTTACTGAGCGATTTAAAGCGCCTGCGGAGAGATTCGAGTTCGGCGAGGGTCAGCGTTGCGCCGCCGGTGCCGGTGGCTACGAAACCAGTTTCGTGGAAGTGGGCAGCGGTGGCTGCAGTGGTGCTCGTCGTGGCTGCGGCGGGGTGGTTTGGGTGGAAGTCGCGCGGCCCTACGAACGAAGTTTCTTCGGTTGCGGTTCTGCCCTTCACTAACCAGAGCGGGAGTGCGGACACGGAGTACCTCAGCGATGGCATCACTGAGAGTTTGATCAACGATCTTTCGAAACTGCCCAAGCTCGCGGTGATGTCGCGGTCTTCAGTTTTTCACTACAAGGGACACGATGTAGACCCGCAGACAGTGGCGAAGGATTTGAAAGTGGATGCGGTAATCACAGGCCGCGTGTTGCAGCACGGCGACCAGTTGGTGATCAGCGCGGAGTTGATTGACGCGCGCAGCAACCGCAGTCTGTGGGGCGACCGTTACGACCGCAAGATGGCGGATCTGATCGGCATGCAGCAGGACATCAGCACCGCAATAGCCGCGCGGCTGCGGGAGCGGCTCTCGGGCGACGCAGCAAAGCCAGCCCTACAGGGCGGAACTCGCGATCCAGAGGCTTATCAGCTCTATCTCAAGGGGCGATATTACTTCGAAAAGCGCACGATGGATTCACTGGAAAAAGCCAAGGACTACTTCAATCAGGCTATCCAGAAAGATCCAGGCTACGCCATGGCATTCTCCGGTCTGGCGGCGTACTACTTCGTTCTGCCGGACTACGCTCCCGTGTCTTCTGCGGAAGCGATGCCCAAGTCCCGAGACGCAGCGCAACGCGCCCTGGCACTGGATGACACTCTCGCCGAGCCACATGCGGTGTTGGGTGGAATCCACAACTCGTTGTTCGAATGGGACGCTGCCGACAAGGAGTTCAGGCGGGCGATCGAACTAAATGCGAACGACGGCAACACGCACACCTGGTACGCATTTCTCCTGACTCAGATGGCACGCCACAATGAAGCCATTACTCAGGCCAAACGAGCCATCGATCTTGACCCTTTGAGCGTTAAATATAGCGACACGCTCTGTACGGTTTATCACGACGCGGGACAAGATGACCTGGCGCTTGAACAATGCCGGAAGACGCTGGAGATGGACCCTAATTTCCCGGGAGGACTCTCGAACCTTGCCTTCTTGTATGCGGATTTGCACCAATACGATCTATGGCTGAAAGACTGGAATAAGTCGGCCACGCTGATGAACGATCAAGAAATCCTAAAGATTACCGAGGAAGCGGCCAAGGTTTATGCCAAGTCCGGCTATCCCGCGACCATCAAACGAATCATCGAACTGGAACTGGAGTTGGCCCAGCGCCGCTACGTTGACCCCGCTGAAATCGGACTCAACTACGCTCAGGCTGGAGAGAAAGACCAGGCTTTCACCTGGCTCGAGAAGGCCTACGCCGAAAAATCCGATCGCCTCGGTTGGGTCAAGGTCGACCTGAGGGCGAACAGTTTGCACTCCGACCCGCGCTACGCCGCGCTATTGAAGAAGATGGGGCTGCCGCAGTAGGACGGGCGTGGTGCCGACCTTTCTTCACCTTCCAGTGTCGTGCCTTCGCCGCCGCGCCGCGCCTTGGCTTTACAGCCGAGGCGGCTGTCTCTACATAGTCCGTTGTTAAGCTTCCCAGTTAAAACGTGAACTTAGCGGCCAGCTGGAAGGCGCGCGGACCGCCGGAACCAAAGACTCCGCCCGCGGTGTGCACCGGCTTGCCGAACGCGGAGGAAATCGCGGGATTGTTGTTGTCGGGGACGAGCACGTTGAAAAATCCGGAATAGTTGGAGTTGCTCAATCCGAGGATATTGGTTTTGTTGAACAGATTAAATACCTCGCCGATGGCTTGCACATGGAAGCGCTCGCTGAGATGGAACTCGCGAGAGAGGCGAAGGTCGAATGAATTGAAAGTATCGCCGAAGCGCGCGCTAGAAGAAACCATCGGGAACGGCGTACCCAGCCCGCCGTTGGTTGCGCCCTGAGTGTTGAGTTGAGTCAGGAAAGCATTCAGCTCGGTGCCGGTGTGGAACTGGCGGCCTCCGGCATTGCGCCCGAGCTCGGGAACGCGGTCTCCACTGCCATCGCCCAAAATGATGTCCATAGGCACGCCGGAAGCGTAGGTCCATAGCGGAGAAAGGCGGAAATGGAAAGGAAGATCAGCCGTGCCTTGCACTACCAGGCGATGGCGCTGATCGTTCGGCGCGGGGCCGTACTCGCGATGCAGGTTCGTAGGATCGACGGGCGGATAGCCGAATGGGATTTGATCGTAATTCGCGTAGTCGAGCGACTTGGAAAATGTATAGGCGCCGTGGAATTGGAAGTGTTGTGCGAAGCGGTGGTCCACGGTGAGCCAGAGGGCATCGTAGTGCGTATTGACGGTGGACTGCAGATCAGTAACGGTCACTAGTCCATTGGACACGGGATTGAAAACCGGAGGAGAGAGTGGAACGCCGATGATGAAGTGCGTGCCCAGGTTGTGAATGCCGTCCACTTTCAGGACCCAGTTACGGGCGAATTCATATTGAACGCCCAGGTTGAACTGCTGCACCATCGGATTGCGCAGGCTGTTGTCGATGATGTTGATGCCCTCGGCTGCGCCGCCTGCGCCGGGAATAATTGGGCCGCTGAAAGCCATATCGGGATAAGTGGGCGTAAGACCAGGGATGAAGTTTCCGCCACCATCAAGAAAGTTGGCGCTGCCCAAGCTCACATTGATTGGAAGGGCACGGCCGTCCAGTCCGCGCTCAAGCGAGTCAATTTCCAGCGTGACCCGATCATAGTAAATTCCGTAACCGCCATGGACGCTAAACCGTGAATTCGTGGTGGCCCAGTTGAAACCGATGCGCGGACCCCAATTGTTGGCTGCTTTGTGCCTAGTCCCATGCAGGTAGGGGAGCAGAATCGGATTGATCTGGTTGTAGTGGCCCAGATCGTTTACGTCGGAGTCTATCTCATAGCGCAAACCAAGATTCAGTGTGAGCTGCGGATGGACGCGCCAGTCATCCTGAAAATAAGCGGCAGTGTGGTTGTTGTCAGCGTCGGGAATGGTTAACCGAGTCTGAGGGATGGCGCTACGAATGGCTACTGCAAACAGGAGATCCTGATCGTTTATCACACCATCTCCGTTGCGATCCTGATTGGCGAAGTCCTGGATAAACTCGATCGCTCCGGACTGGAAGACACCGAGGTTAAAATCGGCGCCGATGCGTTGGAACTCACCGCCGAAACTTAGGTTGTGTTTGCCGTGCACCCAATCGATGTTGTCGTCCCATTGCGAACGTTTCTGCCGCGTCTGTTGCGGAACGCGGTAGGAAGAACCATCTGCCATGCTGGGAAAATCGAGCTCTGGCCCGGTCGTAGCGGGAGTGGTGGCGTTGATGAAATTGTTGAAGCTGTAGCTGGCGCGATTGAGTACTGTCGGACTGATGACGCGCGTCCACAAGGCTTGAAAGGTCTGGAAGTCGTTGCTTAAGTTTTGACGCTCGGAAGCCGAGCCGAGGGGCTGGCCGGAAAGGAAACTGGAGCCTCCGGTTACATTCAGACGTTCGATCCCATAGTGCAGCGCAAGTGTGTCATTATTCGAAATCTTCCAGTCACCGCGAAGAGTGCCCATGGGGTCGGTCAGTGGTACGGCAACAAACCTGGTGGAGATTGTTCCTCCGCCAGTTGGGTCAAGAGTGCGGGTTCCCGCTAATATGCCATCAATTTGATCGCGATACTCGAAAGCCCCGAACCACCAGACTTTGTCTTTCACTAGCGGACCGCCGAGTGTGCCCGCATACTGCTGCCGGCGAAAGGAAGGCTCCTGTCCTGCGGGCGCGGGAGCATTTGAAGTGGGATTCAAGACTGGAATCGCAGCTTGCAGGCTCTTGTCGCGCTCGTAGACCGAAGCAGAACCGTGCAGACTATTGGTACCAGATTTGGTGACAATGTTGACCACGGCGGAACCCGAGCGGCCGAGTTCGGCGGAGAAGCGGTTGGTGGCGACCTGGAATTCCTGTACTGCGTCTTCCGGAACATTGAGCAACATGCCACCAACGACGTCGTCGTTGTCGTCCATGCCGTCGATGCTGACGTTGCCGCCGCGGCCCAATTGTCCGGCTGAGGAGATGACCACGGTGCCCGCTGGTTTGGTGGGATCGAAATTGGGAGCGATGGTGTTGCCCGGCATCAGGAGCGCGAGCTCGAGGAAATTGCGTCCGTTGAGCGGAAGATTATCGATCTGTTCGGAGTTGACCACGCCGTCGACTACGGACGAGACCGTGTTCACTGAGAGCACCGCATCAGTGTCATCAATATCGATCACAGTGCGCTGCGCTTTTACGCTGAGACGAATCTTGAGATTGGCTTGCTGCCCTACTTCGACGTGTACCGGAGCCTCGTATTCTGCAAATCCGTCGGCGAGAACTTTCACCCGGTAGTCGCCAGGGGTAAGGTCGTTGACTGCAAACAGCCCGGAATTGGCCGTCGTGGTGCTGCGCTGCAGGCCTGTGGTCGTCTGGATGGCCGTAACCTGCGCGCCGTGCACAACCGCGCTCTGCGGATCAGAGACCTCGCCACGAATAACCCCGGTACCCAGCTCTTGCGCGGCTCCTGACGCTGCGAATAGGAACAGCGCGGAGATCATGAGGAGAGCACGCCGGATCGAAATCCGGTTTAGAGCCCAAGTCGAAACAGAGTTTGATGAAATCATCCGCCGCTGCATTCCCTGCTCCATGGCGCCCGAGGGATCAGTCGCAGACTTGCGACCGCACCGGTCCCCGGCACGCGAAACGCTCTTTTAAATTATTCTGATGAGCCCCAGCCCACAGAATGAAGGCAGCGAAAAGGTAGCGGGAGTGACGGCGAGACGCAATAATGCAAAACGGTTAGATCAAAGAAAGATGAATCAGTTCGCGCCCAGCCTGAACCGCATGTCGCGGGCGAGGGTGTTGATGAGGCGGATTTTTTCCGCAGCCGGAGCGGGGACTTCAGGCACGGCCATGGCCAGTTCGCAGGAGAGCAGCATCGCGGTGAGTGATTCGCACACTTCGCTGCGAACCTGTTGCTCGACTGAACGGCGTGCCTGGGTCTCTTCACGTTTGCGGCGGTGCAGCGCGGAGCGGACCTCGCGCAGCAGGCGCTCCATGCCACTCACCGCGAAGTTGAGATACACGGGAAAGGCTGTGCCCAGATGTTCGAGCACCTGGTCGCTTTCGCTGGGCTCGTTCTCCAGGAGAAATTGATCGAGCACGACGGCTGAGTAAGCCTGTTCACGCAGCCGGGCCACGGCTTGTGGCAGATTTTCTGCCCAGTGAGTTTCTTCCCCTGTGGCTTCTTTTAGAGTCGCGGCACACTCTTGGCCGCGCGCCGACGATGTTATGAGTAGAATCATCTCTTTTTAATAGCACGTGGGGTACCACAAGAAAGGACATTGAAAAGACGAAGCTTAGAGAGTGACGTGGATGCGCTTTTCCCGTTACAGAACGTTCGTGGTTCCAAAATTAGTTCCCAATCGAACATGTCAGCGAGCCCGGGCTCAATACCCGAGGCCGCGCGCCGATTCGCGGGGCGCACGCGGCACTCCTGAGGCGTGCCCTGATGCGAGACCCTCTAGCTCTGCGCCGCGTAATCCTTCAATTTGCGGTACAGAGTTGTCTTGCCGATGCCGAGCAGGCGCGCGGCCTGCAACTTGTCGCCATTGAGTTCCGCGATGGCGTTGAGAATGGTCTGCCTTTCCAGTTCCGCCATGGGGACGATCCCGTGTTGGCCGTGTCCATTGCCATTGGACGGGACTGCCACGTGCGCGCCGGCAACGGCGGCAGGCAAATCCGTTACGTGGATCAAGGGTCCGCTGGTAAAGGCGAAGGTGCGCTCCAGACAGTTTTCCAGTTCTCGGACGTTGCCCGGCCAGTCGTAAGCCAACATCGCCTTGATAGCCTCATCGGTGAGGATTTTTTCCTGTGCCGATGCATGCGACGCGCGCTCCATGAAATGGGCGACAAGCAAAGGGATATCCTCGCGCCGCTCGCGCAAAGGCGGAATTCGCAGGCTCAGAACATTCAGGCGAAAGTACAGGTCGCGGCGGAAGGCCCCCTCGGTCACAGCCTGCTCCAGGATGCGGTTGGTGGCGGCGAGGATGCGGACGTTGATCGGAATGCGGCGAGTGCTGCCGACTGGTCGAATTTCCTTCTCTTGAATAGCGCGCAGAAGTTTAGCCTGAAGATCGACGGGAAGCTCGCCGACTTCGTCCAGGAATACAGTTCCGCCTTCGGCGATCGCCAGCAGTCCATCCTTGGCCTGATTGGCGCCGGTGAACGCGCCTTTGACATAACCAAATAACTCACTTTCGATCAGCGTCGGCACAAGCGAGCCGCAGTCGACCGGGATGAACGGCTTGTCGTGGAAAGGTCCGGAGTAATGGATAGAGCGCGCGACCATTTCCTTGCCAGTGCCGCTCTCGCCCAGAATCAACACAGGGTGGGAGCTGTTGGCGGCTTTGGCGATGATGCGGTAGAGCTTCTCCATCTCGGGAGCGCGACCGATAATGCCTCCGTAGCCCTGTTTGGACTTCAGCTTCTCGCGCAGGATGCGGTTTTCAGTTTTCAGCTTCAGATGATTCGACACGCGCTGAAGCAGTAGCTTGAGTTCGTCGACGCTGAAGGGTTTGGTCACGTATTCATAGGCGCCATGTTTCATGGCCTGCACCGCCGACTGCACTGTGCCACAGCCCGTTACAACGATGACGAGCGCTTCCGGCCGCTGAGCCTTGATGTGACGGAGAGCTTCCATGCCGCTCGCGCCCGGCAATCGCAGATCGAGCAGAATGGCGTCGATGCTCTGGGTTTGCAGCAAGCGGTAGGCATGTTCGGCTGAATCGGCGACATGGGCCATGAAGCCCAGAGACAGGGCAACTTCACGGCAAGCGTCGCGGATGGAACGTTCGTCGTCGACGATGAGTAGGTTCAGAAAGTTGGCGGCCAGAATTTGAGGTGTAGGGATGCTGTGAGTTACGGCGGCTGATGTCATAAGAGTGATTCCTTCTTGTTTTCCTGAAATGGTGTTGGTGAATGGGCCCCTGAATCTGGAGTGGCTGTCTCCAGCACGTTGGGATCGGCGGACGGAGATGCGCGGGGGAGCAGGATCATCACACGAGTGCCGCGACCGGGTTCGCTTTCGACGTGGATCAGTCCGCGATTTGTGGTGACGATGCTGCGGACCGTAGTCAATCCTAAGCCGGTGCCTTGGCCAGCGTTCTTGGTAGTAAAGAATGGTTCGAAGAGGTGTTGGCGGGTTTCCGCGTCCATGCCACGACCGTTGTCACTCACCACTAGGAGGACGCAGGGAAAAGCGGGGAGGCCGCCGGGCGCGATCGCGCCGGCCACAGGTTGGAATCGGCAGTTGCTGGTTTCTACGGTAATCCGCCCGCCGTCGGGCAGGGCGTCGCGAGCATTGAGTATCAAGTTCAGCAGGATTTGGTGCACTTGAGTCTGGTCGATGTTGACGACGCCAAGTTCCGGATCGAGGTGCAGGTCAAGTGTGATGTTTTCTCCAATCAATCGCATCAGCAGGTCTTGCATTGCCGCGGCAATTTCGTTGAGGCACAGGAGACGGACGGGAGTGGCTTGCGGGCGGGCAAAAACGAGTAACTGCCGCACCAGCCCGGTGGCTTGCACGATGGCGGAGCGGATTTCATCCGCGTAGCGTCGCCGGCGGTCGCGCGCATCCAGACTAGAGAGCAGCAGATCGCAATACAGCATGACGCCCGTCAGCAGGTTGTTGAAGTCATGCACCGCACCTCCGGCGAGGCGGCCTACGGCCTCCCATCTCTGGGTTTGGAGTTGGGTGTCTTCCGCAGGAATTGTGTCGCTGTTCTGCTCCGCGATCAGCAACGCATGGTCGGGTTCGCCGCCGCAACCTGGCTGGCGCCATGCCGTCCACTTCGCGCTGGCCTGTCCAGGACCCGCGCCCCTGGGGTCGATGCCTATGCGGTCAAGCCTGGAAGCGAGCAGGTCGCGCAGCAGCGATTCGGTTTTGTCACGGTCTTGCGCTGGAACCAATTCGCAGAGTCGCAAAGAGCTCCGGCTGGCCGCACCGCGATCCAGAGTCCGCTGGAAAGCGGGATTCATCTCGACAATTACTCCCTGCGAGTTGCAGCGGGCCACGGCAACGGGAGCGTGTTCAAAAATGGCACGGAAAGTCGTTCTGGTGTTTTCTGCCGGGGAAAGTTCTGGCCACGGAAATGGGGTTGCGGTATTCATACTGTTACTGTCGCGCGGGACCATTCCCGGAAGAAAGACCGGGACGGCGCTCCGATACCTTGGTGCTCCCGAAATGGGAACCGCGAACGCAAGGCTGCATTTGCCCTTCTGGTTCGACCTCACTATATGAGCGTCAATCTGACGTTGCGAAGGGCACATGTCACTCAAATCGGGAAAGGCCTGTGGAAAACTCTGGATGTGGCTTAGTTTCTATCGGATAGGGAAAATAATAAAGAGGGTTAAACGTCCGGAAATGACGTGGCACGAAGAAATTCTGCCGTTTATTCGGTCGCGGCCCCTGGCGATTGACCATCGGCCATGGAATTCGCCTCATCGAGGGACACCGGAGCCGTCAAGCGGAACGTCAGACGACGGCCCTTTTGAACGGCGATACCCTCCGACGGAGAAACGGTTCCCCTGGCAAACAAGCTGGAGGTTTGAAGAGCGAGTTGTCTTCCCTGAACGGTGATCGAACTCAACGTCAGCCGGAAGTAGCCCGCACCTGGGACCAACCCGGGATGGTCTGCCAGTGATCGCGCGGACTCAACACGTCCGGTTATGGTCGTCCCGCGTTCGACGAATGTATCCCGTTCAACTGTGAGAGGCGCTGCGACGGACGCCCTGAACACATCGCCAGCACGCACTTTGGCGGTTGAGAGCGAGTTTTCCAGTTGCACGGTTAATAGCGTCCCGGCAGGCAGGATGCGCCGGTGCGACCCGGCCTGGAAGGGCAAGCTGGCGGGCTGTTTCGGATCGGGTGCAGCGGCGGGAAGCGTACCGTCGCTGGCAAAGCCCTGGTCAGTATCTGCATGGAACGGGAGGTTTTGTCCACTAGATGTCGAGCTTACATCGCTCCGATGCAGTGGCTCAGAGCGGGCACATCCAAGGTTCAGGCCAAGGCTCGCAGCAAGACAAAATACGACGAGGACGGGGTATCGCTCGCGATTCTCTCGAAATCTGGCCATTGTAGGCATCGTCGTCCGGTTCTCTGTTGTGGGTAAGTGGCAAGTGGAGTACCAGATGACATCAAGGGAATCAAACACTTACAGACGCTCTAAGTTGCCTGTCCGTGTAGAAGTTGCATACTTGCCTGTGGCTATCTGGACCGGGCGTCACCCGCAAAAAAGAAACGCGGAGGACGCTAGCGTCCTCCGCGAGAGTTGTTCCAAGTCTTACATCTGACTGTTACGGCTTCTTGGTGCCCGGCTTCGCAGCTTGCTTCTTCTTCTTCGGAGCTGGCTTGGTTACCTTCTTCCTCTCGCTTTCCCTGCCGCCGATCAGCGTCAAGGCATCGGTGGAGTTGAAGGGGAATTGCCGAACCGAAGTTTGACCGGTCGTACTTAGAGTGATGTCTACCCGGCGATTACTCGCGAGAGCAATCGTCCGCATGTTTCGGGCAACCCTCTGCCGCTCCTCTTGCGTCAGCTCGGGGTTATTCTCCACTGCGTCCTTCACCTCGACATCCGTCAGGTTGCGTTGCTTGCCGTACGCCTTGGTTTCAATGTTCCCTACCGGAATACCCTGTTCCATCAGGAAGCTCTTGACACGTTCAACACGGCGTTCGGAGAGCGCCTGATTGTATTCATCGGAGCCGCGCGGGTCGGCGTGCCCCTCAAGAATCAGGTGCGCATCCGGCTTGCTTTCAAGGTATTTCTTGAAGTCGGTAGCCACTGCGGTCAACGTCTTCTGTTGACTGGGCAGCAGTCCGCCTTTCGGTTTTGAAGGCAGCGGCGAGTTAGTTACAAAGTAAACGCTGTGCAATCGCAGCCGGGCTTCCAGTTCGACTATCTCAGGATTCGGTGGAGGCGGGGGCGGCGGGCTCTCCACCATCACTTGCGTGGTGGCTTGACCATTCAGCCCGCGCGAATCAGTACACGAGGCCCCGACCGTAATCGGACCCGGTGATGCCCCAGTAGTGGCCAGCGTGGCCGAAGCGCCGCTGCCGGAAACCGTTCCGCCGCTGGATGTCCAGGCGGCTACAGTGACAGGAACGCCGTCAGGACTGGTGCAGTTGGCCGACAAGTTCACAGTTCCACCCGCTTGCAGGCTGCTTGGACTGGCGGAAATCGACATTGTCGGCGGGTTCTTTGGCGGCAACGGCTTCACCGTGAAGTTCGCCGTGCAAGTCGCTTCGTTGTTCTTCTTCTCTCTCGCATCGGTCACACGGGCAGTGACGGTATAGCTGCCCGGGGACGCGTTGGAGGTGTCGATCTGCGCGGTCGTATCTTTGCCGGTGACCTGGCCTCCGTTGCTGCTCCAGGCATAGGTGACGGTGTGCTTGGGATTGAACTTGCTCGCGGTGACTGTCGCGGTGATCGGCTCGCCTACTATCACTTCACCCGGCTGCACCGAACAAGAGGCGGCCGGCGCTACCGCCGGAGCGCCGCCCCAGTCGAATACCAGACCGGTACGCAGGCGAACGCCTTGGAAGGTCGGGCGCCGAAGATCGGAAAATTGCGGACCCGCGAAGTCGGCATAGTTGTGCTTCGCCCAGACATAGTCCGCTTCAAAAAGGCGCCATGACAGCCCCTTGTGCAGGCGCAAATCCATGCCTCCGCCCAGGATCGCGCCGATTCCATTGTTGGAATCAAGGCCGCTGACATTTACCCGGTTATAACTAAAAAGCGTATGCAAAAAGTAGGCCCCAGTGTCGGTGCGCCAAATGAAGCGTGGCCCTACCGAAGCTGTGGTCTCGTAGTTGCTGTTTCCCCAGTTGTGACCGAGGTCGAATTCTAATCCCCAATGGGGATCGAAGTTGTAGGTGAGCGCGCCGCCAAATCCCTTCGTCATATCCGGTATCTTGAATGGAGTCGGACTGAGGGCTGACCCGAAAGGCGCAGGAACGGTGCCGCCGGGATGCAGAAATTGATATCCCGCAAATACGTCCCATTTGGGATTTGACTCGCTCTGCGCGAACGCAGTAGTGGAAATAAGCGATACTGCCAGAACTACCAACACGACGATCCCTGCACGGCCCTTGTTTGCGTCAGAACGAACTGTCATTCCGTCCTCCAGTGAGTACACGATTTGCCTGCGCGCTTCGATACGCCGCCGCTTTGAGAGAGTGACCGAATCAAATATCTTGCAGCTACACCCTCTAACTGGACCCTAAGCGTCGGAGATTTGTTAAGCCCAAACTATGACAGGGCTTGGCAATCTAAAGTATTCCATATTGCTCATCATTCAATAAGCCGACGGCTTCATTACTGAGGGCAAAAATGACGTGACAGAAATACCACACGAGCGATCCGATTTCAATAGCAGCTTTACCTGAGGTTCCCGATTCGATAATCAAGCTTCGATGTCTTTCGTCTCAAATCGACATGAAACCGACGAGCGGACTGCACAAAGGCCGGCGGATCGCCTGCCTCCAGACCTTGCCCCATACGAAACTGCCGCGTATGGTTGTAGTCTTGGCTTTGCAGCCGAAATGAGCAAAGCAGCAGAGGAGAACCGCTAAAGCAGCGAGAACCCAGGGATGAGCCACGAAAAAGTACTAATCGTTGAGGACGAAGAGAACGAACGCACCGGCCTGGCCGAGTTAGTTTCCTCATGGGGATATCGGGCCGAGACCGCGCGCGACGGCGTGGAAGGCCTGGACAAGGCGTCGCAATGGAGTCCATCGATCGTCGTTACGGATCTCAAGATGCCGCGCATGGGAGGCATCGAACTGCTCGAACGCCTGGCCGAGCAGTCGCAGGCGATGGCTGTGATTATGGTGACGGCGCAGGGAACAATCGATAGCGCGGTGCAAGCCATGCGCATGGGGGCATATGACTACATCACCAAACCCATCGACACCAACCGCCTGCGCACGATGCTGCAAAATGCCTCTGCGCTGCTGGGAACTAAGGCAGAACTGGAGAGTGCACGCCGCAAGCTGCGGGATTCCGGCTCTCTGGGCCAACTCAAAGGTGCATCGCGCAAGATGCAGGAAATCTTCCGGCTCATCGAGTTGGTGTCGCCAAGCACAGCGTCGGTCTTGATCACCGGAGCCAGCGGCACCGGCAAGGAGTTGGTGGCTCGAACCATCCACCAACTGAGTCCCCGGCGCGACCGGCCCTTCGTCGCCATCAACTGCGCGGCCATCCCTGAAACTCTGATCGAGAGCGAGATCTTCGGCCACGAAAAAGGAGCCTTCACGGGGGCGCTGGAACGGCGCACGGGCTGCTTCGAACTGGCAGAGGGGGGCACGATTCTGCTCGACGAGATCGGCGAAATGCCGGTGGGTACGCAGGCTAAGCTGCTCCGCGTACTCGAAGATCACAAGTTGCGGCGCTTGGGCAGCAAAGTCGAGACGTCGGTGGATGTGCGCGTGCTAGCAGCGACGAATAAGGCTCCGGATGATGCTGTCTCCAGTGGCGAACTGCGCAGCGATCTCTACTACCGGCTAAACGTCTTCAACATCCATATGCCTCCTCTGCGGGAGCACAGGGAGGATATTGCCGATCTGGTACAGCTTCTTTTGGCGGAGATGAGCGCCAAACACTCCCGCAAGGTTGCCGCCGTGAGCGAGGCCGTAATGAACCAGTTCAATAACTATTCCTGGCCGGGAAATGTCCGCGAATTGCGCAATACGATTGAACGCGCCGTCATTGTCTGCGACAGCGGCATGATCGAGACCAAACATCTGCCTCCCGGATTTGGCCAGGCGCCCCTGCGCACCGCCGCCAATGATCCGGACGCCGTGCGTCTGGGAGTAGGTACAACCGTGGGAGAGGCGGAGAAAATGCTCATTCTCAAGACCCTGGAGTCAACCAGCAACAATAAGACGAAAGCTGCGGAAATCCTCGGAATTAGCCTGAAAACTCTGCATAATAAACTTAAGGAGTACGGCGGAAGCGCCCCCGATGCGGTGCCTGACAAGGAGGAATCGACGCAGTGATCAGTGGACAGTGTCCAGTGGTCAGTGAAAGATCTTTCATCACTTCGCCGCCGGCGCTCCGATTGGCCACTGATCACTGACCACTGGCCACTGATTTCTCATGCGACGCAAAACCATCATCGTGCTCGCCATTACCCTGCTGGTGACCGTAATGGCGGCTGCGTTCTCCTACCTGTTCATCTCGGAGATTCTCGGCGAGCAAATCAACGACGCCTACGAAGGCTCGGACCGCCTGACCAAGCAACTTGCCTACTCCGCCGGTAGCGACCTTCCGGATTTAAGCAGCACGCGCATTGATACCAACGATCCCGAAGCAGTCCGGCGTGCGCTTGCCGAGTACCTGCCTATGGACACGATCCTTTTGAACGGCCTGCAATCGGACCGCGACTATTGGCCGTACATCTACGACGCTTCCATCGTGGACGCAAACGGCAAGGTGCTGCTCCACACCAATCCTCAACTCGTGGGCAAGCAGGCCTTGCAAAGGCCGAATTTCAGTGTGGTCAAGCAGGCCCGTTCCCGCAAGCAACTCGCCATTGTGTACAGCCCCGCAACAGTCTATGACGTGAGCTCCCCACTATTGCTGAATGGCATTCCCTTTGGCACAATCCGCATCGGTGTTTCTACCCTGTTTCTCAGGAGCGAAATCGAGCCCCGCCTGCTGCGCGCTGTTTATTTTTCAATCGCTTCAATCTTCGTTTCCTTCTTGCTCGCCGCGGGTGTTTCCAACCTCGCTCTCGGACCGCTCAAGGAGATCAGCCGCAACCTGGATAGCGTCAGTTCAGGCGCAACCGAGGCAATCTCCGGCGATGAATCGGAACACGACGAACTCGGGTTGGTCACCCTGAAGATTGCCAACCTGAGCCGGCAGATGCGCGACAGCAAGGAGATTTTTTCCGCGCTGAAAGACAACGTGGACCAGCTCATGTCCAAGCTTCAGGACGGATTGATGCTGTTCACCCGGGACTCGCAGGTGGTGCTGGTAAGCGCTCCGGTCGAGCGTTTCCTGGGGCGTCCACGGGGAGAACTGCTGGGCAGAACGGCGAAAGATGTGTTCTCCGGCAACACGGCGCTCGGAAATACCGTACTGGAAGCTTTCGAACGCAGGCGTCCGCTCTCGGGCGAGTTTATTGCCGCCGCCGGCAGGCATGTACAGGTGTCTTTGGATTTCGTGCACGAGAAGGGCACTCAAATCGGCGCTCTTCTGATCATGCGCGACACGGAGTCCGTGCGGCGCATCGGAGACGAAATTGAGATGTCCCGGCGCCTCTCGGCCAGCGGACGCGTGACGGGCGGCGTTGCCCACGAGGTCAAGAACCCCATCAATGCCATCGTGCTTCACCTGCAGCTGTTGCAGAACAAGCTGTCGCTGCTGGATCCCGACACCCGTCGCCACATGGACATCATTGGCAGTGAAATTCATCGCCTCGACCGGGTAGTACAAACTCTGGTGGACTTCATGCGTGCGCGCGAACTGCACTTGGTGGAAGTGGACCTTCGCCTTCTGCTCGAAGAGGTTGTTTTGTTCGCCGCGCCAGACGCAGAGCAGCATGGCGTCTACATTACGCGCGATCTGACTGAGGAGCCGCTACCCGTCAAGGCCGACCTTGACTTCATGAAGCAAGCTCTGCTCAACGTGGTGCTCAATGGAATCCAAGCCATGCCCCAAGGAGGCGAGCTCACGATTTCCGCGCACCGTGAAGAGAATGCCGCTGTGGCCGAAGTCCGCGACCGGGGCGAAGGCATCGCTCAGGATGTGCAGGACAAGATTTTTGAGCTTTACTTTACCACCAAGAAAGATGGCAACGGCATTGGCCTGGCGCAGACTTACCAGATCCTGCAGTGGCACTACGGATCCGTGGAATTTCAATCGAAGGAAGGCGAGGGGACGACGTTCCGTTTTCGCCTCCCGCTTGCGACATCGAGTCTGGACTCGGAGCACGAAGCGGCTGCCCATTCGAACAGTGAGCTTGCAACTGGAACGTGAGGTAGCGCAACCAAGTTGCACCAAAGAACTCTGGCGGCCACTTCGTTCTGGATCGCCGAATTCAGAAAACTGCCGAGTTTGAGTTTCGGGTTCCCTTGGTGCGGCGTAACATGGAATAGCATCGCCGGGCAGCGGAATTAAATATGAATCTGGCCGCCATCCTTGGGTTTTGTTTGTTGGGTCCAGGGTATCTGTCTGCGTGTTCTCCAACGACAAGTGCCTTGCAGAGTACGGCCCAACCACCCGCGGCGACCTCTTCTGACTCATCCACGCAGCAAAGTCAGGTTCCCCCGGAGCCCCAACCGCCGGCACAACCAGCGCAAAATCCCGAACTCACGCAACCTCGGCCTCATACCAGTGAGCAAACACCCAATTCCCCCGATCAAGCCAAACCCTCTCCCACGTCTTCCTCCGCGAGGCATCGACGTCACAAGAAAGCTATTCCGTCCAATTGCTCGGGCACCCCATCTGCGCCGACTTCACCGGCCGGCAATCCCGCTGATCC
>WNFL01015927.1_pt1 | contig 16367 bp, 16 predicted proteins | sample 5400361 | NCBI WGS metagenome assembly WNFL01 (sample SAMN13153351, study PRJNA577476) | soil metagenome | isolation source: 40 cm soil on Douglas fir-dominated hillslope | place: USA:California | collected 2013-09-17 | reverse complement strand
CGCTACCTCAAGGAGAAGAATCCCAAGATCCGTGTCGTGGCCGGCGACCCCGTGGGCTCGATCTACACGGAGTACGCGCGCACGCACAAGAAGGGCGAAGGCCAGCCCTACAAGGTGGAAGGGATTGGCGGAGACAAGATCCCGACGTCGTTGCACTTCGACGTCATCGACGAATGGGTCTTCGTGACCGACAAGGACGCGATGATGATGGCGCGGCGGCTTGCCAAGGAAGAAGGGTTGTTCGTCGGCGGGTCGACTGGGGTCAACATCGTCTCAGCGCTCGAGGTCGCGCGCCAGCTCGACGACGCCAAGGCGCTCGTGGTCACGGTGCTGGCGGACACGGGCGAGCGCTACCTCTCCAAGGTCTACAATGAGGAATGGCTGCGCGAGAATGAGCTGGTCGATGACGAGCGGCCCACCGTGGGACGGCTGGTGGCCGCGAAGAACAGCGACGCGCCGCCCTTGATTCACGTGACACCTGAGGCGTCGGTGCGCCAGGCCCTCAATTTGATGAGTACGTACAACGTGTCGCAGCTGCCGGTCATAGACGGCGGGGATGGCGTGGGCGCGGTGTCGGAGCAAGCGCTGATGGCGCGCGCCATCGGACAGCCGAAGACCCTCGACAGCCCCGTGCGCGAAGTGATGGACCCGCCCTTCCCCGTGGTCGACAGCCAGTCCCCCGTGGCCCAGCTGGCGACGCTGCTGTCGCGCACGACGCCGGCGGCGCTGGTGCGGCGCGACGGGACGGTCGTCGGCATCGTCACCCGGTACGACCTGCTCCATCAACTCGCGGGCATTCGCTGATGCGCGTCACCGTGCTCACGGGCGGTGCCACCGCCGAGCGCGCGGTCGCGTTCGCCAGCGCCTCCCAGATCGTGGCGGCGCTCAGGAGCCGCGATCACGACGTGCACGTCGTGGACACCTGCACCGGTCTCCTCGATGACGCGGAGGAGGCGAGCGTGCTCGGGGGCGCGGTGGGCTCGGCTCCGCCTTCGGTGGCGGAGCTCGAGGAGCAGGAGCGCAAGATGCTCTCCGAGGGCCTCGCCGAGCTGGCCGTGGTGCGGGGCTCGGACGTGTTGTTCCTCGCGCTGCATGGCGGCGCAGGTGAGGGCGGGACGCTCCAGGCGATCCTCGACGTCATCGGAGTCCCCTACACCGGCAGCGGCCAGCTGGCGAGCGCCCTGGCGATGGACAAGGATCTGTCAAAGCGGTTGTTCCGGGCCGCCGGCGTGCCCGTGCCCACTTGGTTCATGGTGCCGGTGACACCGGAGGACGTGAAGACGGGCTTGGGATGGCCGGTCATCGTGAAGCCCTCGAGGCAGGGGTCGTCGGTGGGGCTCACGCTGGTCCAGAGGGCGCAGGATCTGACCGCAGCCGTCCAGCTCGCCGCCCGCTACGACGACCAAGTCATGGTGGAGCAGTTCATTCCAGGCCGAGAGCTCACTGTCGGTGTGCTCGGCGACGTGCCGCTGCCGGTCGGCGAGATCGTCCCCAAGCACGAGCTCTTCGATTACGAGTCGAAGTACACGCCGGGGATGTCCGAGGAGACGTTCCCCGCCAAGATCGCGACCAAGCTGGCGCGACAGCTGCAGGAGTACGCCGTCATGGCGCACCGCACCCTCAAGCTCAGCGGGTACTCCCGCATCGACTTCCGCGTCTCCCCGGACGACGACATCTTCTGCCTGGAGGCGAACTCCCTGCCCGGGATGACGCGCACCAGCCTCTTTCCCCAGGCCGGGCAGGCCGCCGGGATCGCGTTCCCGGAGCTGTGCGAGCGGATCTGCCAGCTGGGCCGGAACAAACAGCGCCGCGCGAGGGCATAACTAGAGACGCACCGTCGCCAGATGATGACCGAAGACTTGATGGGCCCGCCGCGGATGTACGTCCTGACCCCCTGGGTGCGACGCCTGCTCGTCGCGAACCTGATCGTTTTTCTGTTTCAGGTAACCCTCTTCACGTTGCAGAGCTCCGCAAAGACCTTCGGATTCATCCCGTTGCTCGCCGCGCAACGGCCGTGGACGTTCCTCACATACATGTTCCTCCACGGGAGCGCGCTGCATCTCGCCTTCAACCTGCTGGCCCTCTTCATGTTCGGTGGCCCGGTCGAAGACCGTCTCGGCAGCCGGGCGTTCATCTGGTTCTATCTACTGTGCGGCGTGGGCGGGGCGCTGCTGTCGTTCCTCCTCATTCAACTGGCCCAGATCCGCGACCCCATCGTGGGCGCTTCGGGCGCGGTTTACGGCGTGCTGGTCGCGTTCGCGTGGTATTGGCCCGATGCGCCGATCTATGTGTTCCCGTTTCCGGTACCGATTCCGGCGAAGTGGCTCGTGACCTTCGCTGTGGCGATCTCGCTGCTGCTGGCGCTGCCGCCCTTCAGCGGGGGTGACGGTGTGGCGCACCTCGCCCATCTGGGGGGAATGGCGGCGGGTTTCCTGTACCTCAGGGCCCAGGACCTCCGCTTGGGACGGGCGGAACGCCACCTGCGTCGAGTATCGGAGCCGAACGTGCTGGTGACGCCGGTGCCGCGGGGGAAGGTCGGCCGCGGCAGGGGGGGAAGCGCGCCGCAACCCAAGCCGGGGGCGGCGCCGGACGACCGGGCGCACGCGGAGGTCGATCGTGTGCTCGACAAAATCAACGCGAGCGGCATTGCGAGCCTGACTCCCGCAGAGCGGAAGTTCCTCTTCGAGATGAGCCGCCAATGGCGGACCAAGCCTTAGGAGTACGCCATGCTCGCCCTGCTGCTGATGGTGTTCGGGGGGGGCGGCGTGCTGCAAGACACCGCCACGGCGCGCGCGCGCGCAGATTCGTCGATGGAGGTTGGTCGCGCCCAATTCGCGCGTCCGGTGGTCGGCCGCTACGCTGCCCTCGAAGCCTTCCGCACCGCCGCCCGCCTCGTCCCGACCGATCCCGAGCCGCTCTACTGGCAGATGAAGGTGGGTTTCTATCTGGGCAGCGACGAGGGGGACGTGCTCGCTCGGGACGCGATCATTCGGATCCTCGCCCTCACGCCGGATTATCGGGATGTGTGGGAGCGGTTCGAAACGCTATACCACAACCCGAAGATCTGGCGCCGCGCGGACCACGCCCTGGCCCAGCACCCGGACGATCCGGTCGCGATCGAGCGGCGCGCCGGGTTGGCGATCGCGCTGGAAGAGCCACTGCGCGCCGATTCCCTGTTGGCCGAGATGCAGCGACGCCGGACGGGGCCGAGCGTGCCTGTCTATCTGGCGCGGGCCGAGGCCGACTTCACCGCCGAGCGCGACTCGGCCGGATACGCGTGGTACGACTCGGCCCTGGCCTACGCCGCCATCGACTCGACCAGCGTGATGTGGGACGCCGTGTGGATGATCGCGACGCCGGAAGAAATCCGTGCGCACGATGCCACGCCGCCGGGTGAGCGGCGCCGTTTCTTCGAGCGGTTCTGGGCCAAGCGCGACGCGAACCTCGTGACGATGGGGAACGAGCGGATCGCCGAGCATTTCCGGCGCATCGCGTACGCGCGACGCTACTTCCGGCTGCTCCACCCTTTGAATCTGTACAACACGTCGCCGCTCTATCGGGCGATCGTGACGCAGACGCAGCGCGATTACCTGCAGACCCAAGCACAGACCGGCGAGCCCTATCCCGGCTATGAAGCCGACCAGATGCTCGCCGGAGCGCGGCAACTGCCGGACGTCGCGCCCGGGAATGCGACGAGTGCCGCCTTGGCGGGAATCGACGCGCGCGGGCTCATCTACGTCCGGCTCGGGCCCCCTGAACTGCGGCTGCGCGGATACCTCGATCCCCTGGATCAGGTAGCGCCGGGCGCCGCGTTGGACATTGAGGGGTGGCTCTATCGCACGCCGGAGGGGACGCTGACGATCGGATTCCGGCGGGCCAGCGGCAGCACGGACGCCGCCATGGCGGCCGGGGACTTCATCTTCCTCCCGAGCAACCGCCGCCAGGCGTGGAGCACGACGGTCGCACTCCGCACCGACCGGACCACGGTCGCCGCCCCGCTCGACGCGCACGCCTGGAGCGCCTACTTCAAGAGTCCGGAGCTGGGCTTCACGGACGCCTACTACAAGGCGAAGGGTGATTCGGCCGGCGTCGTGCTGTGGGATGCGAACGACACACCCCTGCGCGCGAGTGGCCCGGGCCTGCTCCAGCTCGCGGTCCCGCCCGGCGCCTACACCCTGGGGCTGGACGTGGTCGCGGCGGGGGTCCTGGGCCGCGTACGTCGCGAGACGATCGTCCCACGATTCTCCTTGGTGAACCTGGGACTGTCGAGCCTGGCGCTCGCACCCGCGGCGTCGCTGCTCGACCGAGACGCCGCGTTGCGCGGCATGCCCGCCGACCTCGTGTACCCCGCGGGCACACCACTCGCCGCATATGTGGAGGTGTACGGCCTGGCAACCGACCCAAGCGGCCGGTCACAATACCAGGTGCGTTATGAGTTCGAACCGGTGCGCTCTCTCGCCGCGCGCCTCGTGCGCGGCGCACGGCAGGTGGTGTTCGAGTTCGACCGCCGTGCGTTCGCGAGCCCTGCGCTCGAGCGGATCGTGATCGAGCCCGACAAGTTGCCGGCGGGACGCTACCGCGTGACGGTGGTCGTGACCGACCTGCAACGAAATGTCAAGTCGCGGTCCGCGGCGATCGAGGTGACGGTTCGCTGACCGACGCTTGTCACGGAGCGTGCGCCTTCCCAGATTGGGACGGCCAACGGCTCCATGCTCGTCAATCTCATTCCGGAATTCCTCTCAGTGGTGGCCGCGCCCGATCGCGCCGCGGCATACCACGAGTACTTCGATCGCCACCGTCCTGTCCTCGCCGCTTACTGGCACAACTATGTCCTGGACCCCGAGTCGCCGCACGCGGAGCAGATCGTCGCGGCGGCGATGCGGGCCGACCGCAGCGATCTCACGCGACTGCTCGAGGACGTCGACGTCGTGGCGATCGCCGAGGACGCGCTGCGGCGCGCGACCGACGTCCTCGAGGCGGATTGCCCGGTGGATCTGTACCTCACCGTCGGTGTCGGGGCCGCGAATGCCGGCGAGCTCGTGGTGGGCGGCCGCGGCATCGCCTTCGTGTGTCTCGAGCACTTCACCGGCCGCGCCAACGCACAGACCTACGGCATGGGCCTCGCGGCGGACTTGCTGCCCCTGTGGATCGCTCACGAAGTCGCGCACGTGATCCGCTACACGGCGCCCACGAGCCGTGCGGCCCTGCGGCGTTTGGTCGGGGAGCTGGGGGGCTACTACGACTACTGGGAGACCGGGTCGCGGGCCACGCTGCGCGAGCTCCTCGCGAACGAAGGTGCCGCGGTCGCGGCGGCCCAGGCCGTCGCCCCCGGGTTCGAGCCGTGGGAGTATCTGGGTTACAACCGCCGGCAGTATCGGCGCCTGCGTGAGCTGGACGCGTTCCTGCGCCGCGCCGCGACGAGCGAGCTCGACGCCCGTGGGCTCGGCTTGCGGCTCAAGTATCTCTCGGGCGGAATGAGCCCGGCCGCGCGGCTCGTGAGCGGCAAGGTCCTGCCCGAGCGCTCCGGGTACTACCTGGGCTTGCGCCTGGTCGAGAACTACCTCGCCGAGCATGGGGTGGCCTCGACGGTGCGAGCGGCCGCCGAGGAGCTCAAGCAGGCCGACGACCGCGCCCTCGGGATCCAGACCGCATGAGCCCGCGCCCCAAGAAGCCGCCGGAACGGCGCCGCAACCGCCCCCTGCGGGAGGTCTTGGACGACTTGCTGTCGCACACGCGTGAGATCACCCGTCGCGCGAAGGCGATGACGCCGGCGGAGCTGGACTACGCCCAACAGCGGCTGGAATGGCTGGCCGACGAGGTATGGCGCGTCGCCACCGGCGAGACAGCCCCGCCTGAGTAGATTACGCGGCGTATGGGTACCCACGGCGCGTTCAAGGTGACGGTCACGAAGGAAGACCTGGTCTTCTCTTCGGCGCATTTCATCACACTCGCCGGCCACCGCTGCGAGGCCCTGCACGGGCACAACTACCGGGCGGGCGCCGTGGTCGAGGGGGGCCTCGAGCCGGAGAACTGGTTCGTCCTCGATTTCATCGCCCTGAAGCGCGTGATGAAACGGCTCACCGACGAGCTGGATCACCGGGTGATCTTGCCACGCGACAACCCCAAGCTCACGATCGCCGCGGACGCGGAGACGGTGCGCGTCGCTTATGACGGCCTGCCGCGCTATGTCTTCCCGTCTGGCGACTGCGTGATCCTCCCGATCCCCAACACCACGGTCGAAATGCTGGCGCAGTATCTGGCGGGGCGCGTGCGCACCGAGTTGGCGGCGGTCAACGGGGGCGGCGCCGTCCACCTGACGGCGATCGAAATCGAGGTGGAGGAGAACTTCGGACAGTCGGCGAGCTACCGCGAACCACTCGACTGAGGACGTCCTCTCATGACGAAGCCCACACCGTTGTCCCCCGCCGAGATCACCGATCGTCTCAAGATGCTTCCCGGCTGGCGTCTCGACGCCGGAGCGTTGGTCCGTGAATACCAAACCGACGGTTGGCCGACCACGCTCATGCTGGTGAACGCCATCGGGTTCGTCGCCGAGGCGGCCGATCACCATCCCGATCTCGCGGTGAGCTGGGGGAAGGTGGGCGTGAAGCTCTGGACGCACAGCGCGGGGGGCGTGACGGCGAGCGACGTCGAGCTGGCGCGCCTGATCGAGCAGACGGCGTTGTGGCGGCCTGCCGCGGGGAGCGCGTTTCGCGGCACGCCGAAGAAATTCGTCACGTGACGCTGGCCGTCGAGCTCGTCCCCGCGCCGGACCCGCTCGACACCTGCGCTCGCTTCACCGGACTCCCGCACCTCGTTTTCCTCGACAGCTCGGCGCGCGGCCCGCTCGGCCAATACTCGTTCCTCACCGCCGATCCCATCGCGCTCGCCGGACCAGGCGGTGAGCCCCTGGCTGACGCTCAGGCGCTGCTCGCCCCGCACACTCGCGACCCGCTCCCCGGCCTGCCGCCGTTCCAGGGCGGCATCGCGGGATACCTGGCATACGACTGGGGCGCAGGACAGGAGCAGGTACGGCGCCCGTCCGGCGGGCGCCCTGTCCCCGATGCCGGGCTCGGATTGTATAACTGGGTGATCGCGTGGGATCATACCTCGGGTCGCGCATGGATCGTAGCGTGGGAGCCGGAGCGAATGGCATGGGCGCAGGAACAGCTCAGCGCGCCCGCCAAACTCTCCGGCGCTGTTCCACGCCGTGCCCCGCCGTCGACCGTCGAATCGAACTTCACGCGGCCCGACTACGAGGCCGCCGTCACCCGGATCCGCGACTACATCGCCGCCGGCGACGTTTACCAGGTCAACCTGGCGCAGCGGTTCTGGACCTCGTTCACCGGAGCGCCGCTCGAGTTGTACGCCCGCGTGCGGGCGCGCAATCCCGCGCCGTTCGGCGCATATCTCGCGCTCGGCGACCTGACGATCGGGAGCATCTCCCCCGAGCGGTTTCTGCGGCTCGACAGCGCCACCCGCACGGTAGAAGCCCGACCCATCAAAGGGACGCGCCCGCGCGGCGCCACGCCGGTTGAGGACGCCGCGCTGGCGGCAGCCTTGGCGGCAAGCGACAAGGACCGCGCCGAGAACGTGATGATCGTGGATTTGTTGCGGAACGACCTGGGCAAGGTGTGCCGGCCCGGATCGGTGCGCGTGCCGGAGCTCTACGCCCTCGAATCGCACCCCACGGTGCACCACCTGGTCTCGACCGTGACGGGCGTCCTGTCGGCCGGGGCCGATGCGTTCGACTTGGTGCGGGCGGCGTTTCCAGGCGGGTCCGTCACCGGAGCGCCGAAGATCCGAGCGATGGAGATCATCGCCGAGCTGGAGCGCGCGCCGCGAGGCGTGTACTGCGGTGCCATCGGCTACATCTCGGCCACCGGCGCCATGGACCTGAACATCCCGATTCGCACCGTCGTGTTAGAGGACGGCGTGGCCTCGTTTCACGCGGGGGCCGGGATCGTGTGGGATTCGGACCCTGCGGCCGAGTACGATGAGACGCTCGCCAAGGCACGGGTGCTCATCGACGCGCTCACTTCCCCACGCAGAACGTCGAGAACACCCGGTCGAGCACGTCGTCGGGCGTCACGACGCCGATGAGATCGTCGAGCGCCAGGACCGCGGCGCGGAGGTGTGTCGCGGCTGCCGCCGCGTCCACGCCCGCCGCCCGCGCGTTCGAAAAGGCCTCCACCTCGGCGAGCGCCCGATCGAGGGCCGTGCGGTGTCGCGCCCGCGTCACCACCGGCTCGACGTCTCCGAGCGCGAGCAACTGACCGAACGCGACCTCGGCAAGCTGTTTGCGGAGTGTGTCGAGCCCCGCACCCGTGACGACAGACACGCCCTCGCCGCCCGACAGGTCGACCTTGGTGCGGACCACAACCACCGGCGCCTGCACCTGATCGAGAAACGTCGCGCGCGCCAGATCTTCGTCCTCTTCACAGAACAACACGAGGTCCGCTGCCGCGAGGTACTTGCGGCTCACCTCAATGCCGAGCCGCTCGACTCGCTCCTCGCTGTCGCGCAGGCCCGCGGTGTCGATCAGCCGAAAGGGGAACCCTTCGATCACCGCCTGGGCCTCGATGGCGTCGCGCGTCGTCCCGGGGATCTCCGTGACGATCGCCCGGTCCTCGCCGAGCAGCGCGTTGAAGAGCGAGGACTTCCCGGCGTTGGGCCGCCCTGCGATCACGAGCAGCGCACCCTCGCGCAGGCGCTCGCCGTCGGGTGCGGTCCGCAGCAGTTCGGTCAGGCGCCCGCGCACCACGGACCAGGCACGACGCACGCGCTGTTCGCTCACCGGCCCCTCGTCTTCCTCGGGGAAGTCGATGTCGTAGGCGATCAGTCCCTCGAGGTCGAGCACTTCCTGCCGGAGCGCGCTCAGTCGCTCGGATAGGCCGCGCTCGAGCTGGTGGAGCGCGCGACGCCGCTGCGCCGGCGAGCCCGCGTCGATGAGATCGGCCGTCGCCTCGGCCTGCAGCAGGTCCATCTTGCCGTTCAAGACGGCGCGGCGTGTGAACTCTCCCGGTTCGGCCATCCGCCCGCCCGCCGCGACGAACGCGGCGACCGCTGCCGCGGGCACGACGAGGCCGCCGTGGGTGGAGATCTCCACCAGGTCCTCGCCGGTGTAGGAGCGCGGCCCCGGAAAGCAGGCCGCCAGCACGTCGTCCAGCGGCTCGCCGCTTCCCGGATGCGCGAGCCGCGCGCGGAATGCCGTGCGCGGCGGATCGACGTGGAACGGGTGCAGGCAGCGGGCGGCCAGCGCGAAGGCTCCCGCGCCGGATAGGCGGATCAGCGCGAGCGCAGCGCGTCCCGGCGGAGTCGCGAGCGCAACTATCGGGTCGGAGAGCGTGCCGAGGCCTCCCGCAGGCGGCGCTTCGCGATCATGTACTGCTGCGGGATGCTGAACAGATTCTGCGCCGCGTAGTAGAGGTTCAACCCCGACGCGAAGTTCAGGAACAACACCGTCATCATGACGGGCATGAAGTACACCATCATCTTGGTCTGCGGATTGGGCGGCACGCCGATCTGCCCGACCTTCGACAGGCCGAACATCGAGAGCCCCATCGCGACGGGGATGATGAAGAGCGGATCGTGGCGCGACAGATCGGGGAGCCACAGGAACGGCACGCCGCGGAACTCGATCGTATTGGCGAACACGAAGAACAGCGCGAGCAGCACCGGCATCGGCAGCAGCATGGGAAGACAGCCACCAAACGGATTGACCTTGTGCTCCTTGTAGATGCGCAACATCTCGCGCTGGAGCCGCTCCGGGTCGTTCTTGTAGCGGTCCTGGATCTCCTTGATGAGCGGCGCCACCGCCTGCATCCGGATCCCGGACTCCATCGCCTTCTGGTTGAGGGGCCAGAGCAGGAGCCGCACGACAACGCCGAACAGGATCAGCACCCAGCCATAGGCAAGCGACAAATGCGTGTGGATCCACACGAGGATCGAGACCACCGCGATCGATACGGGATGGATGACCGGCCGCAGGAATCCCCCGTAGGGGTTCGCATCGTCGAGGTCGTGACCCAGTGCCGCGAGCCGGCGGTGGTCGAGCGGTCCCAGATACAGGCCGTAGCGGAAGTCGCCGCTGGGCGGCACCGCAAGCGTGAGCACGGTCGCAGCGCGCGTGGTGCGTTTGCCGGTGCGCGCGGCCCCCACCGCGATTGCGCCCCCGAACTTCGGCTGGTTTTCCTCCAGCGCGAGGGCGGCGGCAAAGAAGTACTTCGACTTCACCCCCGCCCACTCGAACGGCCCATCCAGCACCGCGCGCTCGCCGGGTTTGAGGGAAGCAAAGTCGGTGCGGTTCGCCTTCGAGGCCTTCGTCACGAGAGCGTAGTGCCGATAGTCGTCGAGCGAATCCGCTTCGACCGATCGCAGCCCGTCCGACAGCCCGATCACCAGCACGGCGCCGCTGCCACCCAGGCCGGCCACGCTGCCGTGGATGTCGAAGTGGTACTCGTCAGGGACGAAGCGGTATTCGATGGTCACGCGCGCGCCCGCGCGCGACTCGCCCTCGAATCGCAGCGTCGCCGGCCCGTTCACCTTCACGGCCGGGACGCTGGGCCGGAACGTCCAATCGGCGAGGGACACCGTGTCGCCGCCGCCCGTGGGCACGAGCTTGTGGACGAGGAACGGCTCGTCGGGAGGCACGAGCTGCACGCGCTGCGCCGAGTCTCCCGGTGCAAATGACTGGTACTGCACGAGTTGAGCGGAGACGAGTGCGCCGCCGCGGGTGCTGAAGCCGAGCCGGTACAGCGGTGACGTGACCCAGATCGTCTCGGCGGGCTCGGCGGTTGGGCGGCTGGGCGGTTGGGCGGTTTGTGGCGCGGGTGTGACCGCCGCCTGGGGCTGAGTCACACGTGCGCTATCCGCCGAACCGCCTAACCGCCCTGTCTTTTTCGGCGGCCAGATGAGGCTCGGGGCGATCGCGACGATGAGCATCAGCACGATCGCCAGGATGACGCGTCTTTCCACTATCGATCCCCTCGGCGTCTTGGCGCCTTGGCGTGTTTGTTATTCATGGTACGGGGTCGTAACCGCCCGGGTGAAACGGGTGACACCGCAGAATGCGCCGCACACCGAGCCAACTTCCCTTCAGGGCGCCGTAGCGCTCGACGGCGACGTGCGTATAGCGCGAGCACGACGGCTCGAAGCGGCATTGCGTGAATACCAGATGCGACAGCGTGAGCTGATAGCCGCGGATGAGCGCCATCACGATACGACGCGGGACGTGACTGAGTGTCATGTGAGCGCGCTCACCACGTCCCTCAATTCGGCGCGCAGGGCTGCAAACGGGGCGGCATACGCGGCGCGTTTCGCACGGATGACCAGATCGATCGCTGGTAACTGGGGAAGCAGATCACGTCTGAGAATCTCTCTCAGGCGGCGGCGCAAACGATTGCGGGCCACCGCGGAGGATTGGAACCGGGGGACGATGATCCCCGTCCGCGCGTGGCCCGCAGGATTGGGCCGCCAAGCCAGGTCGAGATGCGGGGTGCGCCGACGGCGACCCGCCTCCCAGCAGGATGTAAGGTCCGAACCGCGCGTCAGGCGGGCGCGGCGCGGAAACCGCTCGCGCGTTACCGGCTCCGGTGCTTGGAGGGCAGGCGCACGGTGAGGCGCTTGCGCCCCTTCTTGCGGCGGCGAGACAGCGTCGCGCGCCCCCACACCGTTTTCATCCGCGCACGGAATCCGTGCTTGTTGATGCGTCGCCGATTGCGCGGCCGATACGTCGGACCCATACATTCCTCAGTGTAAGGGCGGGAAACTTACCTCGGCGTCCGAGTGGCGGTCAAGGTTGACTTTTCCACATAGGGCCCGTACTTTCGGGCCGCCCTTGCAACACGTCCTTCCTAATTTTGAAATCGTAATGGAGCAGTCAGCCAAAGAAGCGTGGAAGCGTCTCCTCGAAGAGGCGCGGCGCGAACTTCCGGAAGCGACGGTGCGGACCTGGCTCGAGCCGGCCGAACCGATCGCGCTGGACGACGGACGCCTGATTCTTGGCGCGCCCGATCAGTTCGCCGCGGAATGGAACGAGTCGAAGCACGCGGGACTCCTCGCCCGTGCCGCGGAGCGCGTGCTCGGGCGGCCGACGACGGTCGTGTTCCGCGTGACCGAGGACCGGCAGCAGCGCCCGCAAATGGATTTCTTCGTCGCCCCGCGCGAGAGCGCGGCGACCGCCACGGCAGCGGTGGTCGGGACGACGCCGCTCAACGAGCGCTACACCTTCCAATCCTTCGTCATCGGGAAGTCGAACGAGCTCGCGGCCGCGGCGGCGCACGCGATCGCTGAGGCACCGGGCAAGACCTACAACCCGCTGTTCATCTACGGCGCGACGGGGCTCGGAAAGACGCACTTGATGCAGGCGATCGCGCACGCGGTGCTCCAGAAGAACCCGGGCACCCGGCTGCAGTATTTCGGCGCCGAGCAGTTCATCAACGACGTCATCGAATCGATCCACGCGCGCACGATGCCGGAGTTCCGGCGCCGCTACCGCAACGACGTGGACCTCCTCCTCGTCGACGACGTGCATTTCCTCGAAGGCAAGGAAATGACGCAGGAGGAGTTTTTCCACACGTTCAACGCGCTGTTCGAAGCGCACAAGCAGATCGTGTTGACGTCAGACCGGCCGCCGAAGGAGATCCCGGGCCTCGAGGACCGGCTCATCTCGCGGTTCGAGTGGGGCATGGTGGCCGACATCGGGCACCCGGACCTCGAGCACCGCATCGCGATCCTGCGCAAGAAGGCGGAGCAAGACCACCTCGAGCTCACGATCCCCGACGATGTGCTCCGGTTCATCGCCGAGCACATCCGCTCGAGCGTGCGTGAGCTCGAAGGCTGCATCATCAAGCTGCTACTCTTCGCCTCCCTCAAGAACCGGGAAGTGACGATCGAGCTGGCCCGGGAGGCGCTGTCGGACAAGATCCGTCAGGGCGAAGAGGGGTCCGGCTACGGCAATCAGTCCACACCGAGCATCGACCGCGTGCAGGAAGTCGTGGCGCGCCGCTGGGGCGTGACGCCCGAAGGCCTGCGGTCCAAGGCGCGCACGAAGACCCTCACGATCCCGCGCCAGGTGGCCATGTACCTCGCGCGCGATATGCTGGGGATGCAGCTGGTGGAAATCGGACAGGCGTTCGGGGGCCGGGACCATTCCACCGTGATCCACAGTGTGGACAAGGTCGAGCGCCAGATGATGCGCGACCGGACGTTCAAAGAACGCGTCGAAATGGCGCGCCAAGAACTGTCCGCACTGTAGCCAACATTTTGTTTTGGGGATAACGGCGCAGGTGCGAGCGTTATGGGGAAAGGCGGGCAGTAATCCGCAATGCGCCAACAACCCACACAGCGTGCCAACATGAGGTGAGAGAGCAGAGACCGCGTGGGCGGTGCGAGTTACCACCGTAGCTCACATATCCCCGGTCTCTACTACTACTACTAGTATTAGATATAGAATAGAAGCAGTAAGACTTTCCCCCATTCGGGAGACGAATTAGGCCGCATGAAGTTCACGATCACGCGGGAACAGCTTCAGGAAGGCTTGGCGGCAGTCGCGGCGGCGATTCCTGCCAAGACGACGCTGCCGGTGCTCGCCAACGTGCTGGTCGAAGCCACCAAGCAGGGTCTGCGGCTGTCAGGTACTGACCTCGACATCGCGGTCAGCACGACGGTCCCGGCGGATGTGGACGCCGACGGCGCGGTCACACTGCCGGCCAAAAAGCTGGTGGACATCGCGCGTGAGCTGCCCGCGGGCCCGGTGCGCGTCACGGCAGCCGGCGAAGCCCGCGTGTCGATCGAGTCGGGCCGCTCCAAGTTCAAGTTGCTCGGACTGCCGCGCGAAGAATTCCCCTCGTTCCCCACGGTGAAGTTCGACAAGGCCTGGAAAGCCGCGGCGGGCGTCGTGCACAAACTGGTGGGCCACGTCGCGTTCGCCGCGTCCACCGAAGAGAGTCGGCCGATCCTGAACGGTGTCCTGTGGGAGCTGCGTCCCGACCGCATGCGCATGGTGGCGACCAACGGGCACCGCCTGGCCAAGATGGACGTCCCGGCGACGGGCGGCCAGGCGGCTGATCTCATCGTGCCCCCCAAGGCGCTGGAGCAGATCCGCAGGCTCTACGCCGCCGATGCCGAGATCGAGATCGCCAAGAGCGACAACCACATCGGGTTCCGCGCAGGCGGGACCCACGTCTTCTCGCGCTTGATCGAGGGGCCATACCCGAACTACGAGCAGGTCATCCCGCGCGAGAACGACAAGTCCGCGACGGTCGACAAGGCGGCCCTGGCCGCGGCGCTGCGGCGCATGAGCGTCGTGGCGAGCGACCAGACCCACCGCATCCGCCTGGCGTTCTCGGGCGGCGCCGTGAAGTTCTCGGTCCAGACCCCCGACCTGGGCGAGGCCCAGGACGAACTGGCGGTGACCTACGAAGGGGAGCCGCTCGAGATCGGCTTCAACGCGATGTACCTGCTCGAGATCCTCAAGTACATGCCGACTGACGAAGTGCGCCTGACGTTCAAGGCTCCGGAGCGCGCGTCGACCGTGGAGCCGGTGGGGTGGAACGATCCGGCCTCCTACATGGCCCTGGTGATGCCGCTACGGCTGGTGGACTGACGTTGAATCCCGCGTCGTGTCGGGTCGGACCCTGATCGAGTCCATCAGCGAGTCGATCACCGGCGGGATCAACGGCACGTCGATCGTAGGCATCACCGGCAGCGGAATCTCAATCTCCTCGACCGGCGGAATGTAGACGTCGGCTCCGTGGAACCGGGCTAGGATCAAGTCCCGACGCGCGAGCATGCGCGCCGGCCGGAGCACGGGGTTGGAGCTGAGTGGGAACGGGAGGCTCGCCGCCAGCGCCGCGGCTGACTGCTCCGTCAACTGCGATGGGAGTTCCCCGAAGTACGCTTCACTCGCTGCCGTCACCCCCCACACGCCCGCACCCCACTCAGCCGTGTTGAGGTACAACTCGAGGATCTGGTCTTTGGGCAGCGCCAGCTCGAGCCGCCACGCCGTCACCGCCTCCTTCACCTTCCGTAACGGATTGCGAGACGGCGAGAGATAGAGGTTCTTCGCGAGTTGCTGCGTGATCGTACTGGCGCCGCGCAGCCGGTCGCGGTGCCGCCAGGCGTCGCGCAACGTCGCCCACGCGCCGCGACCCGACCCCACGCCCACCGCGTCTCCGATCTCGATGAAGTCGACGCCGTGGTGCGTGCGGAAACGTGAGTCCTCGCCGATGATCACCATGCGCGGCAGCACGGGCGCGACCACTACGAGCTTGGACCATTGCAGAGCGGGACACGCCGACGCGCGGTGCCGCATCATCGCCGTACAGCGCGGCGCGTGATCGCGCCACCAGACGGGTGGCGGCCACACGCCGAACAGCCAGACCGCGGTGAGCACCGCCGTCCCTAGCACAACCCGCCGGGCAATCCTAGCTTTCGCGACCGCCATGGATCTCGCAGCTCTCCAGCAGCGCCTGCAACAGGCCCTGGGTCAGGAATTTACCGTCGGGCCGCTGCTCGGGCAGGGTGGCTTCGCGGCCGTCTTCCGCGTCCGCGACACGACGCTGAACCGGGACGTCGCGGTGAAGGTCCTCGATCTCGACCTCGCGCCCTCTCCCACGCTCGCCGAGCGGTTTCTCCGCGAAGCGCAAACCATCGCCCGGCTCGAGCACCCGCACATCGTGCCGATCTACAAGGTGGGCCGGCACAAGGTCGGCCGGCACGAAGAAGTCCTCTACATCATCATGCGCTGCATCGACGGCCCGTCGCTGCGCCAGCTGCTGGGCACGCACAAACGGCTCTCCGTCGGCGACGCGGCGCGCATCGTGCGCCAGGTGGCCGACGCCCTCGCGTACGCGCATGGCTACGACATTGTCCACCGCGACATCAAGCCCGACAACATCCTCCTCGACCGCAGCGGCCACGTCCTGGTCACCGATTTCGGCATCGCGAAGGCCGCGCAGGCAGCCCAGGGCGGATCGAGTGCGCAGCTGACCACCGAAGGGATGATCATCGGGACGCCGCAGTACATGAGTCCCGAACAGGCAGCGGGAGACAAAGTCGACGGTCGCTCCGACATCTACTCGCTCGGCATCGTGTTGTATCAGATGCTGTCGGGGGAGCCCCCCTTCGACGGCGACTCGTCGGCATCGATCCTCGCCAAGCAGCTCACGCAAGTGCCGTCGCCGATCCGCCGCAGCAGGTCCGACGTGCCCGAGGAGCTGGGCTTCGTGCTCGAGCGAATGCTCGAGAAGAATCCGGCGCGCCGGATGCAGTCCGCCGCCGAGCTGAGCCGCGCGCTGATCGACGCCCTGCCGACCGCGGCGCGCGACCGCGTGCGCATGCCCTTCCGCCGCCGGCTCGCCTCC
>WNFL01452063.1_pt1 | contig 16368 bp, 25 predicted proteins | sample 5400361 | NCBI WGS metagenome assembly WNFL01 (sample SAMN13153351, study PRJNA577476) | soil metagenome | isolation source: 40 cm soil on Douglas fir-dominated hillslope | place: USA:California | collected 2013-09-17 | reverse complement strand
GGTCGGGAAGCAGACCGGCGAGCTGGAGTTGCTTCGCGCGGAAGTGGACACGCTCAGAAAGGGACGACGTTCACGGTAGGTCGTCCAGGTGGCCTTCGACACCGCCGGTGGGCATTCGGCCCACCGGCCCTCATCCACGAAAGAGACGGGACATGCTCGGTACGATTGCCCTGGTACCTCTGACTCAATGGCTGCTCGGGAGCTTGACGGCGCATACGCTGACTGCGTTCAACCTCCTGATCGCCCTCACCTGCACGTTCGTTCTGTTCCGCATCATCTGGGGTCGGAAGGCGCCGTTGGTGCCCCTCCGGCCGGAAGGGAATCTCAAGTCATGAAGCCTCTCGGATTCGCACTCGTGGTGGTCGGACTCCTCGCGCTCGCCTACGGTGGCATCAGCTACGACCGGCAGAAGACGGTCATCGACGTCGGCACGTTCAAGGCGACGGCGACGGAGCGCAAGAGCTTTCCCATCTCGCCCATCGTGGGCGTGATCGCGATGCTGGGCGGCGGCCTTCTGCTGTTCTCTCAGAAGAAGCGCACCACCGCCTGATGCCGCTCCTGGTCGGCATCTGCGTAGTGATGGCGACCCTGGCCTGGGTCGCGATCGCGGTCGCTGCGGTTCGCGTCATGGCCCGGGTCGAGAAGGCGTCGGACCAGGTCACGACGCTCACGGTGGAGATCCAACAGTGGATCGACCAGGCTCATGAGCTCACCCGTGAGGCGCGGGAGACGGTGTCGTCGGTCCGCGGGGTGGTCGCTCCGATCCGCCGCGTCGCGGAGCGCTTCGAGACGGTCGCCGAGCGGGCGGCCGGTCTTTCGGAAACCGTCCTGGCGGAAGCGGAGCCTCCGCTCCGTACCGCAGTAGCCGTGGCGCGCGGTGTGAGGTCGGCGGCGGCCTTCCTGCTGGAACGATGGGCGCACCGATCCCACAACGGTCGCTCTGCGACCCCTGGAGGGCACGAACATGAGTGACCATCCGCAATCCAACGGTACCTCTCGCGGCGCAGGCTCCTCGGGCGTGGTGGGATTCGTGCTCGGAGCCCTGGTGGGAGCGGGGATCGCACTGCTGCTCGCGCCTCGGACCGGGAAGGAGACGCGCCGGGGTCTTGCGGATGCCGGGCGACGATTGGGCGGTACGGTGCGCGACACGCTGGGCCAGGCCGGCGAGAGGGTGAACGATCTCGCGCAGGATGCGAAGGCGGCGCTGGACGCCGGACGCGAGGCGTTCGAAGAAGGTCGGGAATCCCAGGATCCGCCACCGACCTCGGGGCCGGCACGAATGGATTCGCCGGGCCGTCCCGAGGCCGGCGCTACCGTCCCTCGCCCTTAGTCCCTTCCTGTCCCTTGAGCGTGGACAGCCCGCGGATCGCGGCGTCGCGCGCGGCGTCGATATCCGCCTCGGGGCCGGAGAGGTAGAGCCGGCCGTAGGCGCCGAAGAGCTGGGCGTCGATGAGCTTCACGTGCGCGGCCTTCAAGGCCTCGTTGGCGCCGAAGGCGATGTAGCCAGCGGGTTCGGTCTCGATGATCAGCAGCGACTCGCCCGCCAGCAGCATGTCGCCGTAGCGCATCTTGTTGATGAGCTGGGCGTGGTAGGGCTCGACCGCGCGGATCACCTGGTCGGAGACCACCCGCGGTTTGATTCGGTCGTGCTCCTGGAGCTTGAGGTAGTCCAGCACCGCCTGGCCGCCCAACCTCACCTGCCCCTTGTCCCATTCGTGAATCTCGAGCATGCCGAAGGCACGCTCGACCACCATGATCGCCGGGGTACAGCTCGTGGCCTTGAGCGCCACGTCCATGATCCGGTTGATGATCAGGCCGGGCGCGGTCTCGATGAACATCGAGGCGACGCCGGCCACCGGCAGGAAGCCGCGCGCGGTGGTGCCGATGAACGACGCGAGCTGGGGCTGGAGGTCGTCGAGGAAGACGTAGGTGCGCAGGGTGATGTCGGCCATGAGCGGCAGACCTTAGCGGCGAGGTCCGCGGGCGTCAACGCGTAGATCCCCCGTCCTGCGGACGGCTGCAGCTCCTACTCGAACTTAGGTCCAGCGACTGACAACGATCGCGATGAATGCCCCAACGTAGAACAGAGTTGGCCAGGCGAGGAACGCTGCCGCGGTCAGGAGCACGCGGCGACGAGGATCCAGCCCAGAGAGATTCTCTCGACCGAATCTCACTTCGATTGCAGACGCGACTAGGAACGAAACCAAGATGGGTGACCCGAACGTGAGGAACAGAGGCAGCCACGATGGTTTCAGCCAACCCCAGAAGAACGTCATGACGGATACCAGGGTGCTGATCGGCCAAAGCACCAACTGTACTTTCCCGGCATTTAGCCACCAACGGGAACGATTCAGCATCATTTGAAGAATCTTACAGCTCTCCCAATCGCTGCCACAGCGACTCGAGCTCGACCCGCAGGCGCTCGTACTCGGCGACCAGATCCTTCGCCTTCGCGCCGTCGTGGTAGACCTCGGGGTCGGCGAGCTGGGCCTCCACCTGCTTCTGGCGCGCCTCGCGGGTCTCGATGTCCTTCTCGATCCGGCCGGCCTCGCGCTCGCGTTTCTGCCGAGTCGCGCGCTGCTCGCGGGACTCGCCGGGAGCCGCCGCGGGACGTGCCGGGGGAGAGGCGACCGGCACCTTCGAGCCGCCCGCGCCCTTCGCTCCGCGTCCGGCGCCGTGGCCCGCGGCCGCCGCGACCGGCTCCGGCGTCCCCGCCGCGCGGGCGACCCGCGCCGACTCCCAGTCGTCGTAGCCGCCGGGGTAGAGCCGAACGCGGCCGCCGTCCACCTCGACGACCCGGGTCGCCAGCCGCGCCATCAGCGAGCGGTCGTGGGTGACCACGATCACCGAGCCGGGGTACTGCTCGAGCGCGTCCTCGAGCACCTCCTTGCCGGCCAGGTCGAGATGGTGGGTGGGCTCGTCCAGCAGCAGCAGGTTCGCGGGCTCGAGCAGGATGCGGGCCAGGGCGACGCGCTGGCGCTCGCCGCCCGACAGCACGCGCACCGGCTTGAACACGTCGTCGCCGCTGAACAGGAAGCTGCCGAGCAGCCCGCGCAGCCGGGGCCGCCACGCCGGCGGCGCGATCTGCTCGAGCGACTCGATCACGGTGTGGGAACCGTCCAGGATCTCGGCGGCGTGCTGGGCGAAGTAGGCGAGCCGGGTCTGCGGCGGCACCTCGCGCTCGCCTTCGCGCGCCACCAGCTGGCCGGCGAGCACGCGCAGCAGCGTGGTCTTGCCGGCGCCGTTCGCGCCCACGATCGCGATCTTGTCCTCGCGCCCGATCTCGAGCGAGGCTCCGGAGAAGACGTCGCGCGTCTCGTAGGCGAACGCCGCGTCGCGCAGCCGCACCACGATCCGCCCGGCGTGGGGCGGGTCGGGGAACTGGAAGCGGATGCTCTTCGGGCGCCGCGGCAGGATCACGCGCTGCTGCTGGAGGCGCGCGATCATCTTGCGCTTGCTCTGCGCCTGGCTGGCCTTGGTGTTCTTGGCGCCGAAGCGCTCGACGAAGCGCGACAGCTCGGCGATGCGGCGCTCGACCTGCTGGTTCTGCGCCGCGATCTGCTCGCGCCGCCGCTCGCGCTCCTCGAGGTAGCCGGTGAACGTGGTCGCGTAGTCGTTGAGCCGCTCGCCGTCCAGCTCGCGCACCTCGGTCGCGACCCGGTCGAGGAAGACGCGGTCGTGGGATACCACCACCAGCGCGCCGTGGAACTCCTCGAGGTACTCCTCCAGCCACTCCATCGCCGGCAGGTCGAGGTGGTTGGTGGGCTCGTCGAGGAACAGCAGGGTCGGATCGGTGAGCAGCAGGGCGGCGAGCGCGGCGCGCATGCGCCAGCCACCGCTGAACGCCGCCAGCGGCCGGTCCTGGTCGGCGCGCGCGAAGCCGAGCCCCGAGAGCACGCGGCGGGCCTCGGGCTCGAGCGCGTGCTCGTCCTCGAGGTCGAGGTGGTGCTGGAGCTCGCCAGCGCGCTCGAGCAGCGCCTCGAGGCGGGGATCGTCCGGGGCGATGCCCTGGAGCTCCTGGTGGAGCGCGTCGAGCTCCTCGCGCATTCCGAGCAGGTGGCGGTGCGCCTCCATCGCGCGCTCCAGCACGGTCCCGTCGTAGCGCTCGGCGGCTTCCTGGGGGAGGTAGCCGAGCCGGGTCCCGCGGGCGAGCACGCGCGTGCCCGATTCGGGCGCGATCTCGCCGAGCATGACCTTGATGAGCGTGGTCTTGCCGGCGCCGTTGGGGCCGACCAGCGCGACGCGGTCGCCGGGGGACAGCACCCAGTCGAGCTCGTCGAACAGCACGCGCTCGCCGATGGTGTAGCGGAGCTGGTGGAGCTGGATCATGTCGGAGGCCCCGCCCGCAGCGGAGGGCCGGTCAGGCGCCGAGCCGCTCGGGATTCAGTCCCTGGAGCTCGGTGGGGAGGAAGTGGCCGTCGCGGCGGATGCAGTCGCCGTCGAACCACACCTCGCCGCCGCCGTACTCGGGGCGCTGGATCAGCACCAGGTCCCAGTGGATCTGCGACCGGTTGCCGTTGTCTGCCTCCTTGTACGCCTGGCCGGGCGTGAAGTGGAGGGAGCCGGCGATCTTCTCGTCGAACAGCGTGTCCTTCATCGGCGTCAGGATGAATGGGTTGAAGCCGAGCGAGAACTCGCCGACGTAGCGCGCGCCCTCGTCGGTGTCGAGCAGCGCCGCGAGCTTGTCCCCGGGGCTGCCGTTCGCCTTCACGATGCGGCCGCCCTCGAAGGTGAAGCTCAGGTTCTCGTAGGTGGTGCCGAGGTAGAGCGACGGGGTGTTGAAGGAGATCGTGCCCTCGACCGAGTCGCGCAGCGGCGCGGTGTAGCACTCGCCGTCGGGGAGGTTGCGGCGGCCCTCGCACGGCACCACGCCGATGTCCTTGATCCGGAAACGCAGGTCGGTGCCCGGACCCTTGAGCTGAACCTGGTCGGCCCTCTTCATGCGCTCGACCAGCGGCTGCATGGCGTCGGACATGCGCGTGTAGTCGAGGGTGCAGACGCGGTAGTAGAAGTCCTCGAACGCCTCGGTGCTCATGTTCGCCATCTGGGCCATCGAGGGCGTCGGGTAGCGCAGCACTACCCACTTGGTGTGGTTGACGCGGTAGTCGAGGTGCACCGGACGCTGGAGCAGCTTGGTGTAGAGCGACATCTTGTCGGCGGGGACGTCGGCCAGCTCGGAGCTGTTGTCGGCGCCCCGCAGGCCGACGTAGGCCTTGGACTGCTCCATCTGGAAGCGCTCGATCGCCGCCTGCGCGGTGAGCTGGGCCTCGTTTGTGCCGAGCAGGAGCTGCCGGTTCACGGCCTGGCTGCGCAGGAACACCAGCGGAACGCCGCCGGCCCGATAGGCCTCGTCCACCAGGTCGAGCACCAGCCCCTGGTTCACGTCGAACGATTCGATCAGGATGGTCTCGCCGGGCTGCAACCGGGTGGAGTGCCGGATGATGAGCTGGGCGAGGCGGGCGTTGCGCGGATCGCGCACGGGGAACCTCCTGGACGGAAGACGCGGGCAGCCGTGATGGCGCTGCGGCGCGCGAGGATAGCACGAAGGATTCGCGCCCCGCGCGAGGGCTTCACCGAAGCTTGAACTCGATCGGCCCGGAAGTGGACCCTGCGCGCCGGAGGGCGATATACTGCGGGAGTCGTACCCTGCACCCCAAGCGCTTCGGCCGAGAGACGAGGAGGACTCCATGGCGGACTGGGACGTCATCGCCAAGCAACGCCTGACCGAGGATTGGGGCACGCTGAGAGCCGCGTACCTGCCCCTGAACCAGGCCATGCGTCGCACCGTGGACTTCCTCGAGCGCGAAGAGGGGACCTTCGCCGACCTGCTGGTGGTCGCGCGCGAGCGCCTCGACGGCACGCTCAAGAACCTGACCTCGCTCTGCAACCGGCGCTCGCCGTGGGTGCGGCTGGAGGCGATCCGCAACCTGCGGGTGCTGGCGACCGGGGTGCGCGGGGCCGCGAGCGACGATCCGCGCGCCCTGCTGCGCTACCTGTTCGCGCTCAGCGAGCTGCTCACCAACATCTGGAAGGACGCGCCCACCGAGGCCCGCGTGGTCGAGAACCTCGTGCTCGCGGCGCCGCCCGACTTCTGGTTCGGGTGCGACTGCTGCGCGGTCGGCCGGCTGCTCCCGGCCAAGCCCGACGATCCGCCCGACCTGACCCGCGGCAAGGAGGTGCGGCTGGTGTGGGAGGTGGACGCGCTGTTCTCCTGGACCCTCGACGAGTTCGAGGACTACCTGGCGAGCGAGCGCTACGCGCTCCCGACCACGCCCCAGACCGCTGCGGTCGAGGAGCTCGCCCTGCCGGTGGTGGACGTGCCGTCCGAGGCCCTGCGCCGTGGAAGCGAGCTGTTCGGAGGGCAGGGCGGAGGGCTGTTCGGGCCGCTCGATCTCAAGTATCTCGATCTGAGTTAGTGCGACCCGTGGCCGACGCGGTCCGCACCTCGAACCTCCACAAGGAGTCCGTCGAATGAAGCGAATCCTCGAGTTCCTCGCCGTGGGCCTCACCCTGATGGTCGCCCTCAATGCGGTTGCTCACGACATGAAGGGGGCCAAGGAAGCCAAGACGGTGACGATCAAGGGCGAAGTGGTCGACACCGGATGCTACCTGTCGCACGGAGCCCGGGGCGCCGACCACAAGGAGTGCGCCACCAAGTGCATCTCGGGCGGGATGCCGATGGGGCTGCTGACCTCCGATAACAAGTTCTACCTGCTCACCCTGGACCACACCAACGCCGACCCGTACAACCAGCTCAAGGACATGGCGTCCGCCACCGTCGAGGTCACCGGCACGACCTTCACGCGCAACGGCGTGACCATGCTCGACGTGACCGGCGTGAAGGCCGTGAACTAAGCGGATTCGACCGGCGCGCGGACGCGACACTCCGCGCGCCGGAATCCGTTTCCTCTCCTTCCATTCCCTCCCGTTGACGCGCGCTTCGCTCGCCGCGGCCCTGCTGCTGCTGGCCTCCGGCTGCACGCTGTGGAGCCCCGGCCTGCCTCCGGCCGAGCGCGGGCGGCGCCTGGCCGAGCGCACCGGCTGCTTCTCCTGCCACGGTGCCGAGGGGATGAAGGGCACCGCCAACCCGGGACGCACCGACAAGTCGGTCCCCAACTTCCGCGACGACGTCATGATGTTCGCGGACGACGATCGGGACCTGCGCGAGTGGATCCACGACGGGGTCTCGGCGAAGAAGAAGGCCAGCAAGACCTGGCAGCAGCAGAAGTCGCTGGGGACGCTGCGCATGCCTGCCTTCGGACGTCGCCTGAGCGCGCGCCAGATCGACGACCTGGTCGCGTTCATCTCGCTGACCAGCGGGCCGCCCGCGCCCGACGATTCGCTGCCCGCGGCCGGGCTCGCGCGGTTGCGCACGCTGGGCTGCGACGGCTGCCACGGCCCGGGCGGCCGGCTCGCGCGCCCCAACCCCGGCTCGGTGCGGGGGTTCATCCCGCCCTGGGACGGACCCGACTTCCCGGACCTGGTGCACGGACGCGCCGAGTTCGAGGAGTGGGTGAACCACGGCATCCCGAAGCGCCTCGACCGCAATCCGGTCGCGACGTGGTTCCTGCGCCGCGCGCCGGTGCACATGCCGCGCTTCGAGAACCATCTCCAGCCCGGGGACATGGACGCGCTGTGGGCCTACGTCTCGTGGCTGCGGAGCGCCGCCGCGGACTCCTCCCGGCGCTGACGACAGCGCGGGCGCGACTCGCCCGGCTGCGGGCGGACACCACCCGCAACGACCTCCAGGGCGACTTCGAGGAGCCGTGGAGGGGGAGGCTCGAGGGCCGTCCCGGTACCGAGGTCCGGTTCCTCGACCACGCAGGCATCCTGGTGATGGAGGATCCGCGGGCGACCGTGGATCGTGCTGTCGCCGCCTTCGTGAAGCGCTCCGGCGGGGAGTGACCGCCGGGGTCCGGACTAGCGGCGGCCGCGCTTCTTGGCGGCCTTTGCCTTTTCCTTCTTGCGGCGCGAGGTGGCCTTCGCGCGCTTGCGGCGCAGACGATGCTTGTACGAGGTCATGATGGTGTGGGTCCCCAGGTGGCGCGATGGATTCGGAGCGCGGGGACCTTAGTCGAGCCGCGCGCGGGGCGCAAGGCTCGCGCCGCGATCAGGCCGCCTGAGTGCCCAGGGCGCGCTGCGCCATCGCGTCGGCCGCGGCGCCGGCGCGCACTTCCTTGGTGGCCTGGGTCACCACGTAGACCCGCAGGTTGTTGCTCCCGGTGTCGGCCGGAAAGACGAAGAATCCCGGGCGATCCGGCGAGTAGGAGAGCGAGTAGCCGCACAGCAGCTCCGCATCCTTGAAGCGCACGGCGATCTTCTTTCCGTGCGGGTTCTCGCCCGGCCCGTCGATGAATCCGCGCAGGTCCTTGCGCGACTGGTTCCCCTCGTAGTCCTTGACGAAGAACACCGCCTTCAGCTGGCGCAGGTGCACCTCGCGGCTGGGACCGCCGTCCAGCGGCTTGACGTGGAACAACGGCCGGTTGGGGAAGAAGTCCTGGGTCGTGCCCTTCAACACCCGTCCGTCCTGGTAGCGAGCGACCACGCGATTCTGGTCCATCCGATCGGCCACGCGATTCTGGTCCATCCGTCCTCCTGGAGACCACACACGCCGGCGGCTCGCCACCGGGGTGGGGTGTGCCCGGGGTATCGGCAGATCGGTCCGGGCTTTCGAGGGGAAATCCCGGCCGCCCGGGGCGCCCCCGGAACCGTGTGTTTCCGCGCCCTCGGGGCCCGCGACCCGGCGCTGAGCCCGCCGTGTCCGGTTCAGATCGCGAAGTGGAAGCTCCCGCCGAAGCTGGCGTGGGTGAGCCCCAGCAGGGCCGCGCGCACGCGGAGTCCCCAGGGCAGACGCGCGGCGAGCGCGGCGTTCCACTTCTCGGTGTCGTACTCGATCTGCGCCGCGGCCGCCCGGATCGGGGAGAGCTCGAAGGCGCCGAACCCTCCGGCCAGCGTGTTGCGCGTGGCGTGGAACAGGCGCGGGGCGGCGCCGGCGGAGATCCGGCCGCGCGCGCCCCACCATCGCCAGGGCAGGCCCGCGACCGCGTAGGTCGAGTGGAAGCGGCGAGTGCCCTCGACGTCCTCGATGCCGAGCGCGAGCCCGGGCCGGCGGTCGCGTGCCGGGAGCAGCTCGATCCGACCGCTCACCATCTCGTCGGTGTCGGTGAGCCGCGAGTCGGAGACCACGTCCTCGAAGCTGCGCAGCCCGGGGAACGCGGTCGCCCGCAGCGAACCCTCGACGTGGGGCAGGAACCCGATCGTGACCGAGTAGATCTGGTTGTCGTGGAGCCGCCGCTGGTCGTACGCCCAGCGGGCCGGCACCTGCGCGTAGCCGGCCTCGAACTGGCGATCGCCTTCGACTCCGGCCCACGGGGTGTTCACGAAGCCGGTCATGCCGCTCCACGACAGCCAGTCGAGCGAGTCGTGCGCGAAGGGATCCAGCGTCGGTCCGCGCGCGATCCGATAGCGCTCCTGGTTGAGCTCGAGCGTCGGGCGCGCGAGCTGGCGCAGGAAGTCCTCACGCGAGGCCACGCCCCGGAGCGGGGTGCCGAACCCGATCGAGCTGCTGCGGTGCTCGAACGGCCAGCGGTCGGCGAGCTGGAACCGCACCGGGGCCCCGGCGGCGCGCACCGGCGGCGGCAGCGGCAGCAGCAGCCGCACGCCGAGCTGGTTCACGTCCCCGGAATGGATCCCGACGATCCCGAGATCCAGGTCGCCCATGGTGCGGCGCACCTCGAGCTCCACGCCGCGATCGAGTCCCAGGTAGCGCGCCGCGTGGGCCCGAACCGCGACGTCGAGGAACGACGGCCGCCACACGAAACCCCCGTAGCCGGTCCAGCGGTCGGGCGAGGAGTACTCCACGCCGGCGTCGTCGAAGCTCAGGAAGCCGGTGACGTCGGCCTGGGCGTCGAGCAGGAGCGCGCCCTGCGCCAGCGGACGGGCGGCGCCGAGCGACAGGCCCCAGCGGTTGTCGCCGAAGAAGCCGGCGCTGGCCGACGCCAGCGCGACCCGGGGCAGCCACGCGAACTGGTCGAGCGTGCCCTGGCCAGGGCGCACCCGGTCGATGTCGGGGTGGGCGCTGTCGAAGGAGAAGTCGTTGCGGATCGGGATCTCGACCGCCGCCGTGGCGAGCGCTCCCGGCCACGGGCTGAGCCGCACCTGGGGCGAGATCGCGAGCCGCAGCAGCACCGGGTCGAAGATGCGCCCGAGCGCGTAGGAGACCAGCGGCTGGACCTCGACGTCCGGGCGCCAGAAGGTTCGCCGGGCGAGCGGGCCGGGCGGAGGCGTGGGGAACGACCGGTCGCTCGGATAGCGGACCTCGAAGCGGGTGCGTCCGCCGGACTCGATCGGCCGGATGGCGGCCGCGACCAGCCCGAGCCGCCGCTCGAACGCCACGAACGGGGTCCCGGCGCTGTCGCCAGCCGGAACCGCCCGGCGCAGGCGGCCGAGCGCCTCGGCGCTGTGGCGCCACCTCCGGTTCTCGTAGCTCACGGTCGGTGGCGCACCCGGGGCGCTCGAGACGTTCTCGAAGCCCTCGGGGACCCGGATCAGGACGACCGAGTCCACCTGGCCGGCCGCCGGCGATACGCCGAGCAACAGCAGCAGGATCGGGAACCACGACGGGACACGGACGGGGGATGTCGCCACTCACGGCCTCCGGGCGATGGCGGGCGGCTGAGAGCCCTCGATGCTAGCACAGCTTGAACGGCCTTCCGTCGGAACGGTACGCTCCCGACACGTCTCGCCCGGTGCGAGGCCGACCGAAGTCGAGCCCTTCAGGGAGGATCCCATGCGCTTCTTTCCGCGACCGCTGAGGTTCTGGACCGCGCTGCTGCTGCTGCTCTACTGGACCACGCTCAACGTGTCGCCCGCCGCCGCCGGCCTGGTGCCATCCCAGCCCTCGGGGTCGACCTCCATCACCTCCGCGCGGGACGCCGACGTGCTGATCGTCCAGCGCGCGCTCGAGCATCGGGTGGTGGCACAGAAGCTGCGGGACTACGGCGTCCAGCCGGAGCAGGTGAAGGCGCGCCTGGCCTCGATGTCGGATCAGGATCTGCACACGCTGGCCAGCGCCTCCAAGGGACTGCCGAGCGGAGGCGACGACGCGATCGGGTTCCTGATCGGGATCCTGATCATCGTGCTGCTGGTGATCGTGATCATGAAGCTCATGAACAAGCAGATCGTGGTCAAGTGATCGCGGCGCTGGCGCTGGCGGCCGCCCTCGCGGCCGCCGGGCCTGCGACCGGCGGCATTCACCTCGACGTGCCGCTGATCCGCCAGACGCCGGAGCACTGCGGGCCGGCGTCGCTCCAGATGGTGATGCGCTATTACGGCGCCGGGCGCGACGCCGACGCCGAGGCGGATCGCACCTACGATCCGGTGCTGCGCGGCGCTCTGGTCACCGATCTGGCGCTGGCCGCGCGCCGGGTCGGCTTCCAGGCCACGATCGAGACCCTGAGCGCGGACTCGCTGATCGCGCTGCTGCGCGGCGCCGTGCCGCCGATCGTGCTCTACCAGACCGGCATGGGCCCGGTGACGCGGGCCCACTACGCCGTGGTCGTGGGGTGGGAGCCGGAGGGTGACCGCTTCGTGCTCCACGATGGAGGAGCGCAGCCGCGGCGGATGCGGCGCTCCGAGCTCGAGCGGCGGCGGCGGCGGGGGCCCTGACCGGCGCCGCCGGGCGTACCCCGGCCCGCTTCGTGTGCCTCGCCGTCGCAGCCCTCATCGCCGCGATGCTGGCCGGGTGCGGGCACCTGGTGGTGCTCCACGATCCGCTGAAGCCGGCGGAGCACAACGATCTCGGCGTAGCCTACCAGGCGCAGGGCCAGCTGGCGCTGGCCGAGCGCGAGTTCGAGGCCGCCGTCCGCCTCGACCCGCACGATGCACGCGCCTGGCTCAACCTCGGCAACGTGTCCGCGGCGCAGGGACGCTGGGCGCGCGCGCGCGCGCGGTTCCGGCGGGCGCTGCGCGAGGACCCGCGCTCGGCGGACGCGATGAACAACCTGGCCTTCGCCCTGATCCAGGGTCCCGACGCGCGGTTCGACGAGGCCGAGATGCTGGCACGCGCCGCGGTCGAGGCCGGAGGCGCACGGGACAGCGTCTACCGGGCGACGCTCGGCGAGGTTCGCAAGGCGCTGGAATCGCGGACGCCGCCCGCGCGGCGCTGAGCGGGCCAGGACTTGCCCATCGGGGAGGGTTGTGCGAGCGTCGGTCGCTCGTTTCCCCATCCATGAAAGGAGACCCGATGCGCCTGCGCGTTCTGATCGCCCTGTCCGCGGCGCTGCTGCTGGCGGGCTGCCAGCAGGGCAGCAAGACCTCGAGCTCGAGCACCGAGACCAGCACCAGCGCCACCACGACCGCACCCCCCAAGACCACGGAGTCCACCCCCATGACGCCGGATGCCAGCAAGCCCAGCGCCGCCACGGCCGACACGGTCACCACCGCGAGCGGCCTCAAGTACGTGGACGAGGTCCGCGGTGACGGCCCGGTCGCCGAGACCGGGATGAACGTGAGCGTCCACTACACCGGGTGGCTCACCGACGGCACCAAGTTCGACAGCTCGCTGGATCGCGGTCAGCCGTTCCCGTTCCCGCTCGGCGGCGGCCAGGTGATCAAGGGCTGGGACGAGGGGGTGAAGGGGATGCGGGTGGGCGGCACGCGCAAGCTCATCATCCCGTCCGACCTCGGCTACGGCCCGCGCGGCTACCCGCCGGGGATTCCTCCCAATTCGACCCTGATCTTCCGGGTCCAGCTCCTCGGGGTGAAGTAGCGGTCGGTTGCGCGGTCCAAAGGCGAGCGAAAACACCCCTTAACCCTCGCCGGTCGGACCGCAGCCCACAGGACTTGGACTCCCTACAGCCGCGGGGACGATTCCCCGCGGCTGTTCGCTTGAGGAGCGGAACGGCACGTTCACTGGCCGGGCATCGGCTCGGGCCGCACATGCAGTCGGGAGCCGCGCGCTCCCCAGCAAGGAGTCAACTCCGTGGCGATGGGTACCGTGAAGTGGTTCAACGATGCGAAGGGCTTCGGCTTCATCTCTCAGGAGGGGGGCGCGGACGTCTTCGTTCATTTCTCGGCGATCCAGGGAGACGGCTTCAAGTCCCTGGCCGAGGGCGACAAGGTCGAGTTCGACGTCGCCCAGGGCCCGAAGGGGCTCCAGGCTGCAAACGTCCGTCGCGCGAGCGCCTGAGGCGCGGCGATCCACGAAGCTCGAGCCAACGAACGAGCCGGCGACCGAGAGGCCGCCGGCTCGATGATTTCGGATCGATGGGCGCCCTGGCCAGGTGGCTGCGACGCTAGCGACCGCCCTCGCCGGCACCCTGGTGATGGCAGCCGTTCAGACAGGTCTGAAGCTGAACCCCGATCTCGGCGATCCGGTTCTCGTGCCGGATCTGCTCGAGCGCCAGACACGTGGCATCCCCCGCGCACGCCAAGACATTCGCGACGTGGATCCTATCCTCCTCGCGCAGCGCCCTGTCGGAGTCCTTGTTGCACTGCTGCATGCACTTCGTGGGCTGGTCCTTGAAGGGACTGGCGACTCCGGTGAGCCGCTCGTCCACCATCTTGCACTGAGACAGCGTCGCTGCGGTGAGAACGACCAGCGCCAGGAAGGCGAGGGACGACCAACGAGGGCGAACGTTCCGGGCACGCTCCCTACTGCGCATCGACTCCTCCAGGCAAGTGCAGGGCGGCCCGTCGCCGGGCCACAGGATGAACGACGACTCGAGCTACCTTCCGCCTGAACCGCTTCCCTGGTGGTGGCAGTTGTTGAAACACGCCTCACGATCGCTGTTGATCTGCAGGATCACGTTCTGGTGCCGCACCTGCTCGAGCGCGATGCACGCCGCGTCACCATGGCACGCCCGCACGTTGTGGGAGTGCAGGTCGGCTTCCGCCCGTACGCGGGCGGCGGCGTCGACAGCGCACTGTTGCATGCACACTTCGGGCTGGAGCCCGAACGGATTGGCGACACCGGTGAGTCGCTCGTCCACGAGCTTGCACTGACTGAGTCCCACGGCCGCGATCAGGGCGACGAGCACGAGGGCGAGGGTTGGCAAGCGGCGGCGTGCAGTCCGGCCTTGGTCGGCGAAGCGCATCCACTCCTCCAGTTCGGCCCATGAGCCACACGGTCTCCGCCGGCAGCTCAATGTCGAGTGCCTTCCCTGGCCGGTGCCCCACGCCCATCCTCGAGCGCGGGTTTGTCTGTTGTTCGCCGCCGGAGCGTTCGGCGCCATCCTCGGCGCCCCCGGCTCCAGTTCTCCGTAAGTGCTTCCGATGCACGGAGGACCGGTTTCTTTCCGGACCGACTGACTACCCGAACTCGCGAGGGGGCTTCCGCAGGTCTACGAGAAACCTACGATTGCGTCGTTCGGGCCCACGAACGCAAGATCAAGGATAAGCCACGTCGGTTGAAGTGAACAACACAAATCCTTGCAGGACAGAGACACCGGTGGCACGGCCGATGGGTGATTTGCCGCACGTCGAGGGCGGGGAGTCCCCGATCCGGTGCCGCGGGGGGGCCGAGAGGGCTCAGGCCTCCAGGTCCACCCTCATCTCCCGCTGCCGATGCGTCACCACGAATCCGAGGGCGTCGAGCACCCCCGCTGCCGGATCTCCCGCCACCAGGTTCAGCATGCGGGAGCCGGTTCCGGGATGCTTCTGCAGCACGGCCGAGGCGAGCGCGAGCAGCTGCTCGTGCGGCTGTCCCGGAGCCAGGACCAGGTCCAGGATCTGGACCCCCGCGGGCGAGGTCCGGCACACGATGCAGGAGCTCATGGCGCCGTCCGACTCGAGCCCGAGGATCTCGAGGGTGGGCTCGAGACGCTGCATCACCGGCAGGTCCCGCTGCCAGGGCAGGGGAGCGCCGGCGTGGGCGAGCCGCAGGGAGCGGCAGCGGGCCAGCGGGAACGCCGTGGCCGATTGGCGGGGGCCGGGGGGGCCAGCGATGCCGGACGCTCCCAGACTTCGAGCCGCCGCTGGTCCACGAAGCCGAGGCGCTCGTAGAGGGCAATCGCCTGCAGGTTTTCGACCAGCACCTCGAGCTCCACGCGAACCAGGCCCCGGGACCAGGCCGACTCCAGGGCGGCGATCATCGCAGCCTTGCCGAGCCCATGTCGCCGCGCTCCGGGCCGTGTCCCCATCCCTCCGATCCAGCCCCGGGTGCCGCGCACCGCGAGCAGGGCGAACGCCGCCGGGCCCTCCTCGTCGTCCACCACCCGCGAGGCGGCGAGGTCCACGTCCTGCATCCCGACCATCGCCTGGAACGACTCCTCGGTCAGGCTCACGGGGACGAAGTAGTCGGAGTAGGCATGGTTGAAGAGTCGGGTGAGATCGGCGGTCGAAAGCGTGTCTGCGGGTCGAGGGATCATGTCCGCATGCTCTCATGCCGGGCGCGGCGCGGTCACGTGGCGGAGTCGTCACGATGCCCGGGGGTCCACGTGCTACCCTGCGCGCGCTCGCGCGCGACCACGCACGCGATTCCTCGAGACCCACGGAGATCCTCGTGAACCGACGCGTCGGGTCCGTACTGATCGCCCTGCTGATCGCCGGATGCTCCTCGCGCGGCGACGGTGGCTCGACCGCGCTCGGAGAGGTCCGCGGCTCGGCCGCCGGCATCGGCTGGTCGGTGCCGCGCGAATGGAGCGACGCGGGCGAGCGACCGATGCGGGTCGCGACCTACGCCATCCCGTCGAGCGGCGCCGAGCCGGCCGAGTGCGCGGTGTTCTTCTTCGGCGCCGGTCAGGGTGGGGACGTGGACGCGAACCAGCAGCGCTGGGTGGACCAGTTCGAGGCCGGTGCCCGCGCGACGCGCTCCTCGAGCGCCGTGAACGGGCTGCGCGTCGCGCGCATCGAGGTCGAGGGGCGCTACCTGGCGCCGTCCGGGCCCCGGATGGAGTCGCAGGGATCGAAACCCGGGTGGCGGCTGCTGGGCGCCATCGTCGAGGCGCCGCAGGGCATGGTGTTCTTCAAGAGCATCGGGCCGGCGCGCGCCCTCGAGCAGGCGCGGCCGGCGTTCGATGCGATGGTCGCCTCGGTGCGGAAGGACTCGCTACCGTAGCAGCCGCTCCATCTCGTCCATGATCGAGTTCATCTCCTTCATCGCCGCGGTGAACGGCGCCGGCGTCGTCATGTCCACCCCCGCGCCCTTCAATAGGTCGATCGGGTACTTGGACGAGCCCGAGGAGAGCATCGCCCGGTAGGCGTCGCGCACCCGCGTCGAGTGCGCGGGGGCGGCCGCCTCGGCCCGGATCGCCGCCGCGATCGAGCTCGACGCCACCATGCTGGTGGCGTACTGGAAGACATAGAACGGGCTGTAGAAGTGCGGGATGTAGGGCCACTCCGCACCGTAGAGATCGTCCACCGTGCACA
>WNFL01093729.1_pt1:7500-16383 | contig 16383 bp, 9 predicted proteins | sample 5400361 | NCBI WGS metagenome assembly WNFL01 (sample SAMN13153351, study PRJNA577476) | soil metagenome | isolation source: 40 cm soil on Douglas fir-dominated hillslope | place: USA:California | collected 2013-09-17 | reverse complement strand
CCGCCCTGGAAGCGCACCACCAGGTCGGCGCGGTCGGCGAGCTGGTCGACGACCTTGCCCTTCCCTTCATCGCCCCACTGCACACCGACGACGACGACGTTCGGCATGACTCAGGTGACTCGCGCGCCGAGATCGAGCAAGAGCGCCGTCTCGACGTTCTCGAGCTTGCGCACGGAGTCGAGCACCTGCGCCGACGGCATCGGCTCGACGGACAGGAGCTGCAGCGCCTGGCCGCTCGAGAGGTGGAGGCCGAGCTGCATGCGCTTGATGTTGATTCCGGCGCCGCCGAGCAAGGTGCCCATGCGGCCGACCACGCCCGGGCGGTCCTGATTGCGGATCAGGAAGGTGGGGCCTTCGGGGATGGCCTCGAAGCGGAAGTCGTCCACGCGCACGATGCGCGGCTGGGTGCGGCCGAAGATCGTGCCCGCCACCAGGTGTGACTCGCCCTCGCGCGAGCGGACGCGCACGGTGAGCAGGGAGACGTAGTCCTCGGGCGCGGCGGACTTCGACTCGATCACGCGCACGCCGTGCTTCTGCGCGACGAGGGGCGCGTTCACGAAGTTGACCTCGTCGCCGACCCAGGGCGCGAGGATGCCGCGCAGCACCGCGATCGTGACCGGCGCGACGTTCAGCTCGGCGATCTCGCCGGCGTACTCGACGTCGATCTCGGTGATGCCGCCAACCGCGACCTGGCCCTGGAACAGGCCGAGCTTCTCGCCCAGGAGGACGAACGGGCGCAGGGTCACCAGGTCGTCCGCGGAGACCGAGGGCAGATTCACGGCGTTGCGCACGACGCCCGACACGAGATAGTCGCGCACCTGCTCGGCGACGGCGATCGCGACGTTCAGCTGCGCCGTCTCGGTGGCCGCGCCGATGTGCGGCGTGAAGATGACCTCCTCGCGCGAGAGCAGCGGGTGGTCCTTCGGCGGCGGCTCCTGCGCGAAGACGTCGAGCGCCGCGCCCGCCACCTTCTTCGCCTGGATCGCCTCGAGCAGCGCGGCCTCGTCGACGATGCCGCCGCGGGCCGCGTTCACGAGCAACACGCCGGGCTTCATCTTGGCGAACGCCTCGCGCCCGAGCATGCCGCGCGTGCCCTCGGTGAGCGGCACGTGCACGGAGATCACGTCGGCCTGCGCGTACAGCTCGTCGAGTGACACGAGGTCCACGCCGAGCCGCTGCGCGCGCTCCTCGGAGACGATCGGGTCGAACGCGATGACCCGCATGCGCAGCCCGCGCGCCCGGTCCGCGACGATCGAGCCGATGTTGCCGAGCCCGATCACGCCGAGCACCTGCTCGAAGAGCTCCTTGCCGTTGAAGCGGTTCTTCTCCCACTTCCCGGCGCGCATGCTGGCGGTGGCCTGCGGGATCTGGCGCGCGAGCGAGGTCAGGAGCGCGATCGCGTGCTCCGCGGTCGTCACCGTGTTGCCCTCGGGGGTGTTCATCACGATGATGCCGCGCGCCGTCGCTGCGCCGAGGTCGACGTTGTCGACGCCGATGCCCGCGCGGCCGATCACGCGCAGCTTCTTGCCGGCCTCGATCAGGTCCGCAGTCACTTTGGTGCCGCTGCGGATGATCAGCCCGTCGTACTCGGGCAGGATCTTCTTCAGCTCGTCGGGCGAGAGACCCGGCTTGTGATCGGCCTGGATGCCCGCGGCGTCCGCGAGAATCGCGAGGCCCTCGTCGGAGAGCTTGTCGGAGATCAGTACGCGCGCCACGGCTAGGTCTTCTTCAGTCCGGCTTTGCGCAGGAGCTCCATCGCCACGCGCGTTCCGTCGCCGAGCTTCACGGAGTGACCCATGTCGGCGAGCGTCATCTCGACCGCGGCGACGGCGCTGATCATGTCGAAGCCGTCGACGTCGCCCATGTGGCCGATGCGGAAGATCTTGCCCTCGAGGTGACCCTGCCCGCCCATGAACGTGACGTTGTACGCGTCGCGCAGGTGCTTCACGAAGCGATTGCCGTCGATGCCGTCGGGCACGTACACCGCGGTGCACGCGAACGACGGGGAGTCGGGCGCGACCAGGCGCAGGCCGAGCGCGGTCATCGCGGCGCGCGTCGCGCGCGCGAGCGCCTCGTGGCGCGCGAACACCTCGTGCAGGCCCTCGTCGAGGATGATGCGCAGGGCTTCCTGCAGGCCGACGACGAGTGACACCGGGGCGGTCCAGGCGGTCTGATCGTCCGCCTGCGCCTTCAGCTCCTTGCGCAGGTCGAAGTAGTAGCGCGGGCACTTCGCGGCCTTCGCCGCAGCGCGGCCGCGCTCGGACAGCGCGATGAACGCGAGGCCAGGCGGCAGCAGCCACGACTTCTGACTGCCGGAGACGACGACGTCGAGGCCCCAGGCGTCCATCGGCAGGTCGTGCACGCCGACGCCGCTGATGCCGTCCACGACGATGAGCCGCTCCGACTTCTCGTGAGTCACTTCCGCGAGCTCGCGGATCGGGTGGTAGACGGCGGTGGACGTCTCGGAGGCCTGCACGAACAGCGCCTTCGCGTCGGGCACGCGCTTGAACGCCTCGCGCACCGCGGCGGGCTCGACCGCCCTGCCCCACTCCACGTCGACGTTCTCACAGCGGATCCCGTTCGCGGTGCAGATCTCCGTCCAGCGCTCGCCGAACTTCCCGCCGCGCACGACGACCGCCTGGTCACCGGGCGAGAGTGAGTTGATCACGGCCGCTTCCATCGCGCCGGTTCCGGTCGCCGCGAGGATCAGCACGTCCTGCTCGGTCTGAAACACCTTCTTCAGGTTCGCGCGCACTTCCTTGAACACGGGAATGAACGCGGGGGCGCGGTGGTGGAGCAAGGTGCGGGCCATCGCGTGCAACACGCGCTCGGGCACGGCCACGGGACCCGGAGTGAGTAAGCGGTACTTCGGCATCTGCGATTCTCCTGCGCGCGCACGAGGGACAACGGGAATCCGGGACGTGGTCCGGAGCATGGGGGTGCCCATGGGACCAGCGGGCCGGCAAACGGCGGCGAGATTATCCCGGCGGCCCCGCGCGGTCAACGCGGCCTCGCCCGGCTCCAGAAATGGTTTTGCCTTCCATTTCAGCGGGTTAGCGCCTGTGCTACGGTTCGCGGCCGGATGGGGGAACTCGCGGTCGCGCGAATCTCTGCGCCCGATGCCACGGTGCGCGTGCCGGGCTCGAAGAGCCTGACGAACCGCGCTTTCGTGTGCGCCGCGCTCGCGGACGGCCCGAGCCGGCTGGTCGGCTGGCTGGAGTCCGACGACACACTCGCCATGACCGACGGCCTCGCCCGCCTGGGCGTGCGCGTCGAGCGCACCGGCGAGGACGCGATCGTGCACGGGGTCGGCGGGAACTTCGCGATCCCCCTGCACCCGATCGACTGCCGCGCCTCCGGCACGACGATCCGCTTCCTCACCGCGTGCGCCGCGCTGGTGCAGGGCAAGGTCGTGCTCGACGGCGTGCCGCGCATGCGCGAGCGCCCGATCCAGGACCTGGCCGACTCGCTCTGCGCGCTCGGTGTCTCGGTGCGCACGGTGGCGGGCTGTCCGCCGGTCACGGTGCAGGGCGGCCGTCTCAGCGGCGGGCGGGTCGCGGTCGACGCGTCGAAGTCGAGTCAGTTCCTGTCGGCGCTCTTGATGATCGCGCCCCTCGCGGAGCACGAGGTGGAGATCACCGCCGCGCAGATCACCTCGCGGCCCTACGTCGACCTGACGCTCCGAGATCATGAGCTCGTTCGGCATCTCGGTGGACGCGCGGGGAGAGACCTTCAAGATCCCGGGCGGGCAGCGCTACCGCCAGCGCACTTACCAGGTCGAGCCCGACGCGTCGGCGGCGACTTACTTCTTCGCGGCCGCGGCGGTCACCGGCGGGCGCGTGCGCGTCGAGGGTCTCTCGGCGGCGTCGCAGCAGGCGGACGTGCGCTTCGTCGAGGTGCTCGAGCGCATGGGCTGCAGCGTCGAGCGCGGGCCGCGCTGGATCGCGGTGCGCGGGCCGCGCTACCTGCACGGAGTGGACGTGGATCTGAACGCGCTGCCCGACAGCGCGCTCACCCTGGCGGTGGTGGCGGTGTTCGCGCGCGGCCGCACGGCGATTCGCAACGTCCCGAACCTGCGCTTCAAGGAGACCGACCGCATGGCGGCGCTGAAGACCGAGCTCGAGAAGCTCGGCGCGCGCGTCGAGACGACGGCGACGGATCTCCTGATCGACCCGCCGGCGACGCTCTTGCCGGCCCGGATCGCGACCTACCAGGATCACCGCATGGCGATGAGCTTCGCGGTCGCCGGGCTCGCGCTCGACGGGATCGTGATTCAGGACCCGGAGTGCGTCGGCAAGACGTTCCCCGGATTCTTCGACGAGCTGAAGCGCCTCTCCTGACTCGCCGCGCGAGTCAGGTTGTGTTCCGAAGATTGTCCCTGGCACGAGCTGTGCTCGATGACGGGTCGTGCCGAAGCGGCCCACCGCCTTTGCGCCTCCTCGCTGCCCCAACCCGAGCTGCAAGTTCCATCTGGACCCGCGGGGTTGGCGCTGGAGACGCAAAGGCTTCTTTATCCGAACGGCCGCGCCCTTCCGCATCCAGAGGTTTCTCTGTGTTCACTGCCGGCGGTCCTTCAGTTCACAGACCTTCTCGACCACCTATTGGATGAAGCGCCCCGAGCTGCTCGCGCGGATCTTCATGCGCGCCCTCTCGTGCTCCGCCTATCGCCAGATCGCTCGAGACGTGGTGGCGTCTCCGACGACGATCATGCGGCAGACGGATCGGCTCGGGCGACACTGCCTGCTCTTCCATGAGCAGCTCCGGCCCAAGGGGCCGCCCGTCGAATCACTCGCGGTCGACGGGTTCGAATCGTTCGAATTCAGTCAGTTCACACCGGTGCACTTCCACGCGGCGATCGGCACGGACTCGCACTTCATATACGGCTTTACCGACTCGGAGCTGCGGCGGAAGGGACGCATGACGGAGCCACAGCGACGCCGACGCCTGGAGCTCGAGGCGCGATATGGCCGGCCGGACCCGCGCTCGATCGAGCGCGAGATGGCGGCGCTGCTCGAGATCGTCGTGCCCGAGGGCGCCCGCGCGACGATCCGCTCGGATCAGCATCCCGCGTACCCGCGCGCGCTCGCCCGGGTTCGGCGCTTGGGACGCGCGCTGCGCCACGAGACGACGCCGTCGCGAATCGCGCGCACACCGGAGAATCCCCTGTTCCCGGTGAATCTCGTCGACCTGCTGATCCGGCACTCGCAGGCGAATCACAAGCGTGAGACGATCGCCTTCTCGAAGCGGCGCGCGTGTGCGGCGTACCGGCTGTTCGTGTTTCTCGTGTGGCGCAACACGATGAAGTCGTTATCCGAACGGAAGCGCAACGCGTCCCCCGCACAACGGCTCGGACTCCTCCCTCGCAGGCTAAACGTCCAAGACGTACTCCGCGCGAGAGTGTTTCCGAGCTGCGTCCCGTTGCCGAGCCGCTGGGGCGACTACTACCGCCGGTCCTTGCGAACTCGCCGGATCCCGAACGGCGCCGAGCACGCCCTCAAGTACGCCGCCTAGCGCGGTGCTTCCTCGGGGACGGTAACTGCTTCGGCTCCGCTTCGCCCAATCTCCGGAACACAACTCGCGAGTTAGTCCGGGACCGTCCCGCTCGGATCGTGCTCCATCGGCGTCGTCATGTCGGGCGGCGCCTCGGGCATGGGCTGGTCGAGGGTCGGCCTCCTCGCTCGGCGCGGGCGCGGCGGGGGGCTGGGTCGCGGGCATCTCCATCTCGTTCGCCCCCGGCGGCGCCAGCTCTGGGCTCTGCTGCGTCGCCGGCGCGGCGGCCGCGGGTGCGGGCTCCGGCTCGGACGGGGGCGCGGGCGTGTCGAGCGCCGCGACGTCGCGCACCTGGTACGGGCCGACGTCGATCACCTCGAGCGAGCGCGCGCCCGCCACGAAGACGTAGCGGCCGGAGAGCGCGATGCCCTGGTCGCCGTGGACCTGGATCGAGTCGGAGACCTTCTTGCCGTCGTTGCTGGCGACCTGGAGTCCGCGGTCGCCGAGCATGTACGCGTGGTCGCCGTCGGCGACGACGTCGACCAGGTGGCCGACGCTCTGCGCGGTGAGCGGGCCGATGGACTGCGGGCGCGCGGGATTGGCGAGCGAGATCTCGACCGCGGAGTCCTTGCCGAAGACCAGGAACGACTTGCCCGCGAGCCGCGCGCTCTTCGCGCTGAAGCCCGCGGGGAACGCGACGGCGCCGCCGGTCAGGTGGCGCAGCAGGTGCTTGGGCGTGGTGACTTCGGCGCGGTTGGTCCGCGCCAGGTAGATGAAGGGCTTGCGCACCTCGAGCGCGACGAACGTGCCCTCGAGCAGGCGGTGCGAGACGAGTCTCTCGCTGGTGAGTCGCACGGCGAAGACGCCCTTCGTGCCCGCGAGCAGCGCGGTGTCGCCCCAAGTGTCGGCGGCGTGGATGGAGCCGACTTCGGCGACCTCCCAGCGGCCGCGCGAGATCGGCTTCTCGGCGGTGCGCTCGATCAGCTCCGCGCCGTCCGGCCCGTAGATCAGGATGTGCTTGTCGTCGACGATGCGGATGCCGCTCCAGTTGGAGAGGTCGTCCTCGCGGCGGAAGCGGTCGATCACCTGCGGATCGAGCGGCGAGGAGACGTCGACCAGGTCGAAGCCGCCGCGGCCGAACAGCACGGCGACGCGGTCGCCGCGCATGTCGATCGCGCGCACGTCCTCGAGATAGTCGAGCTTCTGCACGCGCGCTTCGGTGCTGGCCCACAGGGCGATCGGCACGAAGAACTCGTTCCAGAACGGGTAGCGCGAGTTGCCGAAGACCGTCTTGTCGCGCTCGTAGCTGCCCTTCAGGAGGTGCTCGGCGGGCGCCTCGAAGGTGCGGTCCCAGATCGCGTCCTTCGGCGAGGCCTTGTGGAACAGGCGCACGCGGCAGCGCGCGAGAACCGTGGCGCCGCCGAAGGTGCCCGGCGCGGGGGCCTCTTCGTAGTCGAGCCGCAGCCAGCCGTCCATCTCCGGAGTCGCTTCCGCGCCGGTCGGGATGAAGGTCACGTCGACGCCGTGCTGGCGGTACTCGCGGGCGACCACGGCGACGAAGCCGCGGCGCACGCGCTGCGGCTGCGAGGTGTTGGGGGAGACCTCGACCCGGATGCCGAGGCGGCGGATCGCCGTCTCGCGCTTGTACGCCACCAGGTCGAGGCTGCGCTGCGCGTCGGTCGCGAAGTCACTCTCGGGATACTCGCGCATGAACTCGCGCATCGTGGCGACGCTCGAGTGACGCTCGAGCATCTGCACGTACGCCAGGTCGCCGGCCGCGCGGCGGGCGAGCTGGCCGTCGGGGTACTGCGCGAGGAACGCCTGATAGGAGGCCGGCGTGTTGCCGTTCCGGGCGCGCGCGAAGTAGAGCGGCTCCATCGCGACGCGCAGCTCGGGGAGCAGCGGGCTCTGCGGATAGGTCTCGACGAACTTCTCGTGCGCTTCGATGGTCTGCAGCGCGAGCACGCGGAGCGCGGCGATGCGCTCCTCGGCTTCGCGCGCGTGTTCGGACTCGGGGTTGTCGCGCAGGAAGCGGCTGTAGCCCGCTACGGTGTTGGACTGCCTCGTGCCTTCCCAAGTGGCGTCGGCGCAGCCCAGCGCCCACAGCGCGAGCGCGAGGGTCCCGAGGACCCGACGAATGCCGGACGACGTGGTGCGCACACCTACCTCCTGCCCCCCGGGGAGATGGCCGGGGATCTCTCGCCAGTGTTCGGAGTGCGGGACGGCGGACTTGAGCCGATCGCCGACGCGTGGGCGAGCAACATCGCGCTCAAGTCGCGACGGATTCGTCCGATCTCGTACGGGAGCGACAAGAACGCTCGGGAGGGGATCGTGACGACAGTGGCTTTGTTGGGGGGGATGCTCGGCGTGTCGCTCCTGGCGCTCGGTGCGCGGACGCGCGGCCGGCGGCGGCGGAGCTCGATCCGCGGGATGCTGACCGGGCCCGAGCGCTGCGCGGTCCGCCGGCGCGATTAAATGCGACGACCCCGAGGGCATTGCTGCCCTCGGGGTCGCGCATTTGGAACCCACCGTCGCGCTACTCTCCCACCGAGTAAGCTCGGCAGTACCATCGCCGAAGCGGGGCTTAACTTCCGAGTTCGGGATGGGATCGGGTGTGGCCCCCGCTCTATGGACGGCGGGAAAAATCATCCCCCGGAGGCCGCTGAGCGACCTCCGGGGGGCTGAACGTGCGAATGCTCCGTGTAAGCCTGACGCTTAGGAACGTTGCCAAGAGAGCCAAGTGCTCAGGACTGAGCACGAGATAAAACTGACGGCTTAGGTCAAGCCTCACGACCGATTAGTACTGGTCAGCTCCGCGCCTTACGGCGCTTCCACACCCAGCCTATCAACCTCCTGGTCTTGGAGGGGTCTTTAGCGGACCGAAGTCCGAGGGAGATCTCGTCTCGAGGTGGGCTTCCCGCTTAGATGCCTTCAGCGGTTATCCCATCCACAGATGGCTACCCGGCTGTGCCGCTGGCGCGACAACCGGTACACCAGAGCTGCGTCCATCCCGGTCCTCTCGTACTAGGGACAGCTCCTCTCAAATCTCCTCTAAACCCAGCTCGCGTGCCACTTTAATCGGCGAACAGCCGAACCCTTGGGAGCTGCTTCACCCCCAGGATGTGACGAGCCGACATCGAGGTGCCAAACGGCGCCGTCGCTGTGAACGCTTGGGCGCCATAAGCCTGTTATCCCCGGCGTACCTTTTATCCGTTGAGTGATGGCCCTTCCATGCGGAGCCACCAGATCACTAAGACCGACTTTCGTCCCTGATCGACTTGTAAGTCTCACAGTCAAGCCCACTTATGCCTTTGCGCTCTACGGCTGGTTTCCAATCAGCCTGAGTGGACCTTTGTGCGCCTCCGTTACTCTTTAGGAGGCGACCGCCCCAGT
>WNFL01093729.1_pt1:0-2500 | contig 16383 bp, 9 predicted proteins | sample 5400361 | NCBI WGS metagenome assembly WNFL01 (sample SAMN13153351, study PRJNA577476) | soil metagenome | isolation source: 40 cm soil on Douglas fir-dominated hillslope | place: USA:California | collected 2013-09-17 | reverse complement strand
CGGCCCGTCCGGTCGAACAGCAGGCCGGGAACGACGAAGACGTCGACCTCTTCGGCGCGAACGCGCTCGGGGCGCGCGGGGTCCGGTGCGAGCTCGAGCTCCGCGCCGACCACCAGCGGGTACACGACGCGCGCCCCTCTCGCGCGACAGGCCTCCGCCGCCGCCTCCACCGGCACTTCGTCGCCGATCGCCTGGTAGAACGCGGCGACGCGCGCAGCGCCCAGCTCCGGCAAGGAAGTCAGGCGCTCGAGAGCCGCGCGGGCTGCCGGGCCCCGCTTGCGCCCGCGCGCGCCCTTCGCGCCCGCGCGCAGCGCCGCCTTGCGCTCGTCGGGCAAGTGACTCGCCACCGCGCGCCCGTCAGGCGGAGTCGACGAGGTCGATCAGCGCTTGGATCCGGTCGCGCGGCACCGCGACCGTGTCGCGGGTGCGCAGGAGCTCGCTCGCGATGTTCAGCGCCGTGAGCACCGACGCGTCCTGGGTGTCGGGCGTGGTCTGCCGCACCTCGCGGAGCACGCGGTCCACGTAGGCCGCCACGGCCTCGAGGTGCTCGCGATCCGCATCCGTGCGCACGCGGTACTCGCGCTCGAGGATCTTGATCACCATCGAACGCCCGGAGTTCGCTGCCGCCATGCCGTTCATCGCTCGCGCGCGTCCGAGCCGGCCCCGGCTTCGGTCGCTTCCATCAGCTGGTCGACGTCCGCGAGCAGCGCGTCGATGCGCTCGACCAGCGCGCCGCGCGCCCGCTCGCCGGCCGCCAGCCTCGCGTCGAGCTCGACGATCCGCCGATCGCGCGCCGCGAGGGCTTCGCGCAGCTCGCTCACGGCGCGCTGCGTCGCACGGTGCCGCTCCACCAGGCGCTGCAGCCGGCTGCCGAGCACCGCGATGAGATCGTTTTCCGACACCGCCTGCCGGTGCTCGCCGCGCGGCTCGAACAGTTCCGCGGATTCGTTGATCACGACCGCCATCCCCTCGCGCGCGCAGGCGCGCTTCAAAGTCACTTGGGGGGTAAGCGCATGGTTCACCGGCAAGAGCGCGGCGTCAAGCGCCGACGCACGAGGAAAATCGAGTCGCGCTGCGCCGTTGCGCGACTTCGCGAACGCGGCGCTTGCGCATCGGCTGGAATCCGGGTTCTTGCTTGACACGCTTTTGCGCGTTCCGCTAGCCTAGCTCCAGTCAAATTCCCCGAAAAATCGCGCACTTCCGAGTGACTCCTCCCGCTCCTTGAAGGCCTCTCGAAAGGGCTCTCGAAGCGGCGGCGGGCAGCTCGCAGCAGATCTCGGCGGTCGGATCTCGAAGCGGCGCGACTCGGTGGGCTTGATCTCCGGGGACTCCCCTCCTCCGGCCGGCTCGGCCCGAGTTGCGGCGTCTCGCGCGCCGCGCGCGCACTCGGAGTCTTCGAGGAAGAGCGAATGAGCGATCCGAACGTTCCCGGCAAGCAGGGACTCTACGACCCGCAGTTCGAGCACGACGCCTGCGGTGTGGGATTCGTGTGCAACATCGACGGGCGCGCGTCTCACGAGATCATCCAGCGCGGCCTGCAGGTGCTGGTGAATCTGACGCACCGCGGCGCGAGCGGCTCGGACGCCGACACCGGCGACGGCGCCGGCATCCTGATGCAGATACCGCACGCGTTCCTGGAGCGAGAGTGCGCGAGTCTCGGCATCCGCCTGCCCGAGCCCGGTGAGTACGGCGTGGGGGCGGTATTCCTGCCGCAGGATCCCGACGAGCGCGCGCGCTGTGAGTCGAGCATCGAGCGCGCGGTGGCCGAAGAGGGTCAGCACTTCCTCGGCTGGCGCGACGTGCCGGTGCATCCGGAGCAGATCGGCGAGAACGCGCGCAAGGCCGCGCCGCACATCCGCCAGTGCTTCGTGCTGCGCGGCAGCGGCTTCGACCCCGCCGCCTTCGAGCGCAAGCTGTTCGTGATTCGCAGGCGCGTCGAGAGCGAGCTGCGCGCCGCCGACGTGCGCGGCTTCCACGTGCCGAGTCTCTCCAGCCGGACGCTGGTCTACAAGGGTCTCCTGCTCGCCTTCCAGGTGAAGCGGTTCTACCCGGACCTCGCGGACCCGGCGATCGAGAGCGGGCTCGCGCTCGTGCACCAGCGCTACAGCACGAACACCTGGCCGACCTGGGATCGCGCGCACCCCTACCGCTATCTGTGTCACAACGGCGAGATCAACACCGTGCGCGGCAATCACAACTGGATGCGCGCGCGCGAGGCTGTGATTCGCTCCGGTGTATGGGGCGACGATCTGCCCAAGATACTGCCGGTCGTGAGTCCCGACGGATCCGACTCCGGCATGCTCGACAACGTGCTCGAGTTCCTCGTGCTCTCGGGCCGCGACCTGCCGCACGCGATGATGATGTTGATTCCCGAGGCCTGGGACCGCGACCCGTTGATGCGCGACGAGAAGAAGGCGCTGTACGAGTACCACCAGTGTCTCATGGAGCCGTGGGACGGCCCCGCGTCGATCTGCTTCTCCGACGGCACGCGCATCGGCGC